>Ga0181520_10004559_pt1 | contig 23053 bp, 24 predicted proteins | sample PEATcosm2014_Bin_29_FD_132451 | JGI IMG/M metagenome (GOLD analysis project Ga0181520, IMG submission 132451) | Peatland microbial communities from MTU Mesocosm Facility, Houghton, MI, USA - PEATcosm2014_Bin02_30_metaG | ecosystem: Environmental > Terrestrial > Soil > Wetlands > Peat | place...
CTGCTCAATCGCCAGCGCCTCTTCGAAAAATGCCGGCCGAATCTGCTGGTTGTCAATGACTCTCGCGGCGAAGTCGTCGATGAACTGGCCCTGGCCGATGCGCTGAAGGAAAAGAAGATCGCCGGCGCCGCGATTGATGTGTTCGCCGCCGAGCCGCCGGCCAAGGATCATCCGCTGTTTGCACTGGAAAATGTGGTGCTCACGCCGCATCTGGGCGCCAGCACGGACGAGGCGCAGACCGCCGTGTCCGTCGATGCCTGCAAGGCCATCGTCGCCTATCTGACCAGCGGCGAGATTCGCGGCGCGGTCAACGCCGGCGGCTTGAAGCTCGACCTGCCGCCCGATGAACGTCCCTTTGCCGAACTGGCCCGCCGCATCGGCGCCCTCCTGGCCGGTCTGTGCGATGGCGGCGTGCGCACCGTCACCGTGCGCGCCAGCGGCACGCGGGCGCCCAAGCTCATGAACACGCTGTTGCGTCTGGCGACCGTCGAGTTGCTCCGGCCGCACATGGAATCAACCGTCAACGTTATCAACGTCGAGCACCTGGCCCGCAGCCGGGGGATCGAACTGGTGCAGATCAATGAGCCCGCCCCACCGGCCGGTCTGGTCGGCGACATCATCGGCATCCGCGCTGACGGGCCGGATGGGCAGAGCCATCGCGTGCTGGGCACGGTGTATGCCGACGGTCTTCCGCGCGTGCTGCGCATCGACCGATTCAGCATGGACATGATCCCCGAGGGGAACATGGTCCTGATCGAAAACCGCGATCAGCCCGGCGTGATCGGGTTTGTCGGCACGAGCTTCGGCGATGCCGGCGTCAACATCGCCGACATGGTCATCAGCCGCGAAATCCTTCCCGACGGCAGCGCCACGGCGCTGATGGTCCTTAAGACCGACAGCCAGCCCCCGGCCGACCTGCTCGACCGCCTCCGCGCCCGGCCGAATATTCTGCGAGTGAAATCTCTGGTCCTGCCGCCGCGGCCGAAGACGGTTGGGTAACGTGATCAAAGGGGTCGGGAGTCTTTGATGAGCGGGACTTCCATCAAACGCTCCCGACCCCTTTGAATAGGGCAGGCCATGAACGTCGAAATAACCCTCTTAGCCATGATGCTGGCGGCCTATTTGTTGGGGTCGATCCCGTTCGGATTGCTGGTGGGACTGTGGCGCGGCATCGATCCGCGCAAGGCCGGCAGCGGGAATATCGGGGCCACCAACCTGGGGCGATTGCTGGGCGGCCGGTATTTCGCACTGGTGTTCACTCTGGACGCGCTGAAAGGGATGCTGCCGGTGGCGGCGGCCGGGTTCGTCGTGCGCGGCCATGATTCCGGCCCGCAGTACACCATTTACGTCTTCATGTGGATCGCGGTCGGATTCTGCGCCATCCTCGGCCACATGTTCAGCCTGTTCATCGGATTCAAAGGCGGCAAAGGCGTGGCGACCAGCGTGGGCATGGCCTTGGGCGTCTGGCCGTATTTCACCGTCCCCGCGATCTTCGCCCTGACGGTCTTCGTCGTGGTGTTCAAACTGAGCGGCTACGTGAGCCTCGCGTCGATCATCGCGGCGATCGTTTATCCGCTCCTGCTGGTGGCGATCGGGCTTTGGCAACACTGGCCGATCTTCGCCGGCCTCTGGCCCCTGCTGGCGTTCTGCACACTCGTCTCGGCCATGATCGTCTATCGCCACCGCGGCAACATCCGCCGTCTGCGCGACGGCACCGAACACCGCTTCGGCCCGCGCGGCTCGGCGGCGTAAGGCGTCGCACAATCTAAAGATAGAACCAAGAATCCCGCAAACTGCTAAGTCCGTGATACAATGCTCTGGATGTCCCAGGTCGCTCCCAATCCGGTTCGGTTCACCGTCGGCGAATACCTGCGCATGAGCGACGCCGGCATTTTCGGCAGCCGGCGCACGGAACTGGTAGGCGGAAGGATCAGGAAAATGGCGCCGCAAAAAGACCGGCACATGTGGAGCGTGTCGAAAATCACTCGGTTGCTGGTTCACGCCACCACACCGAAGGACACGCTTATTGTGCAGGGCACGCTCTATCTGGACGAGTACAACGCCCCCGAGCCGGATTTTCACCTTTTTGACGTTCCGGTCGGCACGCCGCGAGAAAGGTTGCCGCTGCCCATTCTGGTGATCGAGGTGAGCGACACAACCTACCGCCGTGACAGCGGGAGCAAGCTCCGCCTTTACGCCCGCGCGGGGATCGCCGATTACTGGATCGTCAATCTCCGTGAAAATCGAATCGAGGTCTACCGCACGCCCACCAATCCCACGGGAAAGGAATCCGACTGGCGGTACGCTTCGGTAGATCATTTGGCAAAAGGGGAAATCGTGGCCATGCTCAAACGGCCGAAGATTCGCTTCAAGGCGGAGGCGATGCTCGCCTGAGGCAAGCGCGGCAGGGCGAGCTGGCGGGATTTGAACTCGATGCTTGAAAACCAGGAAGCATCTCGTTTTTGCGACCAAAAGGCTGCGTCCTGGTTTCAAGCCCCGTTCAGGCGCGACGCATTCAGCCTAAGGGCCGCTGCCAAGAAGTAACCGAGTAAACGGGCTCGTTGGGTCCGGGATGGACACGCCGCCGTAGAGTTCGGACGCGTCCCACAGCCGTAGCGTATATGTTCGGCTCCTGGAACCTTGGTCGTGGTAGCTGTCCGAAGTTAGCAGGCGGCCCCCCGCCAATTGCCAACTTTGGCCGGAGAAGAAGCGATCCTCACCGAACGTCATACCCTCCGCGCCCTTCAATACGACGTCTATGCGGCGTAGCGTCGCGAGGTCGAACTGGTAAAGTGCGAGGTTGCACTGCCAAGCCAACAGCCGGTCGTCGCCTAAGAAATGCACGTCGTAGGAGAAACCGTCTTGCGGATTTTCGGGAAACGCTTGCTCAGGCTTTACGCTGGCGATCAAATCTCCAGATGGGAACCGCATCCGGCACAGCCCTAGACTGTCGTGCTGGGACACGAACTCGCGTCCTGTCGGGTGAAACCACGGGAGAGACACCCCCTCTATCTCGGGGCGGCTAAAGACTTGCAAGCGACCATGCGCGTAATGTGCCCAGAACATCCACTCCTCGCTCTGCCCGCTGAACGCGATTGCGGCCATTGCTTCGCCCTCCGGATGGGCCACGAGGTAGTAGCCAAGCCCGCGGTTGGGTAACGGTATTTCCGCAATGACAGTGGATGATCCAAGATCCCAAGCCGACAGGATTGGCCCCTTCGCCCATGAAGCCACGCACAGTACCTGCCCATCACGATCAAATACGCAGCATGGGCCCGAGGTTTCCGCCGCGGCCAGGCTGAATGAACGAGAAATGCGACACGACGTTGTGTAGCCGTCAATACGGTCTGCGAATCCGACGAGAAGTGTTGACCCGGTCTTGTCGAGTTGCACCCATTCCACGCCGATTCCAAAATTGATCTCATCGACCGCCCTCAGGTCGTCGTCAAGCAAGGTGCATATCCCGGTGCGTGTGCAGACCACGAAACGTCGGCCGTCGTGCGAGACGGAGGTGTGGGAAGGCCTGTCGCTCAGGCGGAGTTTGCTAATTGGGTTCAGCATCAATGGGTCTTGTCCATGACAGGCCTAAGAACAAGTCTAACCGGCCCCGTAAGGTAGACTCAAGTCTTGAAGCTCTCCGTCAGGTTCCGTTCGATTGTGTCCTGTCGCAGCGGAGTTACGGGATTTGAACCTGCAAAGGCCACAATAGGCCGCAGGACTGCTGGTCGAAAAATGGCAAGTACAGGGTCGCGGCGCGACGCCCGCGATTGGTCGAGTTCAGTCGATAGGCCCGCCGGAACCTATCGCGTATTCGACCCCATCGGCGTGGCCGGGTTGGATGAGCCGCGGTGGATGGTGAGGGGGATTGTCGGCTCTTCGGGGCAGCGGGCGGCGAATTCGTCGTAGAATTTGGTGATGAATGTGCGCGTGGCCCATGCGGTGCCGTCGGCAAGGCCGCAGATTGTTGTGCCGGGCATGATGCCCATCGTTTTTTCAAGTTCCAGAAGCATGTCGAGGTCTTTGACGCGGCCCTGGCCTTCGAGGATGCGATTGAGAATCTTGTGCATCCAGGCGGAGCCTTCTCGGCAGGGGGTGCATTGGCCGCAGGATTCGTGGGCGTAGAACCGCACGCAATTGCGCAGGGCGGCGACCATGTCGGTGTGCTCGTTCATGACGATCATGCCGGCCGTACCGAGGCCCAGGCAGCCGCCGCGGAAGCGGACGTCGTCAAAATCAAGTTTGATGTCGAGTTGATTGGTGCCCAGGACGCCCATGGAGATGCCGCCGCAGATGCAGGCTTTGTATTTTCCGCCCTTCATTCCGCCGCCGAGTTGATTGATGGCGAAATCGAGGGTGATGCCGAGTTCCTGCTCGTAGACGCCGGGTTTGTTGACGTGGCCGGACATGCCAAAGAGCTTGGGGCCGGGGGAACTGGGCGTGCCCATCGACTTAAACCACGCCGGTCCGCGTTCCAGGACATGCGGGACGCAGCAGAGGGTTTCGACGTTATTGATGACGGTGGGTCGAGCAAAGGCGCCGGCGATGGCGGGGAACGGCGGCTTATTGCGCGGCCAGCCGCGTTTGCCTTCGAGGGCTTCGAGCAGGCCGGTCTCCTCGCCGCAGATATAGGCCCCGGCCCCGCGATGGAGGAAGCACTCGACCTTCTGGCCGCTGCCCATAACCCCCTGCTGGCCGAAAATGCCGTGGTCGTAGGCTTCCTTGATGGCGTGTTCGAGGACGGCGGCCTGGCGATGGTATTCGCCGCGGATGAAGATGTAGGCGATATCGCATTGCGTGGCCAGCGAGCAGATCGCGATCCCTTCCAGAAGCTGATGCGGATCGAAGTCGATCAGGTAGCGGTCCTTGAACGTGCCGGGTTCGGATTCATCGGCGTTGACGGCCAGGTAATGCGGGCCTTTCTTTTCCTTGGGAATGAACGACCACTTGGCCCCCGCGCCGAACCCCGCCCCGCCGCGACCACGCAGGCCGGATTCGGTCACGATCTTGATGATCTCATCGGGCTTGAGATCGACGGCCTTTTTGAGGGCCGCGTACCCGCCGGTGGCGACGTAATCGTCGTACCAGTGCAGCTTTCGCCTGGCCGGGTCGGGGTCGATACGCTTGAGGAGAACGGGTTCGGTGAAGGCCATGGTGTTGTCGCTATTTTCTTGGCGGCGTCTTGTCGAGCTTCGGCGTCTCCTTGGAGACGATGACTTCGTCGATGATCGTGCGTCGCAGTTTGACGTTTGGATCAACGGGCGACGGCTTTTCCTCCATCCTACTGTCGCGCCAGACGGTTTTCGAGTCCGGTGGCGTGACATCGGTGTGGATGGCTTGGCGGATATGACCGATTTGCCGGCCAAGCCAGCCGAAAAAGCCTTCCCCGGGAAGGGGAGCATCGGTTGGTGGCGGCGGTGTTGCGCCATTTCTGGTCCCCTCGCCCTGTATGCAGGGAGAGGGATAGGGTGAGGGTCCAGTGGTAGGAGGCGGTGGCTTTGCTGACGCGGCAGAACCCTCACCCCGACCCTCTCCCTGAGTACAGGGCGAGGGGGAAAAAGGCGGATTGGGTTGGGTATCATTCATCGGCCACCTCGACGCCGAATTCCTTTTTGACCTGGAAACAGACATCGGCAAAAGTGCCGTGCCAGGTGTCGCCGATGAACCCGCCGGACTTGTCGAGCCGATAGACCACCCAATTGTCCATCAGCGGCTGAATGATGATCCGGCTGACCATCCCCGCCACCGGCCGAAGCCCGACGCCGCGCGGGGCGCCGAGGTTCATGGCCGCGTGGGGCAGACAATCATTCGACGCCGCCACCGGCCTGGGCAGGTCGATCGTGATGTTGCGGTTGGATGCGGTCATGGGGTGAGTATATCGGGTCATTCAGCGCTTCGCGGCAGTTCGCGGGTCATGATTCTGGCCACAGGATCATAGACATCGACGAACCGCTGGATATCGCCGACGGTGCGCTGGCTGTGGCCGAAGGTCAGCATACTCTGTTTGGCCCGTGCCGCGTCGTAACCGAGGATCGATTCCTGATACGCGGCGACCATCATCCCGGTGCGGCGGACTCCCTGGGCACAGTGGATGAGCACCGGTTGGCGGGCGGGATCGCTCGTGATCGAAAGAAATTGGCGAATCTGATCGCCATCCGGCCAGCCGCCCAGGGTGATGGGGATTCGCACGATGTCAATGTGGTTGTCGCGGCAATAGGCCAGTTCGTCCGCGAACGGCGCGTGACCGATTTCCGTATCATCGACCAGGCAAACGATTGTGCGCGGTTTGACGATGCGGACGGTGGTTTGGAATTCCCGCATTGTGCGCACGCCGTCGCGATAGAGAACGCCAGCCTGCACGGTCGCCAGATGATAAGCGTCGAACCAGAGCGACCATATCAACCACGCAACGCCGGCGATGATAACAACCGCGATAATCGACCAGCCCCAGACGGGCACGCGAGCGAATTGCATGGTAATCCGGAAAAGACTCCTTAGCCACAGAGGTCACAGAGAGCACAGAGTTAAATACAAACCACGGATGACACGGATTTCACGGATAAGTCTCTCTGTGAACTCTGTGTGCTCTGTGGCTAACCTCTTTCGCATTTTCTATGCTCGGCGTCCTCCGCGTCTCTGCGGTTCATAATCATTCATGCCCCGGCCAGTTGATCGACGGATCTTTATAGTCATGCGGGTCCGCGGGCAATTGGTCGAGTATTGCATCAAGCTGCTCGATCGTCAGCGGCCCTTTCAATGTTTCATTGCATAGCATGCACGGCGCCTGTTCGCAGGCGCCGAGGCATTCCAACTCGACCAGCGTAAATCTCCCATCGCCGGTGGTTTCGCCGACATCGATGCCGAACTTCTTCTTCACGTGTTCGGTGAGCTCTTTCGATCCGGAGATTTCGCACGTCAGTGAACGGCAGACCTGGATCAGGTATTTGCCCTTGGGCTTGAGCCAGTATTCCTCGTAGAAACTGGCCGTGTCGAGCACTTCCGCGGGGGTCAGTTGCAGGAAAGCGGCCACTTCCTCCAGCGCCTGCATGGGAATCCACCCGTGGGCATGCTGAATCGCGTGCAGGGCCGGCAGCAGCACCGCCCGTTTGTTGGGATAGCGGGGAAAGTAGGTGTTACTCAGACGACTCTTGATATCGTCGGTGAGATAGGGTTCGGGGCGGCGCTCGATGGTTTGGCTGCGACGGTTTTCAGTGATCCAGGCCATGTTAGTTTCCAGATTTCAGTGCGTATCAGCTAGCGCAGATATTATGTCGAAGACTAAAGTTATCGGTCCAGTTCCGCGGCGATGACATTGATGCTGCCGAGCACGGCCACGACATCGCTGATCATATGACCTTCTATTGTTTTGGCGAAGGTCTGATAATTGATGAAGCACGGCGGCCGGGTGCGCACGCGCCACGGTACCGCGTCACCGGCCGAGACGATGTAATAACCGAGTTCGCCTCCCGCGGATTCGATGCAACCATAGACTTCGCCTATGGGGGCGATGAAGCCGCGGTTGGTCATGATCATCTCAAAGTGCTGGATGAGTCCCTCGATGCTGCCGTAAACCTGGTCCTTGGGCGGCAGAACCTCCTTGCCTTCGGGGCTGACGTTGACCGAGCCCGGCGGAATGCGGTCGATAAGCTGGCGGATGATGTCCAGGCTTTGGCGCATCTCCTCCAATCGCACAAGATAGCGCGAGTAGACATCGCCGGTGGTCATGACCGGAACCTGGAAATTGACGGCCGGCGAGCCCTGGCCGTCCCAGTTGTCGGCAAAGCAGAGATAGGGCCAGTCCTTGCGGACATCGCGGCGGACGCCGGCGGCGCGGGCGATCGGGCCGGTGACGCTCCAGGCAATGGCTTCCTGGGTGGTGAGTGCCCCGACGCCGCGGGTGCGATCGACGAAAATGCGGTTCTTATTGAGGAGCGTCGCCACATCGTCCAGGGCCTTGGGCATGGCCACGTCGATCAGATTCTTGACCATCTTGCGGAACGTCGCTTCGTCCGGGAGGTCCATGTTGAGCCCCCCTACCCGCGTCCAGCTTGTGTGGTAACGCTGGCCGGACATGAGCTCGACGATGTCGTAGATCAGTTCGCGTTCGTTAAAGCCGTAGAGGAATGCGGTGAACGCCCCCAGATCAAGCCCGGCGGCGCCGACGCAGAGGAGATGGGACTGAATCCGGCCCAGTTCCCCGGCGATGGTGCGGAGCACCTTGCAGCGGGGCGTGAGTTCGATCCCCATGAGCTTTTCGACGGTTCCGTGCCAGGCCAGTTCATTGTAGATGGGGGCGGAATAGTCCATCCGGTCGACGATGGTGACATACTGGTTGTAATTGAGGTGCTCGCCGAGTTTTTCGAATCCGCTATGGAGATACCCGATATGGGGCGTGGCGCGCAGGACGCGTTCGCCGTCGAGTTCCAGCACCAGGCGCAGGGTCGTGTGCGTGGCGGGATGCTGCGGGCCGAAGTTGAGAGTCCAGAGGTTGGGCTGTTCGGCGACCTGGGAATCGCTGCTGACCTTGGGCTCGGCGGGCATGAGGGTAAATGGCATATCGGGAGGAGATTATAGCGGCCGGCCGGCAAGCCGCCAGCGGGCGTGGCGGGGAAGAGGCGTGGAACACAAAGGAAGCCAACAATAGCAATATATTGATAATTACGGTCGCCGCTGGCGTGGGTGGAGTGCATCGGAATCCGCGATTCGATGGCATCGCCCGATTGCGGCCGATGATTGAGCGCGATATGGTATCCGTCACGACATGTTCCACGTGGAACATGCCATGACGGATCGGACCATTCAAGGAAAGGATGCCATCGTGAGCACCACCAAACAGAAATCGCGACTCGGCCGGGGATTGAGCAGTCTGATTTCCATCTCCAGTCTGCCCATTGAGGCGGAGGCATCGGCACAGCCCCCTGCCGGCGAATCGGTGGTCTTGGCGGACGATGCCGCGGCAAAAGCCCAGGCGAGCCGGCCCGATAGCGTCTCGAGTTCGACTTCCACCCCAGCCAGCCGTCAGGCAAGGCCGGCCGGTGCGGCAAGTCCGTCGTCCGATCCGACCCTGCACGTTCCCGTTGAGGCGATCATCCCCAATCCGCACCAGCCCCGCCGGGCGTTCGATGAAGCGGCGCTGGATCGGCTGGCGGGGAGCATCAAATCGTCGGGCGTGATCCAGCCAATCCTGGTTCGCGCGGTCGACGGCAAGGCTGGCTCATACGAATTGATCGCCGGCGAGCGCCGCTGGCGGGCGGCGAAGATCGCGGGTCTGGCGGAGATACCCGCCATCGTGCGTGATGTCGACAGCTACTCGCAGGCCCAGCTTGCCCTCGTTGAGAACATCCAGCGCGAGGATCTTAACCCCATTGAGCGCGCCAGCGCGTACAAGGAACTCATCACGAAGCTCGGCCTGACGCAGGCGGAATTGGCCGGGCGACTGGGTGAGGACCGCAGCGCAATCGCGAACTACTTGCGTCTGCTGGAACTGCCCGAGCCGGTGCAGGTGTTGATCCGCGAGGAGAAGATATCGCTTGGCCACGCGAAGGTTCTGGCGGGGGTGAGTGATGTATTGGAGCAGACGAGGCTGGCGACGCTGACGGCCGAGCAGGGGCTTTCGGTGCGGAACCTGGAACGCATGATCCAGACCAAGTCAGCGCCTCCCGCTCCGGCTCCGGCCGGGAAATCGGCTCATCTGGCGGATTTGGAAAAGTCCCTGGCGCGGCAGCTTGGGATGAGGGTGCAGATCAAGGCCGGGGCGAAGAAGGGGAAAGGCCGGCTGATCATCCACTACGCGGACCTCGATCAATTCGATCAGCTTCTGGCGAAGATGGGTTTGAAGGCGGAGTGATGTTCCACGTGGAACAGGTGAGGCCGTGGCAATTTCCAAAAATCAAAAAATACATATCCCTCGCAGAGGCGCAAAGGCGCAGAGGTAGTATTCTCTTGACATGGATCCGTTCGTCAGGCACAGCCCGGATGAACGGTGGTCCAAGCATCCCGCGCCGAAATCGAGCGAGCGTTTCCGCCTTTTCTCTGCGCCTTTGCGCCTCTGCGAGGGATATTCTTGTTTTTTCGGCCGCGAGCGAGGTCCGATAACATGCGAAGCGCGATTATATAATTTGTATATCAATAGACATAATGTAAGTCAGTATACTATTTATATCTAATGAGCCGCCCTGGCGTCCTTCGCGCCTGCCTCACACCACGACCCGCTTCCAGCCGCCTTGAAGAAAACGGCCCAGCACCAGACTGCCGCGGATGAAAAGCTCGGAACTGAGGCACACCCACACCGCCGCCAGGCCCCAGTGGTGGAAGTAGCCTACATATAAAACGCCGGTGAAACGCAGCGTGATCACGCTCGACAGGTTCAGGAGCATCACCGTCAAGGTGTCGCCCGCGCCCCGCAGGGCGCCGCCGAAAACCAGGTTGGCGGCGAATCCCGACTGGATGAACCCGGTGATCATCAGGCAGCGGGCTGTCAGGGCGACAATTTGCGGATCGGCCGGGGACAGCCACATCGACGGGTATCGGCCCAGCGTCACGAAGAGGATCCCGCACAGCGTCATCGCGCCGCCGCCGACGATGTAGGCGGCAAAAGCGCTGCGCACGGCGCGGGCGGGATTTCGCATGCCCAGGCTGATGCCAACCATGGTGGCGGCCGCAGCGCCGAAAGCGATGCCGCTGAGATAACTGAAGCTCTCCAGCCGGATCACGGTGATATGGGCGGCACTAGATGCGTTCGTGGGGTCCATGTTGTTGATGACGCCGATGACGGTGAGATTGGCGATCCATTCGAGCGAATCGCACACGGCTGCAGGCAGGCCGATGCGGGCGATGCGCTTCACCGTGATCCAATGCGGGCGCAGGCGATGGAGATACAGCCGCACGCCGCCGCGGCCGCTGAGCAGCACGGCGAACTGGATCACGCCGCCGGTGACGTAGGCAATGATCGTTCCGGTGGCGATGCCGTTAAATCCCCAGGCGGGCAGATTGATATTCAACTTGCCGAAATGGGGGTGGAATCCGCGCGTCAGCAGGAAGGTAAACCCCATGTTGATCACATCAACCAGGATCATGACGATGGCGGGGGTGACGGTGTCGCCGGCCCCGCGCAGACACGAGCCGGCGATCAGCATGAGCATCGTAAACGGCAGCGCCAGACTGAGCCGCCGGAGATAACTCGTCGCGTATATGGCGGCCAGGCCGTCGAGACGGCTGACCCGGATGATCGGTGTCGCGCCCAGGAACAGGGCCGTGCCGACGACGATGCCGACGCTGACGGCCGCGGCGACCGATTGGCCGCAGACGCGATTGGCCAGTGACCGGTGAGCCGCACCGCGGGCGCGGGCGATGAGTGCGGTGCTTCCAGTTCCGATCGAGCCGACCAGAATGCTGAAGAACCAGACGAAATACGTGATGGTTCCGACCGCGGCCCCGGCGTCATCGGCGTGGCTGGGGAGGTGGTTGGCCAGATACACGTCGTTGAGTCCAACCAGCGAATGCAGCAGATATTCTCCCATGATCGGCGCCGCCAGGGCGATGACATCGCGCACCAGCCGCGACATCGGTGGCACCGATGAATCGCGAGCAGGCCGGTTGGGATCGAGCGCATCCAGCATGAGAGAGGGCACACTATAGTCGATCGCGGCAAAAGACCTACTGGGAAGAACGGCCACAGAGGTCACCGCGAGCACAGAGGACGGAGCGGCCGCGAGACCGTGGCTGATTGAAGCTCACAGCGCCTCAAAGAACTGATCAATGCTAAACCCCGCTTCGCGAATAAGGGCGCGAACAGTGCCCTTGGCCAGTTCTTGGAGGGCCGGAATAGTCAGTCGGCGCCGGTCCGGATTTCTCAAGATCGCGTGGTTCTCGGTCTGATGATCGACGTCGTACCCCAGCCGCCAGAAGGCCTTGACGGCTTGTTGCCCAGAACAGACCGGTAGGTCGCTCACGCCGAAACCTCGACAATTTCTTATGCGGTGGACGGCGGAATCGCTTCTCCATGCTTCTTGAGGCTCGCCAGGTAGCCCATAGCGGCGTCCTTGATGTTCGCCACCGCTTCGTCAAGTGTCCGGCCCTGTGAGATGCAGCCGGGAAGATCCGGGCACTCGGCGATAAATTGGCCGTCCTCATCCTGTTTGATGACGACTTGGTAGAGCATGTCTGAATGCTTGCACGACATGCGGCGCTTGTCAAATCCGTGGTCGCATCTTTCGCTTGCCCAAGATCGGCAGTGGCGGGAGAATTGGCGATCGACATTGTTCTTCAGACATACAGAGGAATGCACATGACCACGATGCAGGCACCGAGTGATATCACAACCGGCCGGTTGCGGGCGGGGATGACTTTTGACCAGAAGGTGTGGGCGGTAACGGCCCGCATTCCGTGCGGGTGCGTGGCGACGTATGGCGACATCGCCGCCGCGCTGGGAACGCGCGGTTATCGGGCCGTGGGGGCGGCGCTGAACCGCAACCCGCACGCGCCGCGCGTGCCGTGCCATCGCGTCGTCGGCTCAAGCGGCGAACTGACCGGCTATGCCGGCGGGCTGGACAAGAAGCGGGCGATGCTGCGCCAAGAGGGGATCGCCTTCACCGGCGCCAAGGTCGATCTGGCCCGGCATCGGTTTCGGTTTTGACGGCGGGCGGGGCCGATTCGCGAATTTGCCAAAAAAATTGCCGGTTTCGGCGGCGGCTTGGCATTCGATATCGAAATTCCGCCAAAGAACCGATTTTCAACCGCGGTAACTCACATGGGCGAGCAACCAGGGTCGACAGCAACGCCGACTGCATCCACAGTCACCCGGCCGAAGTATTACCTGAGCGTTTGCTGCATCTTCAAAAACGAATCGGAGTATATCGAGGAATGGCTGCGGTTTTACGACCTGCTTGGCGTCGAGCATTTCTACCTCTATGACAACGTCAGCACGGATGGTTACGCCGACGTGCTGGCGCCCTGGATCGCGGCGGGGCGGGTTTCTCTCTATCACATCGACATGCCCGCGCCGCAACTGCCGGCGTATTCGCATTGCATCCTGACTCTCGGGCACGAGAGCCGGTGGATCGCGTTTCTTGATGTGGACGAGTTTCTGTTCTCGCCGATTCAGACGGATCTTCGTCGCTTTCTTCAGCCCTTCGAGGGCCAGGCCGCCGTGGCCGCCAACTGGGTCATGTTCGGCCCTTCGGGCCACCAGACCAAGCCGCCCGGACTGGTGACACTCAGTTACACGATGCGCAGCGATACCAGTCTTTGCACGTTTGAAGCCGGCCTGTTGAAGCAACCGCAGTTGGATCGGCTGGATCCCCGAAGCTACCACCCGATTTGCAGCCATGTGAAATCCATCGTCAACGCCCAGGACGTGGTCGGCGTTTACACGCCGCATCATTTTGCCTACCGCAATGACCGCCTGGCCGTCAGCGCGGCGGGCAGGCCGATCCGCGACAGCTTTTCGGACGAAGTGGCGATCGACCTGCTCCGAGTCAATCATTACCATTCGCGCTCCTGGGAAGAGTTTCGCCGCAAGATACAGCGGGGCCGTGCCGACGGCGGCACATACGACGCGGCCGGGATGACCAGGGTCGCCGGCTTGTTCGATCAGATTCGCGATACGACGATATTTCCGCTGGCGGAAAGGGTGCGCGCGGCCATTGCGAGCCACGCACCGGTCGGCAGAAGAGACGAGTAATTTGCCGAGAAGGAACAATCATGATGAATCAACCCGTGACTGACCCAGCGAAGCTGACACCCGACGAAATCGTCGGCCTGATCGACCATGCGCTCTTGCATCCGACGCTGACGGACGCGCAATTGCGGACGGAACTGTCGGCCGTGAGCAAATTCAAACTGGCGTCGGTGTGCATCAAGCCGTATGCGGTGCCGCTGGCTGTCGAGGTGTTGAACGGGACGGGGATTGCCGTCGGCACGGTGATCGGGTTTCCGCATGGGTCATCCGCCCCCACCACCAAGGCTTTCGAGGCCCGGCGGGCATTTATCGATGGAGTACACGATGTCGATATGGTCGCGAATGTGGGAAAAGTGCTGTCCGGCGACTGGGGGTTTGTGCGCGATGACGTGCGGGCGGTGCTGGACGTCGCGCGCGAGCATGCCGGCGTCATCAAGGTGATCTTCGAGACCGATTATCTGACCGATGATGCGGCCAAGATTCGGCTGTGCGAGATTTGCTCGGAACTGGGCGTGGACTTCGTGAAAACATCGACCGGCTTCGGCTTCGTGAAACAGCCCGATGGCACATTCGCCACCCGCGGCGCGACCGATCATGATCTGGTTTTGATGCGACGCCATAGCGCGGCGTCGGTTAGCGTGAAGGCGTCGGGGGGAATACGCACTTTGGATGATGTGGTCCGGGTTGTGAAACTGGGCGTCACGCGAATCGGCACCAGCTCGACTCTGGCAATTTATAAGGCGGCGATCGAAAAACGAGACCGCACGGCAGGCCCGGCAGCGCCATCCGCGGCCCGGCCGACGGATTATTAGGCTTTTTGCGGCCGGGGAAAGGCTCTCGGCGCGTGTTCCGGGCGACAATAAACTCACGGGACGGCCGTTATAATTGCGGTTTTGAATAACGGCATAAGGAGAGGTTCCATGAAACGTGTGACTTGCGCCCTCATCGCCGCTTTGGCGCTGGTTTCGATCGCCCTGATTCAGACTCGCGCCGCGGCGGCGCCGGCCAATAATTCTAGCAATGCAGCTAATCTACAGGGGCAGGTCCAGGCGGTTGCCGCGGACTTTGAGGCCTTGAAGACGGCGGTCGAAAACCGCGACAAGGCGGCGGCCGTGGCGGCTTTCGAGAAGCTCAAGACCGACTGGGAAGCCCTTCCGCCGGCCGTCAAGGAGCGTGTTATTGCCAATCATCCCGCGCTGGCCAAGCTGATGGAGGATGCCGGGACGCTTCGCGCGGATGTCGCAACCCTTGAGAAAGCCTATGTCAACCGCGACAAGGCGGGCGTGGAGGCGGACATTGTGAAGATCAAGGCCGATCTGGCCACCTTCCCGCCGGTCCTGCGGGCTTTGATTCTGGAACGGCATCCGGCATTGGCGAAACTGGTCAAGTAAGGGTTTCTGAACACGGCCGATCGCACGGCCAGTGGCGTCCGCTGGCTATTTCGCCTTGATCTCCGTCCAAAGATCCGAGATCATCCGATCCGTCGCTCCGCCCAGGGCATTGAGATATTCCCAGTTCTTCAAGGCGCTATCCGGCGGATAGATGTTGGGGTCATTGAGAATCTTTGGGTCGATGTGCGCTTTGGCGGCTTCGTTGGGGCTGGCGTAGTTGACGCCGTTGACAATCTGTGCGGCCGTCTCGCCTTCCAGCACGTAATCGATGAACTGATACGCAGCATCGACGTTCTGGGCGCCGGCGGGAATGGCGATGTTGTCCAGCCAGATATCGCCGCCTTCCTTGGGGAGGATGTAGGCGTAATCGTCAGGATGGTCGGAGACAACCTTGGCCATCTGGCCGTTCCAGCCGTGGGCCACGACCACGTCTTTGCTCAGAAGCGTATTGTCATAGTTGGTGCTGTCATAGGTGCGGACGAGATCGTGCTGTTTCTTGAGCATGTCGGCCGCGGCGCGGAGCGTGGCGGGATCGGTTTCATTGACGCTCTTGCCCATCAACTTAAGGGCGACGACGAAGCATTCGCGCTTGTCGTCGAGCATGAGGATCTTGCCCTTGTAGGCCGGATCAAACAGGACATTCCAGCTATCCGGGGCGGGATTGACCAGCTTCTTGTTATAGGCCAGGCCGGTGGTGCCCCAGAGATACGGCATCGTGTATTGGTTACCGGGGTCGAACGCCTGATTCACGAACCGCGGCGTGAGGTTGGACACGTGCGGCAGCCTGGCGTGATCGAGCCCGTGGAGCAGCTTCTGCTGGATCAGCGGCTGCACGACGTAATCGCTGGGCACGCACAGGTCGTAGGATGTAACGCCGCTGGCCAGCTTGGCCATCAGTTCCTCGTTGCTTCCGTAATGGTCGATTGTGACGCTGATGCCCGTCCGCTTCGTGAATTGATCAACCACCGCCGGCGGCAGGTAGGCATCCCAGATGTAAATGTGCAGCACTGGCGCGCTCTTGCCGCAGCCGTTCAGGACGACGGCCACGATCGCCAGAGCCAATGCAAAAAGACGTCGGTTTTTCATTCGGCATTCCTCCCGGTCATCAACTTCTGTGACACTACCACAAGGATGATCGTGCAAACCAGCAGAACTGTCGAGACGGCGTTGATTTCAGGTGTGACGCCGGTTTTGACCATCGAGGCAATCTTCACCGGCAGGGTGGTTGAATCGGTGCCGGCCACGAACGATGTCACGACGTAATCATCGATCGAAACGGTGAAGACGAGCAGCGCTCCGGCGATGATGGCGGGTGTGATGATGGGGAGTTTCACGCGGAAGAACATCTGGACGCGATTGGCGCCCAGATCCATCGCAGCCTCTTCCAGCGAGGCATCAAAACCGATCAGGCGGGCACGCACGATGATCGCCACATAACTGACGGTAAACGATATATGAGCGGCCATCACGGTCACAAGACTCAGGTGCCAGCGGGTGATGGAAAAGAATGTCAGCAAAGCGGCAGCCATGACGATTTCAGGAATGACGATCGGCAGATAGACCAGAGCGGTGGTGGTCGAACGGGCGGCGCGGGCGGATAACTCCCGGCCGTTGCCGGCCAGGCCGAGTGCCGCCATGGTGCCGATGGCGGTCGAGGCGGCCGTTGCGACCAGCGCTACAATCAGGCTGTGCCAGGCGTCGTGGACCAGTTCGGCATCCTGCGCGAGCTGGACATACCAATCGAAGCTGAATCCCGTCCAAACGGCCGCCTGCCGCGACTTATTGAACGAGAATACCATCAGGACAAGGATCGGGCCGTAAAGGATGGCGTAGACGACCAGTGCATGAAGAGCCAGCAGTGTGGATCGGGCGGATTTCACAGGCCGATCTCCCAGCCGCGCCGCCGCGCATACCACGCCCAGGCGATGAGCATGGTCAGGACCGCGATGGTCAATTCCAGGGCGATCGCAGCGCCCAGCGGTTTGTCCTTGCCGCCGGAAAACAGGTCGTTCACCACGTTGCCGATCATCATGGAATGCGAGCCGCCCAAAATGTCCGACACAATGAACTGACCCAGGCCGGGGATGAAGACCAGCACCGATCCGGCCACGATTCCCGGCAGAGTCAGCGGCAACGTGACGCGCAGGAATCTCGCCGCCGGCCGGGCGCCCAGATCGGCGGCCGCCTCAAGCAGCGAGCGATCGAGTTTTTCCAGCGATGCATACAGCGGCAGGATCATGTAGGGCAATTCGCCATACACCAGACCGATCAGCACCGCCAGCGGCGTATCGAGCAACTGTCGCGGCTCGGTGATCAGGTGCATTTTCAGCAGCAGCGTGTTGAGCAATCCCTGATCCTGAAGGATGAGCCGCCACGCCGCGATGCGCACCAGAAAACAGGTCCAGAATGGAATGACCACAAGCGCCAGCAGCAGGTTCTTGCGCGCCGGCGCGGCGATCAGCGCAATGTAATAGGCAACCGGATAACCCAGCAGCAGACACGCCGCCGTCGTAACCAGCGCCAGAACGAACGATCGAACGTGAATAGGCGGGAAGGGCGGGCGGACGGATTTCTCATAATTCGCCGCCACCTCGCCGGAACGAATGTGCTGGCCCCAATTCTCGACGGAAGCGGCATTGCCGAAATCGTCGGCCTGATGAAGACTGACCGCCGCGAGAATCAACAGCGGCAAGAGATATAAGCCGCCCAGCACCAGCCATGTCGGCAGCATCAGGCCAAGGGCTCCTAAGGGGTTTGACCGGGTTGGATCGCGCGTGGGCATGGGTCGTCTGAAAAGAGCCGGTCAGTTCAAGACCTGTCTCGCGGCCGCCGAGTGTGCCGGCCCGGCATCCGAGCCGAACGCATCGGCCAAGAGCACGGCGTGGCGCGGATCGAATGCGGCCAGGGCAGATTCACCGCCCGATTCGGCGGCATCAAACGGCCGGGAATTCTGGCTGATGATCGTGATGCCTGTTCCGTCGACCGTCTTTGCGTTCCATATGGTATTGATCCCCTGGTAGATCCGTTGTCGGATCGTGACCGGCATCGCGATCAGACCGCTGGCAGCGTCGGGCCGCACGGCCGTCAGGTGCATCTTCTCTGGTCGCATGACAAAGCGCACTGTCTGTCCGGGTTCCGGGGTTCCAGAGCTTCGCGGAAGCGACAAATCCATGTCCAGCGCGCGAACGTTTACGCTGTATTGCGTGATATTCAGCACCTCGCCCGAGAACACGTTGGTGGCGCCCATGAACTGTGCGACAAACGCCGTGGCCGGCCGCTCGAAGACGGCGGCGGACGTATCGACCTGTTCGACCCGGCCGGCGTTCATGACGGCGATGCGGTCGCTCATGGTCAGGGCTTCTTCCTGGTCGTGCGTGACGAACACGAACGTGATGCCCAGGTGCCGCTGCAAATTCTTCAGTTCGACCTGCATTTCCTTGCGAAGTTTCTGATCCAGTGCCCCCAGTGGTTCGTCCAGCAGAAGCACGCGCGGTTCGAGCACCAGTGCCCGCGCCAGCGCCACGCGCTGCCGCTGGCCGCCGGACAGTTCATTGGGATACCGCTTTTCCAGGCCGAGCAATCGCACCAGCGCCAAACCCGCCCGAACCCGATCATCCCACGAATTCGCCGGAACCGCACGGTAGCGCAAGCCGAACGCGATGTTCTGCGCGACGTTGAGGTGGGGGAACAGCGCGTAATGCTGAAAGACCATGTTGACCGGACGTCGATAGGGCGGGACGCGGGTACATTCGACGCCGTTGATGGAAAGCCGGCCGCTGCTGGGCAATTCAAAACCGGCGATCATGCGAAGCAGGGTTGTCTTGCCGCAACCGCTGGGCCCCAGCAGGGAAAAGAACTCGCCGCGGCGGATGGCAAGGCTCACATGATCGACGGCGGCGAATTCGCCAAAGCGTTTGGTGATGTCCCGGAGGTCGATGCTGATGTCGTTGTCCATGCTTCCGTTCAACCCAGGTGCCGGGATTCTGCGTTGCCGCGTCGCGCAAGTAAAGCCCAGGATGATAGGCGCTGCCGGTGTTGCCGATGCATGTGAACGAGATCATCATTTACCAGTCCGGCGTGCGACGATTATGGGACTCGGGCCGGTAATTCAGCCCCAAAATTGGCCCCCGCCATTTTGATATTGTAGCGTTGGACCGAGCCCGCTGAATCGCCAGGGCGGCGGCTGGTGCCAGGCCTGGAGAGAGATGATGCTGCAAGAACAACTCGAGCCCGAGGCGGCCCTGCCGGCGGCGAAATGGCCGCCGGAGGTTGGACTCATATTATCGGCCCTGGAGGCCGGCGATCACCGCGACGAAGAGCGCCGCCAGATTCAGCGCGGGCATTATCGCGTGCAGGCGGCGTTGCGATTGTTCAGCGATCCGCCGGGCGCCGACGCCTGGAACCTGTACACCCGCGATGCCAGCCCGCGCGGGCTGGGGTTTATCGCGCCGCATCAATTGCCGCTTGGACACGGCGGTATGGTCGAGTTGCTCGATCCCTATGGAAACGAGATTTCCGTCAACTGCACGCTGTTTCGCTGCCGCCTGGCGGCGCCGGGGTGGTTCGAAGGCGCCTTGTATTTCAACCGCGACCAGTGGGTCTTCCAGGAACTGATCGAACAGCAGGCCGCCGGTACGGCCTCGCTCCGTTTGACGACTGACAATTCGCCCGCCAGAGGATAGACTTCTTTCGGCTCGCATGGCCGCCGCGACGCTGGCGCGCCGCGGCGGCTAGAGCGGCGAGCCGGGAGCGCTCCATGTCAAACCGCCTGGCCACGCACCGGAATTTCATCGGCCGCGTTGGGTTTATCTGTATAGCAATCGCCGGCCTGCTGGGCGGGCGGATGGTTTCGACTGGCCGCGCCGCCGATCCGCCGGCCACCGCGCCGGCCCCGCTGGGAAATCTGCCCCACATCCGCATCGACGCGCACAACCATCGCGTCCAGGTCGATTGCCAGGCTCTGGCCGTCGAGCAGCCGCTGGAGTTTTTCTGCGTCATGTCCGGCGGCAACGAATACGAATCGGTTCTGCGCTCGCCGGCCAAGCCGTCGGATATTCATCTGGCCCTGCTGATGATCGGCCTGACGCCGGGCGGAAATGTCCATTCGGATCCGCAAACGCAGAAATGGATGCCGCCGTTCGGACCGGCGCTAAACATCTCCTGCCAGTATACCCTCAACGGCAAGGCGATGGACGTTCCCGCCTGGAAGCTGATGCGCTCGGTCAAGGACAAGACCACCATGCCGCCGATGACCTGGGTCTTCTGCGGATCGAAGGTCATGGACAACGGCTCATATGCGGCCGACGAGACCAGCTACACCGTCAGCGTCGTCAATTTCGAATACACCCTGATCGACATTCCCACGCTGGCCAGCAACGCCAATGAGACTCTCGAATGGGAACGCGATCCGAACATGATGCCGCCCAAGGGAACGCCGGTGGTCATGACCATCGAGCCGGCCGAACATGCGACGACCCTTCCGGCCGAGGCGCCGGTTAAGCCCAGTGAGCCGATCGCGATGGCGCTGGTGAGCATCGATGCCGACGGAAATATCGAGCTGGAACACGCGCCGGTGAAGGCGGCCGAACTGGCCGACCGGCTGCGGGAAATGAAGACTCGCGGCGCGACGAAGGTGGGTTTGTCGGCCGATCCGGCCGGTCCGGCCAAGGCGCTGGCGTCGGTCATCGACGCTGTAACCGCCGCCGGCATGGATATGGAAATCCGCAAGCCCTCGACGCGACCGAGCACCGCGCCATGATCGATACGACGCCCCAGCGGCCTGTCACGAACAACTGCTGAATGCTCACCGCGGAGTCGCAAAGGACGCAGAGGAATTGATTTGTTGAAAGAAATTGGCTCCATGGTCCAGTCCCAAACGCCAACCGGGGGCGGCGCAAAGAAAGTTCGCCATATCCACCGCCTTCTCCGCGCCCTCCGCGGCTTTGCGGTGAATCTGATCTCCCGCGGGCTGGACGACCCGGCGAACCAGTGGCTTGATTGGGCAGTTCCGCTGTGCGCCGCGCTCGTCTCTGCCGCCGCGGCACGCGTGGCGTCGGGAGCGAATCTCGGCGCCATCATCGGCGGCCAACTGGGTGTCACGATCCTGATGCCGCCCCTGGTTCTTGCGGTGGCGCCGGGCCGCAGACAATCGTACGCGGCAATCGGCGTGATCGCCGGTGTGCTGGCGGTCTGGTGGACGACGATGGATCGGTGGGTCTTTCCGGCCGGGCAACTGTTCGGCGTCACGATCTGCACACTCGCCTGGTCTATCAATCTGGCGATGTTGACGGTCGCAGCGCAGCGCATCGGCCTGGGCCCGGTCGCACCGGGCTGCGTAATAGCCATCGCCCTCGCCTTCTTCACCTGGCCGATTTGGCTGGCGGCGCATATTTCATCGGCAATGGCCGGTCGATTGGCGGCCGTGCATCCGGGCCTGGTCGCCAACGGACTGCTGACGGCGACATTCCCGTGGTTCGAGCAGCCGGTGGCCTATCGCCAACTGACGGTGCTGAATCAGAGCGTGCCGTGTACCCTCCCGACAAGCTGGATCGCGTGCTCGCTGGTGCATGGGGCGATAGCGGCGGTGATCGGCTTGGGGCTGTTCGTGCAATCGAGAGTTCGGCGAGGCGCAAATCGAGATCGATGTCCAAGTTGCGGCACTACGGCGCGGAAGTAGTTGCCGAGTGAATTGCTATCGGTGTCGTCGCGGGTTGCGTCGCCGGGGCGGCATGATGTCGAATCGGCAGTCCTTCCCACGCGACGACGACAAAGACGACGAATCCGAGCAGAACTTTGGCGGCGATTCCCATCACCCGGCCTTGTGCAGCGCCGATGCCGACGGAAACCGAATGCCCAAATCGCCGGCCGGAGATCAGTTCGGTCAAGCCAGCGCCCAGGGCACTGCCCAGCAGCACACCGGCCACCGTGGAAATCACCGGCAGGAACGCCAAAGCGATCGACAGAAATATTCCACCTAGCAATCCGCCGATGATCGCGCCCCAGACGGCCGGGCGCCCGCCGCCGGCTCGACGCGTCATCGCGCCGCCCAGAATGGTCTCTGCGATTTCGCCAACCAGTGCGATGGCCGTCACCGCGCCGAGCGTGTACCAGCCGACGAACGCCAAGCCCGTGCATGCGCCGTAGATCGCCGACGCGATCAGCATCACCCACAATCCCGGCAGTGCCAGCAGATTCGCGCCCCAGCCGGCCAGCAGGATCAACAAGAGCAGTGCGTACAGGAACCAGTCGAGCATCGAACCCCAATCAGTATTTAACCGGCCCGCGCTGGGCATCGGCGATCAAGAGCGGCGCCACGATCTGCTCGACGAACGTATGCGCCATCGGGCCGATATGACTGCCGTTGTTGCCCAGCCACACCCATTCGCTTTTGTACGGATGGCCGGCGACTTTGGCGTATTCCGTCGCATCGCCCGCCTGCGGCCGGACGAACCCGACCATGCCGGCGGCATCGCCCTTGGACCGGTCCATGTTGCCGAAGAGCGATGTGCCCAGCCCCAGGACAAAATTGTCGTTGGCGCTGTAGAAGACATGGATGTGTCCGCTGACATGGCGCAGTGCGGCCGTCAGGTCGTAGTCCGGCGATAGCGCCGGCGACAGCAAGACCGCATCGCGAACCCGCACGCCCGGCGGGAGCTTTTCCAGCGCCCACACCGCGACGCCCCCGCCGCCGCTGTGTCCGCTGATGAACAGCGGCGAATCCGGATCGAGCCGATACCGCTCGGCCAGCATGTCCGCAACCGCTTGCGCCTGTTTCTGGTTCTCCTCGATGGTGAATAGCGAAAAGCCGCGATCGCCGTGCGTCCAGTCGTGAATCTCGATATCGCCGCTGAACCCGCCGTCCTTAATGCCCTGGGCATACGTATCGTCCACCCACAGATGTCCGACGATCCCCGGCAGATGGAGCAGCAGCGGCGGCAGGGGCGCCGGCCGCACCGGTGGGGGTGGTTGTTCGGCGCAGCCGAAACAG
>Ga0181520_10004560_pt1 | contig 23048 bp, 21 predicted proteins | sample PEATcosm2014_Bin_29_FD_132451 | JGI IMG/M metagenome (GOLD analysis project Ga0181520, IMG submission 132451) | Peatland microbial communities from MTU Mesocosm Facility, Houghton, MI, USA - PEATcosm2014_Bin02_30_metaG | ecosystem: Environmental > Terrestrial > Soil > Wetlands > Peat | place...
CGACCCCCCTGAAGGTACCAGGGAGACTACCTGGTTGATAGGCTGGAGATGTACATGCAGTAATGCATTCAGTCGACCAGTACTAATCTGCCGTGAGGCTTGACCATATTATCCTTCGCTCTTTACTCAAGCCCCGTTTACAAGGCGAGTTTCGCTCGTCGGCGGGCTCCGCACGATTCGGTCGACACGATTCGATATCCCTGCTTTCCCCATTCCGCGATCGCTGCCGGAAAGATCGTGTTTCCTTCGGGAATCGCGGGCGATTCCCGCATGAAGTCGCCCATTCCCTCGATGGCTTAGGTCAATTTTGCCTGGTGATTATTGTGAGGGGGAAACACCCGTTCCCATTCCGAACACGGAAGTTAAGCCCCTCAACGCCGATGGTACTGCCTTAGGGTGGGAGAGTAGGTCGTCGCCAGGCTTTTTTTATTTATGTAAATTTCTACTGGATATTGGCGGATTGAAAGGAAATGTTCATAGTAGGTAAGCTTCTTGCTGCAGTAGCGCTACCTCCTGGAATATTCATTATCTTTGCGGGAGTTTGCGCCAGCCTCGCGATCAAACGAAAACGAAAGGCCTCGTTTGTTGTAGCTATTGTCAATGCCATGCTAATCTACGCATTATCGACGGGAGTTGTGTCAAGTTTCTTGATCGCTCGGTTCGAGAATATATATCTTCCATTGAAAATCATAGATGGCGCCAAGGCAATAGTCGTGCTCGGCGGGGGGTACAACGATAGCTCTCCAGAACGTGGAGGAGCGGGTTCCTTGACACCTGTATCCTCGATGCGAGCGTCCTATGGATTTGAGCTTGCCAGGGAATACGGTCTTCCGCTCATTTTCTCAGGCGGTAGGGCATACGATTCGCGGGAAAGGGGAAGCGAGGCAGAAGCCGCCGGCAGTTTATGGCTAGCTTCGGCGTGGGGGGAAATAACATAACATTAGAAACCAAGAGCAAGGATACGGCCGGTAATGCCATCGGCGTCGCAGAAATAGCAGGGCCAGGGCCCTTCGTCCTTGTCGCGACCGCTTTCCACATGCCTCGCGCGGTTATATCATTTAAAAAGGCCGGCATTACTGTTCTGCCGGCACCCACTGATTTTCGCGCGAAGCGAACTCCATTAACACTGACGGATTTTTTACCTGATACTTGGAAACTGGAGTGTTCAGGTATTGCGCTGCATGAATATGTCGGTATGCTTTATTATCTTCCGGCATAATCGCTCGGCTTGTCGGACTTTGGAATTACGGGTAAATTACATGTGCTTTATCGAGGCTCTCAAGCGGCCTCTTACCATCTAGGGCGAAAGCCACATGGGGAGATCAACTCGCCTATGTGGCTTGCCTTCGCGGCCGTGTCGCGTGCCGCATATCTTCCACCGGTACCTCACCTGGTGGGAAAAGGAGTCTGTAGTGGATATTCTCAAAAAATGCTATGAGTTCGATCGTGCGAAGAAGGCGATTGAAGCGGGTCTATACCCCTTCTTTCAGGCGTTGGAGAGCACGGAAGGCACTGAGGTCGTGATGAACGGCCGCAAAGTGTTGATGTTGGGCTCGAACAACTACCTTGGCCTTACATTCCATCCCAAGATCAGAGAGGCGGCGCAGAAAGCAATCGACATCTTCGGGACGAGCTGTACTGGAAGCCGACTCATCAACGGGACGATGAGCATCCACGTCGAGCTCGAGAAGCGGCTTGCGGCATTCATGGGTAAGGAGTCCGCCCTCGTTTTCAGTACGGGCATGCAAACCAACCTGGGAACGATTTCTGCGTTGATAGGACGAAACGACGTCGTGATCACTGATAAGGATGACCATGCGAGCATCGTTGACGGCTGCAAGCTGGGGTATGGAGAGGTAAAGCGCTTCGTACACGGCGATCTCGAGCAGCTGGACCGCATCCTTGAGAAGATACCCGAAGAAAAGGGCGTTCTCGTGGTGGTGGACGGCGTGTTTTCCATGGGCGGCGATATAGTCGATCTGCCGAAGCTGGTTTCGGTATGCAAGGCGCATGGCGCACGCGTCTACGTTGACGATGCTCACGCGATCGGAGTACTGGGAGGCGGTCGGGGAACGGCGGCCCATTTCAACCTGGTCAAGGAAGTCGATATTACGATGGGGACTTTCTCTAAAAGCTTCGCATCCCTCGGCGGTTTCATCGTGGGCGACGAGGACGTAATCAACTACGTCAAGCATCATGCCCGCTCCTTTATTTTTTCAGCCTCCCTGCCTGCGTCCAACGTCATGGCCGCCATGGCCGCCCTCGATATCATGGAGAACGAACCCGAGCATATCGAGCGACTCTGGGAGAATACACATTTTATGATGAAGAGCTACCGCGATCTCGGTTTTAATATTGGGGCTACGCAGACCCCAATTATTCCGATAATCGTTGGCGAAGACGAGAAGTGTTTCAGGTTCTGGAGGGAGCTTTACGAGAACGGGGTATATACGAATCCCGTAATTGCGCCAGCGGTTCCCCACGGAATGGCGCTTTTGAGGACTAGCTATATGGCATCCCACACCAAGGCTCAGTTGCAGCGCGCCCTCGATGTCTTCGCGAAAGCGGGAAAGACGATCGGCGTGATTTAGGGATTTATGGGGACTAAGATTCCGCTCTACGAGCGTTTCGCCCGCGAGCTCGAAGAGCGGATATTGGCGGGGACCTTCCCGGAAGGGGGAAGAGTCCCCGCTCTTCGCGAATCGGCGATCCAGCATTCCTTGAGCCTATCCACGGTCCTCCAAGCCTACCGGCTGCTCGAATCGCGTGGCGTAATCGAGGCAAGGCCGCAGTCCGGCTATTATGTCAAATATAAACCGCGAATGGTCCGCCTCGAGCCGGACCCCGAGCCAGCGCAGGACGACCCTACGCGCGTAAGCATCGACGAGTTGTGGCTTCGCCTCGTCCGCGATAAACGGGACCCCGACTTCGCCCAATTCGGTGCGGCCACCCCTGATCCCGAACTTCTCCCTACCGCCAAGCTTAACCGCCTGCTCGTGGAACTGGCGCATGAAGGTCGCTTCGCGGATGAAGGGCCGAACCTGCCAGAGGGCAGGGAGGAACTCAGGGTTCAGGTCGCCCAGCGTGCCTACGGCTACGGTTGCGAGGTTGGTCCTGACGATATAGTGATTACCGCTGGCTGCAGCGAGGCGATGTCCCTATGCCTTCAGGCCGTCTGTTCCCCCGGGGATACCGTGGCCATTGAGTCGCCGACATATTTCGGTATACTTCTTATACTCGAGTCGCTCCGTCTTAAGGCCCTCGAAATACCGACCAACCCCGGTACTGGCATGAGTCTCGATGCCCTGGGATTTGCTCTCGAGAATCATCCCGTGAAGGCCGTCGTGGCGATGACCAATTTCAATAACCCCCTGGGTAGCTGCATGCCCGACGACGCAAAAGCCTATCTCGCCGAGATGCTATCGCATAAGGGCATACCTTTAATCGAAAACGATATCTACGGGGAACTCTACTTTTCTGAACGCCGGCCGAGCTTGGCCAAGGCGCATGACCGTGACGGTACGGTTCTTTTGTGCTCTTCCTTCTCGAAAGATATTTCGCCTGGTTACCGTACGGGATGGGTCGCGCCAGGGCGCTACTTGGACAGGGTTCGAAAGATCAAGATGGCCTTTACCAATGGAAGCTCGGTGCTGCCTCAATTGACGATCGCGCGTTATCTCGAGTCTGGAGGATATGATCTCCACCTGCGCAAGATTCGCAAAGCATATGCGCACAAGTCGCTGGGCATGTCTAGGGCAATCGAAGAACACTTCCCCGAAGGAACGCGGATCGCCGAGCCTCTTGGCGGCTACGTGATATGGGTGCGGCTACCGAATGGGCTCGACTCTATGCTCCTCTATCGCGAAGCTGAGAAGTCTCGTATCACCATTGCGCCGGGCCGTATGTTTTCTCCGACAGGGAAGTTCCACGATTATGTGCGACTGAACGCTGCCGCTTGGTCAGAACGTACCGATAAGGATTTGGCACGATTAGGGCGCCTCGCCAGGGAGCTCACCGACTAGTCGGGGTTTGGCGGCTCGAGCAGGCCATGTTCGACGAAACTATAGTAACCCGAGCCAGAGAAAATGACATGATCGAGAAGCGCTATGCCGAGGGTATCCGCGGCTTCTTTGAGCCGACAGGTAATTTCGCGATCTTCCGGACTGGGCTCAAGACGCCCGCTAGGATGGTTATGGGCGACAATCACTGCGCAGGCGCGGTCGGTGATGGGATCGGCATACACCTCCCTAGGGTGTACCACAGTCCTGTTCACCAGACCAATGGAAACGACGCGAGCGGCAATGAGTTCGTGCGCGCCATTGAGGGAACAGCATATGAATCGTTCCTGCTTGCGATCGGACCAGTGGGCGACGATTGGCCAAACATCTCCCGGCGAGGCCACTTTCCGTTCGCGCGCGCCATAGAGCCTTCGGCCGAGTTCCAGGGCAGCGCAGACGGCGCTCGCTTTTGCCTCTCCTATGCCGGCCAAGCGTACCAGCGTGTCGGCTTCAGGAACCCCCTCGCCTTTGTCGAGAAGCGCGAGTACTTCATCGGCGAGTTCGTTGACGCCCTTGCCTTTGATCCCAGTACCGAGTAGTGCCGCTAGTAGTTCGGCGTCCGATAGCGATGCGGGACCTTCCTTCGTGAGTCGTTCGCGTATCCTAGGCTGCGCGTCCATCTCGCGACGTTCCGAGTCATACAGCTTGTCAAGGCGCATCAGACCTCCTGCTGATTACGCTTCGAACGAGACCGGGTAATTGAGGCGAATAATAGAATTTGCTTGGCTTTTTAAATTCGTTGCGCCATTATCGCGAATTGACTATATTTACAGGCGTCCGCTTCAACGCTTCGAAGGGCGGATTCGAAGCTTGGCGAGCAGAATCCATAGCAAAGGAGAGGGGAATGAAAAGCCTAAAGGGCGCAAGGACAGAGAAGAACCTTATGGCGGCGTTCGCCGGGGAGTCGCAGGCGAGGAACAGGTATAGTTACTTCGCATCGAAAGCCAAGGAAGAAGGCTTCATCCAGATTTCCCTGATTTTCGAAGAGACGGCCAATCAGGAAAAGGAGCATGCCAAGCGCATGTTCAAGTTCATGGAAGGCGGCGAAGTGGCCATAAGCGCGGGCTTCCCCTTCGGAGTCATCGGCGCAACGAGGGACAACCTACTTGCGGCGGCGGCTGGCGAGAATTACGAATGGAAGGAAATGTATCCTTCCTTCGCGAAGATTGCCCGCGAGGAAGGCTTCGATGCCATAGCCACTGTATTCGAGTCGATCACGGTGGCGGAGAAGCAGCATGCGAAGCGCTACGAGAAACTCGCGGCCAACATCGACGCCGACTCCGTATTCAAGGCTGGCAAGCCAATAGTCTGGCGCTGTCTGAACTGCGGCTACCTATTCGAAGGGGTGGAGCCTCCCAAAGCATGTCCTGCATGCGCGCATCCTCAGGCATATTTCGAGCGTCTTGGAGAAAACTGGTAGGAGGCGAACAATGTCCAAAAGACTGCAAGTCTTCAAATGCGGTTCCTGCGGAAACATCGTCGAAGCCCTTCGCGATTCCGACTGCGAGCCTTTCTGCTGCGGAAAGCCTATGCATGCCATGGCCGAGAATTCCACCGACGCCGCCAAGGAAAAGCATGTTCCGGTGATAGAACCAATGCCGGACGGATTCCTCGTCAGAGTCGGTTCCCTTCCCCATCCGATGGAGGTTGATCACTACATCGAGTGGATCGAGCTTCTCATTCCTACTCAGGACGGAAGCGTTTCCGCCTCGTATAGGGTCTTTCTCAATCCCGGCGATAAATCCGAAGCCTTCTTCCCGGTCAAGGCCGCGAAGGTATCGGCGCGCGAGCACTGCAACAAGCACGGCCTCTGGAAGGCCTAGAAAGGAGTCTGTCATGAAGAAATACGTGTGCGACGTATGCGGCTATGTCTACGACCCCGCGGTTGGCGATCCGGACGGCAAGATCCCTGCTGGGACGGCTTTCGAGAGTCTTCCTGATGACTGGGTTTGCCCTCTCTGCGGCGCCTCCAAGGAAAGCTTCTCGCCGGCATAAAGGGCACTTGCGTTAATGGAGCGATTGCGCGATTCGCCTTCGGCGAATCGCGCACGATGAAAATTAGCTGCGCTGGCCCAAAGCGAGCGATCGGAGACATAGATGCTATCCCGCGAGGATTTCGTGTTCACTATCGGCTATGACGGGGCGTCCGCCATCGTCGATGGTAGGGCCAAGAGGCAATACGACAAGCTCTCGACCATGGCACTCGCCGAGGAGGGGCTGTACAGGGCTGCCTTCGCCTCTGCCTTTTACGAGATGAAGAAGGACGATGGATCGATGCTGGAGTTCATCCGGTTCTTTAATTCGAAGGCGGGAACATCCTATGCCAGGGCCGAGGAGCTTCAGAGGCTCTTCGGCGTCAACGTGGAGGAGGCGTCGAGGGCGATCGTGCTCTGAGTCATAGCGCTTCGACTATCGTGCATTTGAGGTATCTCGACTCTCCGTAGCCCGAGACTATGGGGTGGTCGAGATCCTGAGTCCTTTCCTCGATGATCCTTATCCTTCGGCCCGAGTCCTCCGCCGCTTCCTCAAGCATCCGGGCGAAGATCTCGGGAACGAACCAGTGGGAACAGGAGCAAGTAACTAGAACCCCGCCTTCTCCGAGCAGCTTGAGCGCACGTAGGTTGAGTTCCTTATAGCCGCGCCTCGCGCCATCGACCGAGGCGCGGTTCTTGGCGAAGGCGGGGGGATCCAGTATTATGAGATCGAATTTCTCGCGGCTCCGCTCGAGAGCGTGCAAGAGATCGAAGGCATTGGCCTCCCGGACTTCGACGAGACGTTCGAGGCCGTTGCGTTTCGCGTTGGCCGAGGCCGATAGAACCGCTTCGGCGGACGAGTCGACGGCCAGCACGCGAGAGGCGCCTGCGGCGGCGCATGCGAGGCCGAAGCCTCCGGCGTTGCAGAATGCGTCCAGCACTCTTCGGCCTTTCGCGTAGCGCGCGGCAGCAGCTCGATTGGAGCGCTGGTCGAGGTACCAACCGGTCTTCTGGCCCCCGAGCATATCCACGCCGAAGCGCAAGCCATTCTCCTCGATGATGACCCTAGGAGGAATTTCACCCGCAAGCGTGCCTATCGCGGGAAGTAGCCCCTCGAGGGACCGAACGGGAGCGTCGCTTCGCTCGGCGATCCCTTCCGACGGGAATGATTTGGCTAAAGCCTTGAGTATCTCGGCTTTGCGCGCATCGACGCCGAGGCTGAGGAATTGCGCCGAGAGCCATCTGCCTCGACTGCTCCCCGAGGCTTCGACATTGCCCTCGACTTCGCCAGTGAAAGAATCCACGATCAGGCCGGGTAGGCCATCGGCTTCGCCGAAGGCGAGCCTGATGCTCTGTCTTTCAAGATCGAAAAACCTGCGTCTCCAGGCGATTGCGCGCTCTAGGGCCTCGACGAAAAACCCTTCGTCGGCGATGCGAGGGATCCTAGAGTAGATGCGCGCCCGGATCTTAGACTTTGGGTTAAAGAAGGCGGACCCGAGGCTTCGTCGGCGCGTATCGAGGATCTCGACTTCCGCTCCGGGTTCGGGATGGCCCTCGACGGTCGCGATCTCGTTATCATAGACCCATGGGTGACCCGCGCGAATGCGCGCTTCTTCCCTCGGCTTAAGTACCAGACGGGCTCGTTCCATAAACCGAGACTACACGCGATTTCGAAGAGGAGCAAGCGGAGGCCATGTTACCATCAAGGACCAATTCCAGCTTATAAGCGGCGAAAAGACCTCCCTTGGGTTTAGGCTCCCGCCCTGGATCGCGGGCCCGGGCCGCGGATCGAATCCCGTCATCGTCGTCGGGGAGGAAGTCGCAAAGCGCGTTTTCTTCTTGAGCTTTGGCGTAATCGGGATAGCCTCGAAGCAGAAGATCCGAAGTCTCTAGTCGCACTATCCTTCCCCGGGCTAACCTTGTCCCCATGAACGTAGATCTGATAGCCCTCGATCTCGATGATACTCTTCTTCGCGCCGACCTCACTATATCGGATGTAAATATACGCGTCCTTGCGAAGGCCCAGGCCGCGGGGCTTCGCGTCGTCCTCGCTTCAGGACGTAATGTCCATTCGATGCGGGCTTATGCCGAGGAGCTTGGCTTGATCGGTCCAGGCGACTATATGATCTGCTCTAACGGGGCCGAGATCATCCATTCCGCGTCGGGTCGCGTTCTCGAGGAGCGACGCCTCGATGAGGCTCTCTGCCGAGAAATCGCGGCCGCGATCGAAGCGCGCGGATTTCCCTGGCAGATTTACGAGGAGGGGATAATCCATGTCAGCGCGCCGAATGTTTGGGCCTTCGAGGATTCGAAACTCACGGGGCAGCCCAGTATCCTGATCGAGAATCGGGAGGATTTTTTCGTCCGTGGAGTCATCAAATTCGTCATCCCAGGAGTTCCTGAACGCATCTCCAAGATGGGTGACGAGCTGTCGGCGTTGCTCGGGAAGAGGGCGATCGTCTTGACGTCCAAGCCGTATTTCCTGGAAGTGCTGCCTCCCGGCGCGGATAAAGGCTCTGCCCTGGAACGCTTGACGTCGATGCTCGGGCTATCCCTGGCCCGTGCGATGGCTATCGGCGACGCGATGAACGACCTCGGGATGGTGCGCGCCGCGGGTTTCGGTTGCGCGCCGGCGAACGCCGTCCCAGAAGTAAAGGCGGCGGCGCGCTACATTTCGCTCCGGACCAATGAAGATGACGCGGTAGCCGATCTCGTCGAGCGAGTGGCCCTTTCTCCTTGACGTTTATCGGCTTTTCCCTGGGCTTCCTGCCTGGTATTCCGATATGAATATATGGGATGAGCAGACCAAGGAGGGACCTTCTTCGAAGAGTCTCCGCCAAGGCCGCAAGGAACATCGAGCCGCCATAGGCTTTGGATATCGCCCGGCCTGGCATAAGAGCATCGAGGACGATTATTCCTCCGCCATGCCTATGCACGGATAATCGCGGATGGCCGGTGCGCCTCAATGTCGCAAAGCCGTACGTTTACATCCGAGCCGGGATGGCCGACAATATACGGGGACGGTATCTAATGAAACGTAGCATCGCGATTTTCGCCTTAAGCGTAATGATCGGCGCCGCGTGGGCCGAGCTCGAGTACAAGAACCTGGACCTCGGCAGGGACGATAGCCTCCTTTTTTCGACCCAGACGGAGCTTCCCGGCGATGGGCCTTATGACTCCCTATTCGCTTCCGATTTAAACGGGGGCGGGACGGCTCAGTTAACCGTCTTCCCGGAGCGCATTACCCTCGTCGAGGGGGGCGCGCGGCTTCAAGTACAGAATCGTTTCGGGCTGTTTCGAAGCGATCGCTCCCTCTCCGGCTTGTCGCCCGTCGCGGGCTATCCCGCGTTCGCCAGAGGATCCGCCGTCCGCCAAGGGAGGCTTCTTCCTTGCGCAACCAGCCCCGATGGAGCCTACGTCCTTTCCATCCTGCCGACTTCCGCGGCCTATGCGAGACTCGTTCTCTTCGACGTTGCTAAGAACAAGGAGACTTTAGTGGCCTCCGATGTGGGCTACTCGATCGAATACCTCCCCGTCCGATGGTCCCCGGATTCTCATAATTTCGTATATTCGAAGGAGGGCTCGATCTACTACTATAGCGTCGATCAGCTTTCCGGCTCGCGCGTCCTCGACGAGGAATATAGGCGTATCGGCGACGGCCGAATCCAATGCGCGCGCTGGGCATCCGACGGATCGCTCTTCTATCTCAAGGATGACGCCCTCTTCAGGATACTCCCGGCGGAGTTTTATACTCAGGCCTTATACCAAGGCATAGCGGGCATGGGTGTCCTCGCGGGCAAGACTCCCTTCCCCTTCGATCCGAATTTCGACGATTTCTGGGTCTCGCATGACGCTACGAGGATCGTGCTTTCCAAGGGCGGGCGTAACCTCTTCCTTATCTACCTCGATCCGGACGATTTCGGTTCAGTCGCCAGGGTCTCCGCGCTGCCCTATCTCTTTCTCCAGGGCGACACGATGGTCCGTGACGTACTCTGGCCCGCGGGCGGACTCGTTACCGTATTCACCGGCTCCCTCCGAAATGGCGCCCGCACATCGGGCGCCTATCGGCTTTCCGCGCCGGCAGATTCGTCGGGACTCGGGCTGGTACCCGCGGTACAATCGCTCGACGTCACGGGGGCTCTCGAGCTAGTCCTCTCTCCCGACGAGTCTAAGGTCGCGGTTGTCACGAGCGAGGGGGTGACGGTACGCGCGTATGACGATTGGTCGGTCCAGGCGAAGATCAAGGCGCCGAACGCCCTTCACGCGCTTTGGCTTTCCGAGGACAGGATCGTGGTAGCGGGGTCCTCGTTGATCGAGACGGTGGTCATTTCAACGGGACAACGCAACCTGGTAGCGCTCTCTCAAGCCGAAAAGTACGGCCGTTCCGACGACGGCTCCATTTACGCCATAGCGGGAGGGAAACCCTATATGCATCCGGCTATGGCCGGCGACGGAATCGCCAAGGCGGCCGCGACGGGCGCCGCGATAGGGGGGTGGATACCGACGCCTTCATTCGCGGTGCTTGCCCCCGCGTCGAGCTCACCCGACTTTCGCGTATACCTTGACGCCCTCGCCGCCGGGTCGTATAGGAACATCCTCATGGTACGCTCCGTCAAGGCCTTGGGCACGAAGTCCCTCTTCCCCCCTCCCGCCGCAAACTACACGCCCTTCCCCGACAGGGACGAGCCGCGAAACGGGACTTCCTTCGACCACGGATCGCGTATAAGGCGGCGCGAGCTATCGATCGTCTTCGATGCCATCGGCTCTGCAGATGGCATCGTCGGCGTCCTTGATACGCTCAAGGACTATGGCATAATGGCCACTTTTTTCGTGAACGGCGAATTCGTTCGCGATAGCCCCGGGGCCTCGAGGCTCCTTGCGGGCTCCGGCAACGAAATAGGCTCCATGTTCTTCACGGCCGTCGACCCCACCGACGCGCGCTTCAAGATCGATACCGAATATATCCGCCGCGGGCTGGCGCGCGCCGAGGACGAATGGTTCGCCGCGACCGGAAAGGAACTGTCCCTTCTTTGGCATACACCCTATTATACCGTCAATACCGACATCCTCGCGGCTGGAGCCTCGATGAATTACACATTCGTCGGGCGCGATATCGATCCCTTGGATTGGGTTGCGCGCGCCGACATGACCAAGATCCCGGGATCATATCTCGATGCGCATCGCATCGTGGAGAACGTGGTCGCCGCGGCGAAACCCGGCTCGATCATACCGATTCGACTGGGAATCTCCGACGGGGGCCGAGACGACTATCTTTTCAGGGAATTGGCCCTCCTCATAGACGATCTTATGGGAGCGGGCTATAAGATCGTGCCGGTCTCGACCCTCATAGAGCACGCCAACTGATGGGCTCCGTATCCGGCGGTCACAAAGGGGGAGATGCGCTCGAGCTTGGGCCCGAGGATGTCGCCTTTTCCATCGGTCCAGCGCGAGCGGAGGCGGCGATCCGCTCGGCGTCTCCAGAGTTCGGCGGAGCCGAATGGGGTAAGACGGTCATAGGCCAGCCTAGAGCCGTCGAGGCGCTCCGAATGGGCGTGCGCGTCAAGGGGAAGGGGTACAACATCTATGTTTCGGGAGCGCCAGGTACCGGACGGCGCACGGCCGTCATTCGAGTACTCGAAGAGACGCTATCCTCCGTCGATGCCCTGCGCGACGTAGTATATGTATATAATTTCGCATCTCCGCTCGAGCCGACCACCCTCGTTTTGCCCGCTGGAGGAGGCCGGATCTTCAAGCGGGACCTCCACCGCATGCTAGAAGCCTTGAAGAATATCGTTAGGCTCCAGGCCGAGAGCGCGACCTCAAGGCGCGAAATAACGGAACTCTCTGGGAAATTCGAGGGAAAGGAGAACGCACTCCTTTCCTCGCTCGGGACGGAGCTGCTGGCGGACGGTTTCAAGCTGGTCCGATTGAGCGCGGGCAACGGTATCGTCATGGATATAGTTCCCTTCTTCGGCCCCAACGGGAGTCGCGATGGGGAGGCTGATAAGTACGCGAGCTCGAGCGATGGCTTCGAGGCTCTCCAAGCGAAAGTAGCTTCCGGAGAAATGACGCAAGAGTCCTTCGACGATCTCAGGCGGCGTTGGTATAGCCACGTGGACAGGATGAAGAAGCTCTTCGCGGAGCTCCGAAAGGGCAGAATAGAGCTGGAAGAAGGGGAGGAGGAACTCCGGATCAGGATGCTTTCTCCCCAAGTCGCGGCCGAAGCCTCGCTGATCGTCGAAAAGTGGCCCGATCCCAAGGTCCGATCCTGGGTCGCGACTCTCGAAAAGGATATATTGAGCCATCTGTTCCTCTTCGGTCCCGAAGAGGAAAGCCCTATCGCCGGCAGGCGTCGGCGAAGCCCGGCCCTGGCCCGTTACGGCGTGAACCTTCTCGTGGATCGCGAGGGACAGACAGGGGCGCCCGTAGTGCTGGAGAGCCATCCGAGCGCCGCGAGCCTCTTCGGGACCATCGAATCGAGACCGGACGATGAAGGCGATACTCGCAGCGCTTTTCTTCGGATCAGGGCCGGATCCTACCTGCGGGCCTCTGGCGGCTTCCTGGTTCTCAGGGCCGAGGATGTGCTCGCCGACGAAGAGGCATGGCTCAGGCTGAAGCGGGCTCTACAGGACGGACGAGCCGATATACAGAACCGGGAGAGTCCACTCGGACCCGGCGGCTGGCTGAAGCCCGAGGCGCCTGTAGCGGACGTCAAGGTGATCATGATAGGCGGCGAATCGAGCTACGACATCCTTTATCAGGCCGATCCGGATTTCCAAAAGCTCTTCAAAGTCCATGCCGAATTCGATTCGTCGATGCCCTTGGACGATTCGGCGCTTCTCGACTACGCGGCCTTCGCGAGGCGCATCTCCCTCGATGAGGGGCTCCTCCCGCTCGATACGGGCGGTCTCTCCGCCGTCATCGAGCAGGGGGCGCGCCTCGCGGAATATCGGGAGCGATTGTCGACCCGATTCGGGATGATCGCCGACTTGCTTCGGGAATCGGATTACCGTTCGCGCCTCGCAGGGTCCGCTACCATCGCCGCCGCCGACATAAGAGGCGCCGTGGAGGCGCGGGCGAGGTTGGCCAACCTTCCCGAAGAGAAGATCGAGGACATGATCGCCTCGGGCGAGATAATTCTCCAGGCTTCCGGCAGCGCGGTAGGAAGGGTGAACGGTCTCGCCGTACACGACAGAGGTTATTATGCCTTCGGGATACCGGCGGTCATTTCCGCCCAAGTGAGCCCCGGCGAGGGAGGGGTCATAAATATCGAGGGGGAGTCCGGGCTTTCCGGGGAAATATACGACAAGGCAGTCCTCATCGTGGAAGGCTTCCTGCGCAGTCGATATGCGAGGGATTTTCCCCTGGCGGTAACCGCGAGCATCTGCTTCGAACAGTCCTATACCGCCGTCGAAGGAGATTCCGCCTCGTCCACCGCCGTGTACGCCCTCCTCTCGGCGATAGCCGACGTGCCTCTTCGCCAGGACATCGCCGTGACCGGTTCCCTGAATCAGGTCGGTCAGGTTCAGCCTGTCGGGGGAGTGAACGAGAAGATAGAAGGCTTTTTCCGCGTGTGTCGGCATGCGGGATTGACGGGGACGCAGGGAGTCATGATCCCGCGGAGGAATGTCGTCAATCTGACTTTGGCCAGGGAGGTACAGGACGCCGTCGCCTCCGGGGCCTTCCATATCTGGGCCGTTTCCATGATCGACGAGGGCTTGACGGTTCTCACGGGCATGCCCGCCGGCGTGGCCGATTCCCGCGGCGACTTTCCGCCCGATTCCTTCAATGGGCGGGTACGACGAGAGCTCCTGCGCATGGCGCGCACGGTCAAGAGCTATTTGGGCTGAGGCCGACCGCAGGTTGAAAAGAGCGCGAAACGGCATTATTATGACTTATATCATTCGTAATAAATAAAGTGGAAAGGTGGGGCGCATGGGCGCAAGCGAACTCGTGGTCGATGTCGCCAAGATCAAAAGGGCGGCGCACAACGCCATAGCGTTGAATATCCTGACGTATACTCTTCCGCACGACATCGAAGTCTATATGGAAGAAGTCCTCGACGTATTCTTAGGAGAGCTCGGGCAGCGGCATCTGAAGGACTATATCGTCTATTGCCTTAGGGAATTGGCGGTCAACGCGAAGAAGGCCAATACCAAGCGAGTGTACTTCGATTCCCGAGGCCTGGACATCGACGACCCGGACCAATACGAAGAGGGCATGGCGGGTTTCAAGCAGGATACGATGGACAACATCGCCTGGTACCTGCAGAAGCAGAAGGAGAAAGGCTACTATATCAAGATCATCTTCCAGGCCAAGGGTCCGAACATCATACTTGAGGTGCGCAACAACGTCGAGATCAACAAAAAGGAATACGTCCGCATCCACGACAAGCTGGCGCGCTCGCGCAAGTATACGAGCTTAGAGGAGGCCCTCCAGCAGGTGCTCGATCCTTCCGAGGGGGCGGGCCTGGGCTTGGTCATTCTTATCCTCATGCTCAATAAGATCGGGCTCGGTGAAGACTGCTTCGATATATGGGCGGAGTCGGGCGAGACCGTAGCGCGCATCACGGTGCCTGTCGCCTCGGCCAGGATAGAGTCCGTCTCCACGCTTACCGACGAGATCGTCAAGTCGATCACGAGCTTACCGCAGTTCCCCGAGAATATCGTCCAGATACAGCGCCTGATCGCGGACCCCGACAGCCAGATCGTCGATATCGCGAGGTACATCTCCACCGATCCCGCTATGACGGCCGACCTTCTCAAGCTCGTCAACTCGGCGGCGTATATGATGACGAAAAAGGTGGACAATATCGTCGACGCGGTCAAGCTTGTCGGGCTGCGCGGGATCAAGAACCTTCTTTACTCCTACGGTACACTCAAGATCCTCGACGACGGCGCATCGGACAAGAAGAAGCTGTGGGATCATTCCTACCGGACCGCGTATTACGCCTACAATCTGGCCAAGAACTTCAAGGCCAATATAAAGGGCCTCCTCGACGACGCCTATGTCGGCGGGATGCTCCATGATATGGGCAAAATAATCTTCTCCTCGGTCCACCCGGACCTGCTCGAGAAGATTCGCGGCTTCTGCAAGGAGAAGGACATCCCCTCCGATACCTTCGAGGGCATAGCCGGGGGAATGAACCATGCCGAGATCGGCGCCCGCATATCGGAGAAGTGGAATTTCCCCGATTCCCTCGTAGCGGCTATCCGCTATCACCACGAGCCTAGTCTCGAGCCTGGCGAATATCGCGACGTGGTTCATGTCGTCTACCTCGCCAATATCTTCTGCGAGTACGAGGCGGGCAACGTCAGCTACGAACAGATTGAACCCGTCGTCCTCCAGGACTACGGCTTTACGAGCGAGAAGCACTTCAAAACGGTGGTCGACAAGATGTCCGAAGGCTTTATGCTCGAGTCGGGGCGAGCGTCGCGGGACGGCGCAGGCAGGAAGTGATCGTCCATGAATGCATCCGTCGGATGAAGCGACCCGTGAGCCTCAAAGGAAAAATCCGGCGAATCCTACCGCGACGCCTATGAGTATGGAATAGAGCCCTATCAGCCTCGCCTTGCTCCGATCCTTAATCCTGAATTCCGCTTGCTCGACACTGTCGGTCTTGCCGACCTCGGTTCCGAAGTTGAAGAGACCCTTCATTCCGAAGCCGGCGCAAAAGTGCGTCGCCGCTTGGATAAAGCCTGTCGCCCCGATCGCGGCGGGGATGAAGAGAAGCAATCTCCACGGCGCGGCCAAGCGGAGGATCCAAAATACTGCCCAAAGTACGATCGTCGAGCCTAAGCCGACCCAACCCGCCTGTCTTCGCTTTCGTATCTCGGCTGGGCCTATGTTGCAGACTCCCGGGATATATTCGGTCTTGACTGCCATACTGAGACTCCCCGCGCTATGCCGCGCTTCTACATCGAAATTAATCCCATACATAACTTACTTCCAATGATTCTCAGGGGCAAACTCAGTATCATATTTCTCACGATGAACGAGGTCCGTCGCCCTCTGAACTCCGAGAGGGAAGCTATGATATCGATGACGGTGAATCCGATGTCGGGGGATGCTTGAGATAAGACGGAACCGCACGCTTGTCCGCTAGGAAATTGGTGATTACTATGGTAAATACGGCCAATCCACGGAAGGCATCTAAGGCCCGGTCACGTTCCCCGGTCGAGGTCGCCTCGGCTTGGTATATTCCCCATTTTCTATAAGATACTTGCATGGAGGATCAAGCATGGGCAATTCGTCTGCTATCAAAAAGAAGGATTATCTCGACGAGCTGAAACGGCTGACCGTCGAGCTCGTCAAGCTTCAGGAGTGGGTAAAGGCGAAAGGCTTGAAAGTCGTTGCCCTCTTCGAGGGGCGCGACGCGGCGGGGAAAGGCGGGGTGATCCAGGCAATAACGGGAGGACTCAATGCGCGATCGGCCAGGATAGCCGCTCTCCCGGTACCCACCGAGAAGGAAAAGACGCAGTGGTACTTTCAACGGTATGTGGCCCAGCTTCCGGCGGGCGGCGAGATGGTCTTCTTCGACCGCAGCTGGTACAACCGAGCAGGGGTCGAGAGGGTTATGGGTTTTTGCACCGAAGCCGAATACAAGGAGTTCGCGCGCACGGTGCCCGAATTCGAGCGCATGCTCATTCGCTCGGGGATAATCCTCATCAAATATTGGTTCAGCGTAAGCGATGAAGTCCAGGAAGCTAGGTTCAAGGATAGGCTCGACGACCCGGCCAAGCGTTGGAAGCTTTCCCCCATGGACATGACGGCGCGCTCCAAGTGGGTGGATTACTCGCGCGCGAAGGACGATATGTTCGAATTCTCCGATATCTCCGATAGCCCCTGGCACGTCGTAGACGCGGACGACAAGTATTGCGCGCGGCTGAACGTGATAACCCACTTCCTGAAAAGCATTCCTTACGAGGATCTCACGCCCGAGCCCATCGAGATGCCGCCCCGACAGAAGGCAGGCAAGTATGCGCGTCCGCCGATAGACAGCCAGAAATGGGTACCGCGCATCTATCCCGGCGCGATCGCCGGGAAGGCTCCCGTGGAAGTGGATGGGACATCCGGCGCGTCGGAGGAGAAACCGTCGTCGGTATCCGTTCCGGCCAAGGACGAGGGCGGCGGAAAAGCCAAGAAAAAGGGCAAGAAGAAAAAAAATTAGCCCCTCGCCCGCAACCCGCTCGCGCGGATTCCGGGTTCGGGGCCTACCAACGGGATCAAGAGGGTCAGGGCAGCTTGAGCGCCTCGACCATATAGCGGACGGCGGGGTCTCCCTTGTCGACCATGCGTTTCTCGACGATGAAGATGATGGTTCTCTCGTCGGGAGCGGCAATGATTCTTCGGATTATGTAGGCTTGGACTCCCTGTCTCTTTATATCGGGGTTGCCGCCCACGACGCGCTTGACAGAGCCGTCTTTCGTCGTATAGCTCAGGGAAATGCCGAAGGACGAGTATAGAGACCCCTTGGATTGGGAAGAGCTCTGGTTCAGGGACACTTCGAGGGAGGCTCCGGTTTTGAAATCACGGAAGGAAAGGCTTGCAGGAGGCTCTTGTCCGTCCATGAGCACGTACAATAGGCGTCCGGTCCTCAAGTGGTCGATCTTGTATTTTCTTATGAGGGACCATTCGTTGTCGACGAGGGAGAAAAGCGCCCCCAGCGCGTCTTGGCCGGGCTCGAGCGCGGTATCGAAGGTCTTACGCGCGACACCCTTATCGACGAAGTCGTTTCGCCGCGCGTCGACGAGGTAGCTCTCTGCATAGGGCTTGTTCGAACTCTGGTCTATGCCGTACTGAGCGAACATGAAATAAGCCGAATCGGGTGAGAATCCGAGGTTGACGAACGTAGCAACGTCGCCCGCGAAGGCCGGGGCGAAGGCTGCGAGGAATATTGCCGCCGCGAACAAGCTACGTTTCTTCATGGCGCTCTCCTTCCCACAATATCGGTCCGGAGGAAGGGCGACTTGATTAAAATGGGCCGATCCGTCGCGATGCGGAAATCATTGGCAGTTGTCGGCAAAGGATAGGTGCGTGATCGTACCCACGACTCCTATCGCGAAGGTCCCGGCCATCACGAGGCAACTTCCGAGGACCACGCCTTCCTGACGCGAGCCCGCGATCCCGCCAAGGAGAGCCACGATCGACCAGGGGCACCACCTCGCCCAACCTGTGTGGATCATGAGGTTTCCGATCAGGAGAGTCGCTATCGTATAGCCGAAGGGCGCGATGTATCCGCCGCTTAGCGCCGTCACCAGTGCGACGAGGGGCTGGAGCGAGAGTATCAGCGCGGCGGCGACGAGGATATGCCCGCCCTCCCGCGCGACGAGGCCCGCGGGAGGCGCTCCCAGATCCAGCAGGCGTCCTATCAGGAGGCATTCGGCGAGGAGAAAGGCGGTTAGTACGGCGTACCATAGCGCCGCCACGCAAAGCTTGGCCGCGACGAAGTATCCGCGCGGGATGGGGAGGGCCAGCATGTTCTTCGCGGTGCCCTCGGTATACTCGCGGCCGAAAAGGAAGATGACGACGATCGAGAGGATGATCATGCCGCCGGCGACGCCTAGTTCGGTGACCAAGGTGAAGAGTCCGCTCCAATCAGGTGAGAGTCCGCTCATCGCGAAGGTCGCCTTCTTTCCGATCAGGCCCAGGTTGCGCGCCGCTTCCGGGTTCCTCAGCATCCAGAGGACGAAGTAGGCCATTGATCCGAAGAATAAATAGAAGAGGAAGGAAAGCCAGATCATACGCGAGCGCCTCAGCTTCAGCAGCTCCGCCCCAAGAACCTTCGGGAAAATCATCCTCGTCCTCCCGTCATTCGCATGAAATGCTCCTCCAAGTTCTCCTCCACGGGAAGGAGCCTATCGAGACCGATCCCCGCCATGACGAGCTCGCGCGCTATGGGGGCGCATTCGGCCTTCTCGTCGCCGATCCTCAGTCCGTTTCCCCCTAGCCGGGCGATATCCTTAAGCCCGAGCCTTTCTTTTAGGAGGATTGCCGCCCGATCGGGCCGGTCCACGCGAAGTTCGATGTAGAGGCGTCTACGTTCGCCGAGCTCGGTCCGATCGAGTTCTTCCTTCAATATGCCCTCGTGTATTATGCCGATCCTGTCCGCGAGCTGGTCGACCTCGGCGAGTATATGGCTCGACATGAATATCGTGATCCCCTCGCCCGCGAGGCTTTTGAGAAGGCCGCGTATTTCGACGATCCCCGCAGGGTCCAATCCGTTGGCGGGCTCGTCGAGCAGGAGGAGTTCCGGCGAATGGATGAGCGCGCGGGCAAGCGAGAGGCGCTGCTTGTTGCCGAGCGAAAGATGGACGCTCTTCCTGTCGGCGTATTCCTCGAGGCCGAGAAGTTTGGCAGTCCTCTCGACCGCCCCGCTCGGGGCCTCCATCAGGCGTCGCTGCATTTCGAGATTCTCGCGCACGGTAAGGTTCGGGTAGGCGGTCGCGGACTCGACCAGAAATCCGACTTTCTTGAGAGCTGCGACGCGATTCTCCCGTATGGACTCGCCGAGAATGGCGATTTCCCCTGAGCTCGGCCGGATCAAGCCGAGAAGCATGCGAATCGTCGTGGTCTTGCCCGCGCCGTTACGTCCGAGGAAACCATAGATCTCGCCTCTGCGGACCTCGAGATCCACGTTCCTTACGGCTTTTACCTTTCCGTAGCTTTTAGAGAGCCGGTGCGCGCTAATCGCGTTCGTCATGATTCACCGCCTTTCCGTTCCGTGGCGAGCCTCATCGCCAATGCCTCGGCGATCAATTTGACCGCCGGATAGTAGCCGCCGTGCCGGAAGTCATCCTTATGCAAGGCGATGGAAAACAAGGCGCTGATGATTCCGGGAAGAGCCTCCAGGGCCGTCGGATCGATCAGGCCTCCCTGGGCCCATTCGGCAAAGGTGCGGGAAAGGACCTTTGCGTCGTTGTCTTGATGGGCTGCGATACGCTCGGCCGGGAGGTCCTCCATAAGCCGCTCTATCTCTCCGAAGCCCATCCGCGCGAGCCCCGGTTCGCGTTCGATCAACTCGAAGGAACCGAGGAAGAACCGCTCGAGCTTCTCTCTCGTCGAACCCGCTCCTTCGCTTATCCGATCGATAAGCGCCTCGCGGTGCTCCTTCTCCCAGGATTCGAATACCGAGAGGATGAAATCCTCCCTGGAGGGAAAGAACGAGTAGAAGCTCCCTTTGGAGATGCCTGCCTCACGTGACATGTCTTCGACAACCAGGAGTCGGGTGCCTGACGCATTGATGAATCTCTTGCCGATTGCGATGAGACGATTGCGAATCTTCATTCGTTCCGCATCTGTGAAGGCTCGTGGCATATAGCCTCAATGACCATAAAATTGAAAATGGTCATTGAGAATATATATATGTCCATGGAATTATGCAAGCCGAAGGGAAAGCCCCGACGGACGGCCTTTCCAATGCCTGCCTCTCGTATTATCCTTTGCAACGTGACTATAGCAGCGCGGCGCCGTACCTATTGGGTCCTGTTTCTCGCTTCTTGCGCCTGCCTTGCTCTTTTCCCCCTTTTATTCCTGGAGCTTTCGAGAGGCGGGAAAAGTCCGGTCTTCCTTTTGAGAGCCAAGGCCCTCGGAAGTTTCCATTTCGGATCAGTCGTATTCTTATCGCACTATCTGGCCGCCATCGGCATCGGTTTATGCGCATTATACTCCGCTCTCGCTCTCGGTTTTATCCTGTATTCCTTCCGCAAGACTGTTTCCCCGGAAATCTATTTCTTTTCTTTCTGGGTGCTCTCGGTGGGACTCGAGATTCTCAGGCTTTCCGTCTTCGACTTGACTTTGGGCGAAAGTACGGCGTATTGGCAGATCGCGGCGACGAAAGCGCTGCTTTTCGCGCGTTATGTCGGCTATATCTCGCTTTTCGCGTCGGGTCTCTATGCCGCGGGCTTTCGAAACGAGAAGCTCGGGGCCTCCGCGGCCGTCGTGATAGCGATCTCCTTTGGCCTCGCGACGGCAACGCCGGTCGATACGGGCGTATTCGCCGCCACTCTCGAGCTTAAGGCGGGTTATTCGGGGATCAGCTCTATACTCATCCTCGTCCTAGCCGTCATCACTGTGGCGGACTATCTTTACGCGGCGCATTCGACCGGGGAAGGCTCGTACCGCATCGTGGCGCTTGGCGTGACCGTGCTCCTCGTAGGGTACCGTCTGCTAACGACTGAGTGGAATCCTTTCGGGATGGTCTCCGGCTTTGCGCTTCTTTTCGCCGGCTCCTGGCTCTTCGTTTCCCGACTTCATGCCTACTACCTCTGGCAATAAAGGAAGGCGCGACTGGCATCGAGCGTCAAACGGGAACTCGGAACACTAGGGCCGCGAGGGCTCCGACGGCCACGGGCAGTATTATATTATCGAAGTCTCTGGTCGGCGCCGCCTCGACGAGCATTGCTGCCAGAGCTACGATGAAGGAACGCTTGGCGTCGCCCGTGAGGGCGACGGAGGCCGTAAAAACGGCCAGCATGCAAGTGAGGCTGCCTTCGAGCGATTTGCCTCCGGTAAAGGGGAGGCGAATGCTGCCGAAGGCCTTGCCCACGAGGCTAGAGAGGCCGTCGCCGAAGGCGAGAGCGTAGATGGCGATCGAGGCAGCGGGGTTCGGATAAAAAAGGAGGGCGAGTAAGGCGCCTAGACCAAGAGTGATTGGACCGAGTACGAAGCGCCTTCCATCCCGCTTCCTGGCTGCGAGGGCGGTAACCCTGGATATCACAGGGACATAGTAACCCTCGACTCGCAGGCGCTCGCAGGCGGCATAAAATAAGACACCGCCAGCAAGGAGCCCCATTGCTAGGCCCAGGCTTAAGTGCGCAATCCCAGGCACGAATGCGATGAGCAGATGAATTCCCTTTCTCAAGAATTCTACCCGGATTTCGTCGCTTGCCAGACCTAAACTTTTTGAACCCGTCCTGTCAGCTGCGGTAGAAAGATATTCCATCATTGTTTACCGATTGTCTATCATGCAACAACCGTGCCACTCTAACCCAATCCATCAATAGTATATAATTACTTCTATAATATCAACTTGAAAAATTTACCCCCACTCAGTTACTATCGGTGTATGACAATGTCGACACTCTAAGAGTCTATTTCGAGTATGACGGCGAAATGCCGGTCCTTGACATCGGCATTCTCGGATGCTAGTTTCTTGTCGAGTTCCGGGCGATTAACTCAGTGGGAGAGTGCTACCTTCACACGGTAGAAGTCACTGGTTCAAATCCAGTATCGCCCATAACGAATTACGTGATATGCTAGGCCCTGAGAAGTCACTGTGACTTGCAACTGTGACTTTTAGGGGCCAAGCATGAGTTCCAAGAAGATGCCCAAAGAGAGCCGTTATTCATTCACTTTCTTCAACCGGGCAACCAAGTCAGGTACGCCAGTCATCTACGTCAGGATTATCGATAAGGAGACGGGGCAGGTCCTCGCGCAACGCTCAACCGGTGCAGATAATGAACGCGATGCTGGTGCATTTGCAGGTCGGCTACTAACGGAACTTCCCTTGGATGCGATGGCCCGAGCTCGTGAGGACCAATCAGCCGCCGATTTCTCTGAGACTGAGCGGCTACGTGACACAATGCTTTCGACCTTCTTCACACAATTCTGGGCTCAAGGGTCATCATACTTACGCGCCCGAGAAGAAGCTGGCAAGCCTCTTTCGGGCATGTACATCACCAACAAGCGCTCATCGGTCAAGCGGTTCGCTTCTGTTTACCCGCAGTTTCAGCGGACGCCCCTCCGGGCGACATCCCTGCTACTGCTCGAGGGGTTCCGCGACTATCTTCGTAACAAGGGAGTCCCAGCTAATACGCGCAATGTCGCGCTCGACTCTCTACGCTCGCCCATTTCCTGGGCACAGAAGCGCGGCCTCATCGATTCCCCGTTCAGCTTCTCCGCGATCGATCGACCGAAGGGGACCTTCCGCAAAAGAGGGGTGCTATCCGCCGATGAGGTTGGCGCTCTCGTCGCTCTTCCTGTCGAACCGGTGTGGGAGAGTAAGGAGGCGAAGAAC
>Ga0181520_10004562_pt1 | contig 23045 bp, 18 predicted proteins | sample PEATcosm2014_Bin_29_FD_132451 | JGI IMG/M metagenome (GOLD analysis project Ga0181520, IMG submission 132451) | Peatland microbial communities from MTU Mesocosm Facility, Houghton, MI, USA - PEATcosm2014_Bin02_30_metaG | ecosystem: Environmental > Terrestrial > Soil > Wetlands > Peat | place...
GCAGCGGGCTGGACTGGGCCTCCATGCAGATGCTTGCCGCGCCGATGAACTATGCCGCGGGAATTTATGGCAACGTGATCGCAGGGATACGAGTGAGGAGAAGCCTGAGGCAACGCCTGACGATGCTCCTATTGGCGGTTTTTGTAGCGACCTCATCGATGGGTGGTTGTTCACCGAAATCCTCATCCTCCTTACCGCCTCTTCACGATACCTTGGTTAGTCAACCGTCCAACCTGCCGGATGCGACGCCATCCCGGCTGATTATTGCTCCCGACATCATCGCCGCCCTGAATGGGGAAGGCCAGGCGCTCAGCGGAGATATTATTAACGTCACCGGCGCGCACGCATTAGAAGATTCGGCTCTTGTTTTTACAGCCAGCGGACCGAGAGGCCGTCGCATTACTCCCGTCTTTACTGACGCCAACGGCCTTTCAGTGAGGGGAAGCGTCATAACCTGGATTCAGCCTTCCCCGCAGAGGTTTATGGTCAAGCTGGGCGAGTTGCATCCGCCGGAGGGTTTCGATTGGACACGGATTCGGCAAGTCCTCCTGTCTGCGAGCGGGCCAGTCGAGGTGACGCGTGAGCAGCTGGTTGATTTGAGAGCCATCCGCCAACGCGGATTTGCTCTGGGTGTATTTGCCGGCGGGATCGATGTGGAAACCACGCCGAAAGAAATGGATGACGGCAATCAGTTTGCGCCCTACAATGGGCTGGATCGCCGGATCGATGAGCGCCGCAAACCCTTTTCCGTTCTGTCATTTACCAACATCACGGATGATCCGCAAGTTCTTCGGGCCGAATGGAACCGGCTTGCCTCCAATGGTCAAACCCCCTTCGACACCATCGAATTCAAGCCGGAGGGAAGCAAAACTGACAATACCGTTCTTGCCAGGATCGCTGACGGGAAATATGACGACCTGATTCGCGCGCAGGCTCAAGCAGTCAAGGCCTTTGGAAAACCGATTATGATCCGCATCTTTCATGAATTTAACGGTGATTGGTATCCCTGGTCTATTCGTAATAAGGAGGATATTCAGCATTTCGTGGATGCCTGGTTACACGTACAAACTATTTTCAATAAAGAAGAAGCGAATAACGCCCGCTGGGTGTTTGCTCCCGTTTACTACGAGTCCCCTTCGCTTCTAAAGGCGGAAAATAATGAACGATACAGCTTTGTGGCTGAAATCGTAAATCGCATAACCAACCGCGGTGGAAGGATCGATCTTATGGGGTTGTCCGTCTATCAAAAAAGTGAGGGCTCTCCCGGCTTTAATGAAGCGGCCACCGGGCTACTCGATCGTTTGAGCGGCTTCAGCGTTCCGATCGTCATAGCGGAGTTCGCTTCCGCAGATGAATCCCATTCCCCTGGAGGGAGAAGCCATAAGGCAGGTTTCTGGCGTTATTTCCGCACGGATTCGGCCAATGGCCTGTACCCCGAAGTTGTGGGTGGCTTCCTTTTTGATATTCGAAAACATGAAGGTAATAAATGGTTAGACTTTCGTCCAGAACCGAGAGATGCCGAGGAGCTCGAAAGTGACTCCTATTTCGCCCGTAACCCACTGTCCGATCTGCTGACGCACGGGACTAAGGCTCCCTGGAGTGGCTCGATCAGCGTGTCCGCACCTGCTGCGGCTCCCGCGTCCGTGGCGTCAAAACCGGCTCCTTCCGGTTCGGAAACCTCCCCCGCCGCCACAAAGGCAGATCTGTCATTTAAATGGGCGCCATCCTCTAATTCTGGAGAAGGATGGTCCTCTCAAAGGATGACTCTCCCTACCCCCGTTAACGCCAGCGAATATAAGTCGCTGGTTCTTTATATCGCCGACGGGACAAAAGGACAAAAAATTAAAGTTCAAGTCCTTCGACCGGAACAGGATCCGAATTCTAGTGACGGACTGCTCGACAGCGTGACGCTGACCGGTGGCCCCCAAACGGTCGTTCTCCCTCTGCCCGGAACCAGAGAATTTGCCGCCGTTGTCGTTCACACCGGCCCCACAGTGTGGGGCGTGCCGCTGAACGACGATGACAGCCGGACTCAGGTAACGATCGACAAGGTTGGTTTCTCCAAGACAGCCGTACGGACCAGCAGCCTGCCTTCCTCTGGGGATGTGATCTCTTCCCGTCCTTTCAACTTGAAGATGATCCTGGCGTCCGCAGCGCTTCTTCCCTTGTCTGCCTCAGCGGCAGAAGCCGCATGGTCCGGGTCATCTGTACAGCTTCCCTCCGTTCTGACGAACTTCGCAGGACTTACGGCCCTGCAGGCCGGTATCGCCCTGGCCGTAGTGGTCGTAATTGCAGCCTGGATCATTGTATCGAGGCTCAGAAAACAAGCGCAGATTAAGGACCAGGCCGATCAATCTCAGTTCGATGGTGAACTGGAACAAAACCTGAGAGGCCAGGGACCATGGAGCGGACGTCCGACCATAGAATCAATCCAGGCCGCCTGCTCGACCATCGGGGGTTGGATTCATGACGCGGAAACGCGGCGCGCATTGTCAGCGAGACTTGCGGAATGGCGGCGGATCCAGCTCGATAAAGCCCGCGCAGGCATAGCGGCGTAGCGTCGGCGTAATTCGGAATAGCTTTGCACCTGCATTGTTCTACGACATAACCCTTCAATCCCCTGGAGGGTTTTTGTTTTCCACTTCCGCTGAAAGTAATAACGGCGATAACCAGATGACTAGATACCTAAATTACCGAATGACCTGACAAGGTCAGCTAACAATCAAGTCATCAAGTTACCTTCATTCTTATTTTCGCGCAGCTCATCACCATCCACTAGGTATAATAAAAAAAAGGAGAATTGATGCGCTGGCTGTCTGCCATTTCCGATGCAAAGGCGCTTCCTGAAGCGTTCGATGAAGCTGTTTCGACCCTGCGAAAATCCTTAGGGGATCAAAAGCCTGATCTGTGCCTGGCTTTTGTCTCCAGTAATTTTCTCAGCGGCTATGAATCCCTATGCGAAAAGCTGCAGGCCGCTCTAGGCCCGCGCGTGATTCTTGGCTGTTCCGGCGGAGGCATTGTGGGGCCGGGCCGCGAGATCGAGCATCAGCCGGCCTTGTCCATAACCGCAGCCATACTGCCGGAAGTTACCATTACTCCCTTCCGGGTCGCAGACACTTCTTTGCCGGATCTCGATGCCAGCCCGCGCGTCTGGCACAGTCTCGTAGGCGTCAATCCCGCAGACGCGCCGCACTTCATCGTCCTGGCTGACCCGTTTTCCATCAGGGTGGAAAACTTCATCATGGGGCTGGATTACGCATTCCCCAAGGCGGTCAAGGTTGGAGGCCTGGCCTCCGGAGCCACGCAGCCGGGTGAAAACGCCCTTTTCCTGAACGGTGTGTGCTACCGTTCCGGAGCCGTAGGCGTGGCTTTTACCGGGAACATCGCGCTGGACGCTCTGGTAGCTCAGGGCTGCCGTCCAATAGGAAGGACGTACCGTATAACGAAATGCGACCGGAACATCCTGATGGAGCTCGAAGGAAAACCGCCGCTGGAAGTGCTTAAAGATTTGTTTTTGACTCTGGAGCCGCGGGATCAGAATCTGATGCAGAACGCCATGTTTATCGGTCTGGCGCAGGATTCCATGAAAACGCACTATACCCAGGGTGATTTTCTTGTCCGGAATATTGTCGGTCTTGATGCGGAAAAAGGCATTATCGCAGTGGGGGCTCTTCTGCGGGAAGGCCAGTCGGTGCAGTTCCATCTGCGCGACGCCCGGACTTCTTCCGAAGATCTGGAACAGGTGCTGGCCGCATACCAGAATCATATCCGCCGCAACGAGGTTTCCGGCGCGCTTCTTTTTTCCTGCCTCGGGCGGGGCGAGTATCTATACGGTCAGCCGAGCCATGACACCAGGGTTTTTCAGAGGAAAATGGGGTCAATTCCGATCGGCGGTTTTTTCTGCGACGGAGAGATCGGTCCGGTTGGCGGGACCACGTATCTTCATGGGTACACCAGCTGTTTCGCGCTTTTCCGGCCGCTGTGCGCGCCATACGCGCAGAGCCCGTTTGAAAACGCTCCGGCGGTGAACCCCTTTCATTAATTCGTTGATTTTTGAAAACAGGAAATGTAAGCTCATTGCACGTTTTGAGCGTTTATGAATAAAACTGACTTTCGCGAAGCAAAAATTTTCTCCCTCGCCCAGGTGGTGGACCGCTGTATTGTGGTCATCGAAGAGGTTAACGGCCCGCGCCTGGTGCCCATCTGGATAGGAATTTTTGAAGGCGGCGCCATAGCCGCGGAACTGACCGGCCAGCAGCCGCCGCGGCCGATGACGCATGATCTTATTTCCGGCATCCTGAAAACGCTCAAGGCGGATGTGTCGAAAATCGTGATCAGCGACCTGCGGGAAAATACTTATTTTGCCGAAATCCATATCCGCCACGACGGAAACACCTTTATCGTCGATGCCCGGCCGAGCGACGCGCTGGCTCTGGCCGTGCGCAGCCACTGCGCGATTTTCGTGGCGGAATCGGTTTTCCGGAAATGTCCGGAACTGCTGAAGCCGATCTCCGAAGATGAAGTCAAAAAATTTAAAGAAGAGCTGAGAAACATGAAGCCTGAAGACTTTTTCAAGGATTTGAAAAAGGGAAAAGGCCCTCAGGAACCTCCCACCGCAGGCTGACCAATTCCTCACGCAGCGCCGGTTACGGGCCCAGAGATATCGTGAGTCTTTTGGTCCTGCATTTTTAGCCGAAGGTCATCTTGTTTTACCGTTAGAAATACTTTAACCTGAACACGGGAATCTCCGTGAAAGTATTTCTCCTCAGATCTGCCGTTGTCCTCCTCGCCGCCGCACTGGCCGTGGATCCCTCCAACACGGCTTCATTGGGTGATTTCTTCCATACCAAAGCGGATATGCCCTGCGCGGCCCGGGTTCCTTCCCAGTTTGTCCAGACCGAAGCCGTGATCCCTCCGGTTGAAAGGGTACTGCATCCTTTTGGGAAACCGCACGATGTTCCCTTGCTGAAGAGGATGGGAGCAGGTATTGCCGGACTTGCTGTCCGCGGTTTGGCGCAGACTACAAATGGAACCTCATCCCTGCTGGCAGGAGGTGTTCTGGCGGTGTTCGGAGGCTACGAACTGATCGGCCTTTTGGCGCTGTGCCATTTCACAGCCTTAGCCTGTCTGACGCCGGTTATGTGGACGGGGCTGTCCATGCTTGCTTTGGGCGGCATAATGATGACGGCATTCTTCATCCGCGAGGGTCCGCCTCTACTGTTCTGGCTTGTCGAGCGGCTGCATCGGACGCCTTCGTGGCTTCATTATTTGGACGGGAAAATTCCTTATCGGGAATTCAAAATACCGCTTCCGGCATTGCTTGCCTGCGGCTATGCCCTCATATTGTTCAGCATGAATTTGCCGCTGCCCCTCTTTCCCGCTTACGCAATTAATTATCTTGGCAAAGGAATTTTAGCGTTTGCCTTCGTGTCCGCCACGCTGGCAAGAGACAGGGACGTTCTTCAATTGGCGAAGAAGCATCGGTATGCATGGCTGCTGGGAGGCCTTGCCCTGATAGAGATTTATGGACGGTTTAGCGGAGTGACGATGCAGCAGCCATTTTGGAAAGATTTCTTTTCGATCACGGCCGATCTTGTCTGCTGGATAGCATGGCCGTCTTTTGTGCTCGGGCTTATGGGTTTCATGATCGCCAAGCCTGACCGGTTCGTCCAAGGACTTATCGCGCGCGTGAACCGCATGCGGGCGCGAAAAGAAGAACTTTCCCGGCGAAGATCCGGTAATCACGGGCGCAGCTGGCGATGGGAACGGCCCGTGATCGCGCTATTTCTCATCGGGCTGGTCTTGTTTGATTCCGGCGTCAGTGAGATTCACTCTGCGTGTTTTACTCCTGTGAAAGCCGTGCAGTCCTATGTCCTTCGGCAATCCGCGCAAAAAATAAAAACTGCTTCTTTGCATCATCCGATGACCACGCCGACGGAGACGATGCCTGTGCTGTATAGACTGCGAAAACCCGATTTGCCCATGGAAGAGCAAAACGCTTTTGTCGTCTTGTGGACGCGGGACCATCTTAACAATACTCGGGAGGGCATCGCTGCCTGGAAGAAAGAGTTTGACGTCATGCCTTTCTCGGAACAGCGTATTGTGATCGCGGCGATGAAAGAATTTGTCGGTCACGAGCAGCGTATCGGCAGGAATGATTTGCGGGCGCGGGCCGCGGTGGCGCTGCTTAAAGTTTCGTTTATTAAAAGCTTATCAGGCATTATGAACGACAAAAAACTGCCTTTTGACCTGCGCCACGATCTGTTGGGGTTCTTCGGAGCGCTTTTGCGCTACCGGGATGGATTTGAGGCGGATCAGCGCTTCGAGGGGCGCTTCCCTGCGTCAAATAGAGAACTTCTGGAGACCCCCATTCGGTATGAAGCCTATGAAGCGCTGCGGCTGCGGCAGGATAGTGAGCTGGCGGCTGCCGCAAAAACTATGGCAACCGGTTGTCCGGACTATAGCGGCGGCATTACTTCGGAAGAAGATCTTTCTTTAATCCTCTGGAATTCCCGGACCCCGGACGAATTCCGGAAAACACTGGAATCCTGGCGGCGATTAGCAGATCCAAAAACAGGCACGATATTTTCCTCTCAGGAGCGTGAAGCTGTTGCAAACATGCGTGCGATTTTAAGCCCATATAAGTCTTACATTGAAAACAGCGCCAGGGACTACGACGTTCCGCCGGACCATCTGGCCTTGATCCTTGCGATAAACGTAGTGATGAAAAATTATGGGAAAACCTATTCCATTAATGACGGCGCCCTTGTATCGCGGGACTGGTTCCCGTCGCGCGCTCACGACATCGAGTTCCAAATAGTAAGCCGAATGCCGGATGTTATCAGGAATATTCGTCTGCCGGATTACTGGGATGGTTTTGCTGCAGGAATTTTAGGAGGAGCTTATCCTACTCAGGGAGTCATGGCAATCCGCAGCAAGCGCGTGCGTGAACTGCAGCCGTGGAAGAAACGGTTCGGTATAGACGTTTCGGATTGGTCTGAGAGAAAAATCAACCTTTATCTCATGAATCCTGGATTAAATATTGAAGCCATGGCGGCACTCCTGCGTTATCAGATTGACCAGACGCTGCAGCGGAAACCGGCCTGGTGGCAATATGGTCTTAAGAATCCCTTAAAGACTTACGGTTATAACAGCTCTTTTTTAACGGGCTATAATCCGCTCGTGGATCCAGGCTGGGCGCCGGGGCTGTTTTTGAGCGATCTGGGACAGCCGGATCCTGATATGACCTGTGATGGGAAACGGGGAAATGGTGTTTTTGAAACGGACTACTGGTACACCAATACGGGAGTCGCAACTCCGGAGCTTTATCGACTGGTAGTTTTGTCGCATCTCTTTAGCTCTGTTAGTAATGCCCAGGGAGAACCCGCTGGATCACTGTCCGGCGGCAGGCAGCCGGGACCCGGCGCCCGCCGGGTGCGCGGCTCGGCATGACGGCCAATACCGGCTGTCCTTTTATTCCTTTCGCCTTCAGACCGATCGAATAATTTCCGCTTTGCAGCCTCTAACGGTTGAGAGCTCACAGTCCCGTTGTCATTCCCGCGAAAGCGGGAATCCCTATGAAGGGATTCCTTTTATGAGGGATCCCCGATCAGGTCGGGGATGACAGCTTAGCGAGACAGGCTCTTAATCTAATCACGGAGGTTGTTTATGGAAAAACATTGGCAACAGACACTCGCGGGCATGATACTGCTCGGAGTTATTTCGATCCCGGCGTTTGCGCAGGAAGCGGCGCTTGCTCCCGGCGCTACGGGCGTTACTGCGCCTGCGGTTTCTCATCGCAGCGTTATGCGCGGTCGCGGCGGTTTTATTCATGACCTGAATGAAAGCGTCGGCCTTACCCCGGAGCAGATGGACTCGGTGCGCGGCCTTCTGGCCGAACAGCGCTCGGAGCAGCTGGCGCTGCGCCAGAAAACGGACGACAAGATCCGCCAGCTTCTGAACGCGGAACAGCAAAAGAGGTTCGATTCCTTCCTGGCTAAACAGAAGCAGGAAAGACAGAACCGGTTCCGGAACTCCCGGCAGGAAAACTGAACCGGGTAACTCTCTCCCTGATCCCTCGGTCCCCTGGCCGTATGGGGGACGAGGGAATGGCGAGAGGGCTGAGCTCTGAGCTGCAAAAGGTAGTCTGTGATATAATTTGTTTTCTCCCTCCTATAGAAAAAACCAGGCGGGTAATAATGCACAAAATTATTCAGAAAAAACCATTAGGCCAGGATATTTATTTGCTCGAATTTGAGGCCGCAGACATTGCTCTTGCGGCTGGAGCGGGGCAGTTCGTAATGCTGCGCATAGACGAAAACGGCGAGCGCTTCCCATTAACTCTTTATGATTTCGACAAAACTCGCGGAACGGTTTCCGTAGTCTGCCAGGCTGTAGGCAAAAGCACTAGAAAGCTCTGTTCGTTGAATGCCGGGGACGCTGTGCGCGACATGGCCGGTCCCCTCGGGCATGCGGTTGAGACGCGGCTTATCGGGAAAATCATCATTATCGGCGGGGGCGTGGGCACTGCGGAGGCCTTTCCCATCGCCCGGGCAATGCAGCGGAGCGGCAATGACGTTACGGTGATCATTGGCGCCCGATCCCGTAATCTGGTGATCAGCGAGCAGGAGATGCGGGCTTTCTGCAGCAAAGTGATCGTCGTTACGGATGATGGCTCCTGCGGACGTAAAGGACTGGTAACAGATGTGTTGCGTGAGCTTATGGACAGTGAGCGTTACGATCTGGTTTATGCTATCGGCCCCGCGATCATGATGAAAAAGGTTTCTGAAATGACTTTGCCGCGGGCGGTTAAAACTATGGTTTCGCTCAATTCCATCATGATTGATGGTACGGGCATGTGTGGCGGCTGCCGCATTATTTACGGGGGGAAATCGCGCTTTGTCTGCGTGGACGGACCGGAGTTTGACGGGCATAAGGTGGATTTCGACGACATGATGCGCCGGGGCGCGCAGTACCGCAGGCAGGAAAAGCAGTCTCTGGAATCCTATGAGCACCAGTGCCGGATTTCCGGACAGCAGGAAACAAAATAATGACGAGGAAAAAAGCAAAAAAACAGCGCGCCCTGGAACGCATAAAGAATTTTCATGAAGTTTCTTCCGGTTTCAGCGAGGATGAAGCTATAGCTGAAGCCGGCCGGTGCCTTCAGTGCAAGCATTCCCCCTGCGTTAAAGGGTGTCCTGCGGAAATTGAAATCCCCGCCTTTATCAAAGCGATAAAGGAACGGCGTTTTGAAGACGCGATTTTTGTGATTAACAAATCCAACAACCTCGCTGCGGTCTGCGGGCGGGTATGCCCTCAGGAAGATCAATGTGAAAAATTCTGTGTTCTTGCCAAAAAGGGCAATCCCATTTCCATAGGATATCTTGAGCGGTTTGCCGCAGACCGTTCCGCCTCTCACGATAGAGCGGGAAAACAACCCGCAAACCAAGAAATGCTGCTTGAGAAAGTGGCGGTCATAGGAGCCGGACCGGCAGGCCTCACCTGCGCGGCGGATCTTGCCAGACAGGGATACCGCGTTACGGTTTTTGAAGGGCTGCATGAACCGGGAGGGGTGTTGATTTACGGCATACCGGAGTTCCGTCTGCCGAAAGAAATCGTGCGGAGGGAAATCGAATCTATAAAGAAGCTGGGGATCGATATCAGGCTGAATTATGTAATCGGCAAGATCAAGACCATAGACCAGCTTCGCTCCGAAGGTTTCCGGGCGTTCTTCATATCTACCGGCGCCGGACTGCCGCTTTTCATGGGGATAGAAGGGGAAAATCTGAACGGCGTGTATTCGGCGAATGAATTTTTGTCGCGCGTGAATCTTATGAAAGCATACAAATTCCCCGAATACGATACGCCCATACACGCCGGGAAAAATGTGGCGGTTATCGGCGGCGGGAACGTTGCGGTGGATGCCGCGCGTTCGGCGCTTCGTCTTGGCGCTGAAAAGGTCTGGATTGTTTACAGGCGGACCGAGGTGGAAATGCCCGCGCGGGCGGAAGAAGTCGAGCACGCCAAAGAAGAGGGCGTGGCATTTCAGCTGCTTTCAAGCCCGGTTAAGATTCTTGGCGACGAGCGCGGTTCGGTGCGCAAGCTGGTATGCCGGCTGAACCGTCTGGGTGAGCCTGACGACCGGGGCAGGCGGCGTCCGGTTCCCATAGAAAATTCTTTTCTTGAGCTGGACGTTGATACTGTGATCGTAGCCATAGGCAGCGCCAGTAACCCGTTGTTGCTGGAGACCATGGAAGGACTGAAGCTCGGTGCGCATGGAACGATCGAGGCCGACGATTCCGGCAGGACCAACCTGGAAGGGGTATTCGCAGGGGGCGATATCGTCACGGGATCTGCCACGATCATCGCGGCTATGGGAGCCGGCAAAAAGGGCGCCCGCGCGATACATCAGTTCCTGCATGGAAGTGAAAAAATCACTTCTTTGCAGAAATCGTGAATTTGATAAGATTTTTATATGGCGATAAAGGCATATGATCTAACCATTATCGGAGCTGGTCCGGCGGGGCTTTATGCGGCGTATTACGGAGGATTCAGGGGTCTTTCCGTAAAGCTGGTTGACAGCCTTAGCGAGCTTGGGGGTCAGGTAACCGCGCTTTATCCGGACAAGCTCATTTATGATGTCGCCGGATTCCCGCAGATCACAGGCCGCGATTTAGTTAAAAATTTAATTGACCAGGCAATGCAGTACAACCCCGATGTTTTCCTTAATGAACGCGTCCTGGATGTCATTACCGGCCCGGATAAAATAATTCGTTTTGTCACTCAGATAGACTGCCACGCCAGCAGGGCTATCATCATTACCACGGGCATGGGAGCGTTTGATCCCAAGCCCCTGCCTGCGACCGGAGCAGACCGTTTCCCGGGGAAGGGCCTGGCTTATTTCGTACGGGATATCCGCCATTATGAAGGCAAGCGCGTGGTGGTGGTGGGAGGCGGCGATTCGGCGGTTGACTGGGCGCTCAATTTTCTCAAAAGGGGCGCCGCATCGGTTACGCTGGTGCACAGGCGCGACGGATTCCGGGCGCATGAAGACAGCGTCCAGCAGCTGAAAAATTCCAAGGCCCAGCTTAAATTGTTTTTTGAGGTAAAAGAATTACGCGGGAAAGATCATCTGGAAAACGTTGTCATAGCCAGCAACAAGGGCGGCCCTGACGAGGTCCTGCCCGCGGATGAAATCCTGCCATGCCTGGGTTTTGATGTGAGCACCGGTCCTCTTGTCAATTGGGGTCTGACAATGCATGGCAAAGACATCCCTGTAACATCCAAAATGGGAACTAACCTGCCTGGTGTTTATGCTGCCGGAGACGTGGCCTGGTATGAGGGCAAGGCCAAATTGATTTCCACCGGCTTCGGAGAAGCCGCAACAGCAGTAAACAATGCCGCAGCTTATTTGAAACCCGGCACGAGCGTTTTTCCGGGCCATTCGTCAACCAAGGGCCGGCTGGCCACCTCTCATTGAATTTGAATCCCAAAGTTGTTGAAGATCAGCTCCGCAAGCATATTGCGCCCCCGGCGAAGCTACTGGTCGCAGTATCCGGAGGCGTCGATTCCGTTGTTCTGGCACATCTCATCAAATCCCTGCAGTACCCGCTGGTCATAGGTCACGTAGATCATAGGATTCGAGCCGGATCGCATCGCGATGCCGCTTTCGTGCGGCGGCTGGCTGCGCGCTGGCATATTCCTTTCCGTTTGAGCCGGATTCACGTCCCTTCCCGGGCACGGGCATCCGGCATGGGGCTCGAGGAAGCCGCGCGCGAGGCGCGTTACGCAGCGCTCCGGAAAATTGCGGAATCGGAAGGCTGCAATGCAGTCCTGACCGCCCACTCAGCAGACGATCAGGCGGAAACGGTTCTGATGCATTTCCTTCGAGGCACCGGCCTTACCGGTCTGGCAGGAATGGCTCCGGCGCGGCAGCTTTCAGGGAAATGCCGGTTAATCAGGCCTCTGCTGGATGTCCCCCGCAAAGAAATAGAAAACTACGGGCGGAAACACGGTCTTGCGTACCGTAACGATTCTTCCAACCGTAACAGGAAATTTTTCCGGAACCGCATCCGTCTTGACGTAATACCGGAACTGGAAAGCATAGTTCCGGGTTTAAGAGAAAGGCTGGTTCAAATGGCTGATGTTTTCCGCGCGGAAGAGGATTTTTCCGCCCGGCAAATGACGCGGATTTTTTCAAAAACAGCGCGAAAGAACAATTCAAAAGGTATAATTGATTTGAAACATTTTTTACGATATCATAAAGCGCTTCAGCGGCGTCTGATCAGACAAATGGCGGGCAGTCTGTCATTCCGGGATATGGAACGCCTGATCGCGTTTGCCGCAACTTCAGCAAATACCCCGTCTCTTCAGCTTAACAGGAGATTGGCGCTTATGCGCAGGGGTCGGAAGTTGATCATTTCAGGTCATCGTTATAGAGGTAATTAATGAATAACCGTAACTGGCGCGGTTTAATCGTCTGGATATTCTTCTTCGCAATCATCATGTTCATCTGGCAGTCCATGCGCTCGGTGAACGTGGAGAAGGAAATCAATTATTCCGAATTCAAACATCGTCTGGAAGATGGGCAGGTGGTAAACCTGACCGTCAGGCCGGATGAAATCAAGGGTTTGTCCCGTACTCCGGAAGGCAAGGACGAACGTTTCCGGACAATCCCGATGACTGATCCGAACCTGGTTCAGGAACTGGAAAAATATCATGTGAAGGAATATTCCGGAGAAGTGGAGCACGGCTGGCTGGGCATGGTTTTCATGAATTTCGGGCCGGCTTTTGTCTTCCTTATTTTCTGGTTCCTGATGATCAGGCAGATGCAGGGCGGCGGCAAGCAGGCGATGGCTTTCGGCCGCAGCAAAGCCAAACTGCAGTCCACAAAGAAAACGCGCGTAACTTTTGCCGATGTCGCGGGCTGCGATGAAGCCAAGGAGGAACTGCGCGAGATCATCGAGTTTTTGAAAGATCCCGCTAAATTCCAGAAGCTGGGCGGCAAAATTCCCAAAGGAGTGCTGCTGTACGGCGCCCCAGGTACGGGCAAAACGCTCCTGGCAAAGGCGGTTGCGGGCGAAGCCGGCGTTCCTTTCTTTTCTTCCTCCGGGAGCGAATTCGTGGAAATGTTTGTTGGCGTCGGCGCCAGCCGCGTGCGCGACCTGTTTGATCAGGGCCGTAAAAACGCTCCCTGCCTCCTGTTTGTGGATGAAATTGACGCCGTAGGCCGCCACCGTTTCGCGGGGATCGGCGGAGGCCATGATGAGCGCGAACAGACCCTCAATCAAATTCTTGTGGAGATGGACGGGTTCGACACCAAAGAAGGAGTAATCCTGATCGCGGCCACGAACCGTCCGGACGTCCTCGATCCGGCGCTTCTGCGTCCCGGACGCTTCGACCGGCATGTGACCGTGCCCTTCCCCGATTTGCGCGGCCGCGAGGAAATTCTCCGCGTTCATGCCAAGGTCGTGAAGCTCGCTCCGGATGTGGACTTTAAAGTTATCGCGCGCAGGACGCCCGGGTTTGTTGGCGCGGATCTGGCCAATCTGATCAATGAAGCCGCGCTTCTGGCTGCGCGACGGAACAAGCCTTATGTGGAAATGCCGGAGCTGGAAGAAGCGATCGAAAGGGTAATCGCCGGCCCCGAGCGTAAGACCCGCATGATCTCGGAAAAAGAAAAGAAGATCGTAGCCTATCATGAGTCCGGTCACGCGCTGGTGGCCAAGCTTACTCCGGGAACTGATCCCGTGCACAAAATATCGATCATTTCCCGTGGCCAGGCGCTGGGATATACGCTGCAGCTGCCAACGGAAGACCGTTATCTCACCAGCCGTTCTGAAATCACCAGCCGCCTCTCGGTTCTGCTTGGCGGGCGCATCGCGGAAGAACTCGTCTTTGGCGAAATAACCACGGGCGCGCAGGACGACCTGTCCAAGGCCACGGAGATCGCAACGAAGATGGTGTGCGAATACGGCATGTCGGATAAGGTCGGCCCGCTTACCTACCGTAAAAAGGAAGAGGAAATTTTTCTCGGACGGGACATCGCCCGCGACCGGACGTATTCCAATCACACCGCAGAACTCATTGACTCGGAAGTCAAGCAGTTCATTCTTAACGCCATGGCCTATGTGCGCAAATTGCTGGCGGACAACCGCGATAAGCTGGACCGGTTGGCTCAGCGCCTTATGGAAAAAGAAATTCTCGACAGCGAAGAAGTGGAGTCGCTCATACGTGAAGGCCCCAGCCCCATCCCCGCAGGCTGAACGCATTTTTTCCGCACGCCGCGCATGGATTATGGGGGTGATTAATACCACCCCCGATTCATTTTATCCCGGCGCACGCGTGGCGACCGTTGCCGAAGCCGTTGCCCGCGCCGAGAAAATGATCGTGGATGCCGCAGACGTAATCGATATCGGCGGCGAATCCACCCGGCCCGGCGCGCTTCCTGTAAATGAAGATGAAGAAATCGGACGGGTTCTGCCCGTCATAGAAAAACTTCATTCCCTCTGGCCGCAGCAGCTTTTATCCGTCGATACCCGTAAGGCCTCCGTTGCCCGGCGCGCGCTGGCGGCGGGAGCGGTGATGATCAACGATATTTCCGCTTTCAGCTATGACCCGGAGATGCCGGCCGTAATTGCGGATGCGCATTGCTGGGTGGTCCTTATGCATATGCAGGGCACGCCTGAATATATGCAGACCAGCCCGAAATATATTGATGTCGTAGGCGAAGTGCGCGCTTTTCTGGAAGAAAGGCTTGCCACCGCCGTAAAAGCCGGCGTTGACGAAGACAAAATCATTCTTGATCCGGGCATAGGGTTTGGTAAAACGGTGGCGGACAATCTGACGCTGCTGCGCGGCTTGAGAAAACTGGGAGCGATCGGCAGGCCTCTTCTGGTGGGCGTTTCGCGCAAATCCTTTCTGGGAATTCTGGGGGGGCGGTTGATCCCTGCGGAGGAGCGTCTGGAAGGGTCTTTGGCTGCCGGATTATGGGCGCTGGACAACGGCGCGCACGGGCTTCGCGTGCATGATGTGAGATCAACCCGCCAGGCTATCGAGGTCTGGTCGGCGCTGCGTTCGAATTCTTGATATGGTCCTGATTCATCAAATCTGGTCGGTATTCCTTGTCCCCGCGATCGATATCCTTCTGATCGCTTTTGTTTTTTACCGACTGCTGTTGATGATCAAGGGCACCCACGCGATGCAGGTTGTGATCGGCCTGGCCGTATTGATGCTGGTCACGCTGATCATGCGCGACTGGATGCGCCTGCCCACTACCAGGTGGCTTCTGGACAATTTCTGGGGAAGCGCGGTTGTCATTCTGGCCGTTGTTTTCCAGCCTGAATTGCGGGGAGCGATAGCTCAATTAGGCACAAGACCCCTGGGCAGGATATTCATGCCGAATCCCGCAACCGTGGCCAATGAAATTATTGAAGCGGTCCGCGAAGCGGCGGAGCGGCAGATGGGAATGCTTATAGTGCTGGAGCAGGACGTGGGACTGCGCAATTACGCCGATACCGGCACGTCGATCAACGGGGAAGTCTCCAAGGAACTGCTTTTGGCCATTTTCCACTACCGTTCCCCGCTGCATGACGGCGCAGTCATAATCCAGCATGGACGGCTCGTCGCCGCCGGATGCCTGCTGCCGCTTTCCAACGATCCCAGCCTGGCAAAAATTCTGGGAACCCGGCACCGGGCCGCAGTGGGGCTTTCCGAATTCACGGATGCCTGGATCATCGTGGTTTCCGAGGAAACCGGCGCAATATCGCTGGCGCGGAACGGGCAGTTGGAAAGGGATTTGAAATTGATTGATCTTCAGCAGATGCTGACCAGTCTGTTTCAAATCCGAACCCAAAAAATGAAGGACCTTTCTCTAAAATGATGGGAGCATGGAAAAATAACTGGGGGTTGCGCCTTGTCGCGCTGCTGATGGCCGTTCTGCTCTGGCTGTACGTTAGGAACCGGGTTTTATGACCCATCCCGTCCTTTTCGGCACGGACGGCATGCGCGGCGTAGCCGGGGAATACCCGCTGCAGAAGCCGCTTCTCCGGAAACTGGGTGCGGCCGCGGCGGACGTTTACCGGCAGTATATTTCCGACCGTTCCCCGGTTTTTCTTCTGGGGCGCGATACGCGCGGATCCGGTCCCTGGATCGCCGGGGCATTTGCCGAGGGCGCAGGCACGCGCAACATATTGATCAGCGATCTGGGGATCATCTCTACTCCTTCGCTGGCGCATTTGGTCCCCGGCCGCAATGCGCTTGGCGGAGTGATGATCTCCGCTTCGCATAACCCCGCTGCTTTTAATGGCGTAAAACTGTTCGGACCTACCGGCAGAAAATGCCCGGACGAATGGGAACGCCAGATCGAAAGGGAAATTCACGGGATGAAAAAAGTGCCCCGGACGAAGTCGTCGCTTCACAGCGACCCCAAAGCGCTCGGCGAATATATCGATTTTCTTCTGCATACCGTCCCGCCGCGGTTTTCCCTGAAAGGAATGACTCTTGTGGTTGACTGCGGGAATGGATCAATGTCCGCCATTGCGCCGAGGCTTTTAAAGAAGCTCGGGGCCCGCGTTATCGCTATCGGCACGCAGCCGAACGGCAAGAATATAAACCTGGGGGTGGGTTCCCAGCATCCGGAGCGGATGCAGCGCATTGCTCTCGAGAAGCACGCCGACGGCGGTATCGCCTTTGACGGTGACGCGGACCGCGCGATTTTCTGCGATGAATTCGGCCGCATATTGAACGGCGATTACGTGCTTGCATGCGCGGCGCACTGTCTGAAGGAAGAAGGCCGCCTCAAAGATAATGCTGTAGTTATCACGGTGATGGCAAATCTGGGGCTTGTGAAAGCGCTGGAGTCATGGGGGATTGAAAGCGTCGCCACGAGCGTCGGCGACAGATTCGTGTCGGACGTGCTCTTTGAGCGCGGCTACAGCGTAGGCGGGGAACAATCCGGCCATATCATTTTTCCCGAGTACCTGCCTACGGGCGACGGGCTGCTGACCGCCCTTCAGGTGCTGTCCATGGTCCGCCACAGAAGAAAGCCCCTCTCCTGGATATATTCGCTCCTCAGGCGCTATCCCCAGGTGCTTCTCAATGTGGAAGTAAAAGAGAAAAAACCAATCGAAGACTGTCCTGAGATCCGTGAAAAAATTGAGAAGGCGCGGCAGGTGCTGGGAGATCAGGGGCGGGTGGTTGTGCGCTACTCCGGAACCGAGCCCCTGTTGAGAATTATGATGGAAGGCCCGGAAGAATCGCTTCTTCATTCGCTGACCGAGGCAATCGCTTCCAGCGCGCGGCGCGAGCTTTCCCGCAGTTGAATCGGATGATACGCCTGGGCGTTAACGTCGATCATGTGGCCACGCTTCGCCAGCAGCGTAAAGGAATTTTTCCTGATCCGGTCGAAGCCGCTCTGGCCGCGCAGGCGGGCGGGGCGGATGGCATCGTTGCCCATCTCCGCGAAGACCGCCGTCATATTCAGGACCGCGACGTCCTGCTGTTGCAGAAAAAAGCCCGCAGATTTAATATGGAAATGGCGGCCACCCGGGAAATGGAATCAATCGCTTTTGACCTTTCACCGCGCGGAGTTTGCCTCGTTCCGGAAAAAAGGCAGGAATTAACCACCGAAGGCGGCCTGAACGTGATCAGGAACCGTGCCGGGATTGAAAAACTGATCGTGCGGCTGTCGGGAAGGAAGATCCGCATCAGCCTTTTTATCGATCCTGAGGAAGAGCAGATCCGCTGCGCGCGTGACCTCGGCGCTGATGCGGTGGAGCTCCATACCGGGCGTTACGCAGATGCGCGTGGAGCGCGCCAGGCAAAAGAACTGCGGCAGCTTAAAAAGGCGTCGGAAGCCGCTTTAAAGTTCGGCCTTCATCTGCATTCCGGGCATGGCCTGGATTATCAGAATGTGAAACCCGTGGCTCAGATCGAGGGGATGGAAGAGTTGAACATAGGCTTTTCGATAATATCGAGAGCAATTTTTGTGGGGATGGAACAGGCGGTAAGGGAGATGAAAAAGTTGATCACCCCTAAAAACTCCTCTCCCTTGAAGGGAGAGGGGTAAAGAATTTATGTGCGGCATCGTAGGATACATCGGTTCAAGAGAAGCTTCAGAAATCCTGGTTGAAGGCCTGCGCAGGCTCGAATACCGTGGATACGACTCTGCGGGCGTGGCTATTTTAAACGAACACGGTCTTGAGCGCAGGCGCAGCGCGGGCAAGCTTTCCGTTCTGGCGGAGCTGCTTCAGCAAAAACCCATCAAAGGAACCGTAGGCATAGGCCACACCCGCTGGGCCACACATGGCCGTCCTTCCGAAGAAAACGCCCATCCCCACACCTGCTGCAAGAACCGCATCGTCGTAGTGCATAACGGCATCATTGAGAACTATGTGGAACTGAAGAAAAAACTCCGGGATGAAGGGCATAAATTCGCCTCGGAAACGGATACCGAGGTCCTCGCTCACCTGATCGAGTCGGAAAAAGGAGACCTGCTTACCGCCGTGCGCCGTGCGCTGGGGAAGGTGCAGGGATCCTTCGCGCTGGGCGTGCTGGCTGCAAATGACCGGAAGCGTTTTGTGGCCGCACGCAAGGATTCGCCTCTGGTTATCGGGCTCGGGAAAAACGAGACTTTTCTCGCATCGGACGTCCCCGCCCTTCTGCCGCACACGCGCGAAGTGATTTTCCTTGAAGACGGCGACATCGCGGAGATTACTCCCGCAGGGGTGGCCATTTTTGACCTGCAGGGCAACCGGGTGGAACGGAGAACTCAGACAATTCTCTGGGACGCGGTCATGGCGGAGAAAGCAGGTTACAAGCACTTCATGCTCAAGGAGATTTTCGAGCAGCCGCAAACGGTTCAGGAAACCCTGCGCGGGCGTTATTCATTGGAAAGCTCGAGGATTGAACTTGATGAAGTCCTGCCTGAAAAAAAGGCTAAAAATATCCGCAAGGTAAGCCTGGTAGCCTGCGGCACGTCCCTCCATGCCGCGCTCGTGGCCCGCTATTGGTTTGAGGAAATCGCCGGGATTCTATGCAGCCCGGAAATCGCCAGCGAATACCGCTATCGCCGTTCCGTGCCGGAACCGGACACTCTTCTGGTGGCGATTACTCAGTCCGGCGAAACCGCGGACACGCTCGCCGCGCTGCGCAATTCCCGGGACAAGGGAATGCCGACGCTTGCGATCTGCAACGCGGTCGGCTCCACGGTCACGCGGGACGCGGACCACACGCTTTATACCCATTGCGGCCCGGAAATCGGAGTGGCTTCTACCAAGGCTTTCACCGGGCAGCTGGCGGCGTTGTTTCTTCTGGCGCTCTATATCGGGCAATGCCGAGGCACTTTAACGTCCGATAAAATTCGTCCCCTGCTTGAGGCGCTGACGCACGTGCCCGGCCAGATCAAGAATGCGCTTAATCAGGCGGATAAAATTGAGAAGGTTGCGCGCTCCCTTTTCCGGAAAACGAATTTTCTTTTTCTTGGCCGCCATTTGAATTATCCCATCGCGCTGGAGGGAGCCTTAAAGCTCAAAGAGATTTCCTACATTCATGCCGAAGGTTATCCCGCGGGCGAGATGAAACATGGGCCCATAGCCCTGATCGACGAGAACCTGCCGGTAGTCGCGCTGACTACGAATTCCTTCGTGCTGGACAAAATGCTTTCCAATATCCAGGAAGTGAAGGCCCGCGGGGGAGTGGTGGTCGCGGTCGCGAACGAGGGCGCCGCGGAAATTGCCCGGATAGCAGACTACGTGCTGACCGTGCCGCCCGTGCGCGAGGCGCTGACGCCGCTTGTTTCCATCATTCCTTTGCAGCTCCTTGCTTACTACATTGCGGTCTTAAGGGGATGCGATGTGGACCAGCCGCGCAATCTTGCCAAAAGCGTGACAGTGGAATGAAAAACCTGCGGTACTCCTCCTGTGGCGTCGTCCCGGCAGGTCGTAGGCCGGGACCCAGTTCCTCAACGATGGACCCCGGCCAACGGATCGCCGGGGCGACATCAGAGGCGAACGGGCTTACTCGCTATTATGTTTGAAATCGGCGTTGACATCGTGGAGATCGACCGTATTGGGGCGCAAATGGATAACGCCCGCTTCCTGCAGAAAGTTTTCACCCCTCACGAGATAACATATTGCCGCGCCCGCAAAAACTCGGCACAACATTTTGCCGTGCGGTTCGCGGCCAAGGAAGCGGTTTGGAAGGCGGTAGGCGAGAAAAAGCTGCTGCACCGCGACATCCAGGTGCGCAACCGGCCTTCCGGCAAGCCGGAGGTGGTATTCCCCGGCAAATTTAAAAAACTGGCGCGGCGGGTTTCCATTTCACTTTCGCACGGCCGCCATTACGCGGTGGCCATGGCAATCTTCCAGCCTGACGGAAAATGAAACCGGATTTTCTCACCGCTTCTTCCATAAAAAAAATGATTCCCTCCCGTACGCGGGACAGCCACAAAGGGAAAAACGGCCATGTCCTGATTGTAGCGGGCAGCCGCGGAATGAGCGGCGCGGCGGTACTCTCCGCTCTGGGCGCGCTGCGAATTGGAGCAGGCCTGGTAACAGTCGCCATGCCGGAAAGCGAACGCGCCGTGCTGACGCGAATTGTCCCGGAAGCGCTCAGCCTGCCTTTGCCTGAATCATCCAAAGGCGCTGTCGCGGCCGGCAGCCTGAATATCGTCAACAGTTACATTGAACGCCGCCGCATCAATGCGGCTGCCGTGGGCCCGGGACTCTCCGTTGCTCCGGCGATCGGCGCTTTAATCAAAAAGATTTTGCGCACGTGGAAGCTGCCGCTGGTTCTGGATGCGGATGGCCTGAACAACGTCGCGGCATCTGATCTTAAAGGATATCCGGCCCTCATAATCACGCCTCATCCGGTGGAACTTTCCCGTCTTATTAAGGAAGACCCCAGGGTTGTTCAGGCGGATCGCAGTGGGGTTGCGGAAAACACCGCGCGCAAATACGGGCTGACCTGCGTACTGAAAGGCTTTCAAACCGTTATTTCGGACAAAACCCGCACGCGAATAAACCCCACAGGAACACCGGCAATGGCAACCGGCGGCATGGGCGATGTGCTGACAGGCATGATTGCCGGGCTTCTCGCGCAGGGCCTCAAGCCCTGGGAAGCCGCCTGCTCCGGAGTTTACCTTCACGGCCTGGCAGGCGAACTGGCAGCCGTTGCCGACAGAGGAATCCTTGCCCGCGACGTTGCCGCCGCCGTACCTCAGGCTCTCCGCAGGATTGGAAAAACTCTTTAGTTGAGCGGGCGCGGCAGTTCTACAACGGCTCATCCGCTCCCTCAATGAGAGCGTTCTTGACCTCCCGGATTACGCGGGGCTATAATCCAACCGTTTCAGCTTCCTAAACCACTTCCCTGGAGGTTTCAATGCGCACCCATCCGATCGCACTGCTGCCATCCCGGTTCGAATACATTCCCTTAAACCTGATTGATCTTCACCCATTGGCCCGGCAGCACAGCCAGAAAGGGATCGCTTCTCTCCAGAAAAGCATGAGCCAGAAAGGACAACTCCAGAACATAGTGGTTTGCCCCAGCAAAGACGGCAGGTATGAAGTGATTGCCGGTGCAGGCCGCGTGAGTCAGGCTTTGTCCGGTAAATGGGAAAAGATTTACTGCAGCATCCGGGAGGGCCTGACCGAAGTCCAGAAGCTTCAGGTTATGCTTTCGGAAAACGATGCCCGTGAAGCGGAAAACCCTATCCACAAAGGGATGGTCTACCAGGCCATGATGGATGCCGGAAAACTTACCCAGGAGGAATTGGCTGAACAGGAGGAGATCAGCCAGCAAACCCTCCAAGAATATGTAAGCTTGTGCGGCTTGCCGGAAGCTCTACGGGAAAATACCGCTCGAGCGGTAAATCTGGGATTGAAGCATTATTTGCAGATTTTAAGGCTAAAAACCCCAGAAGAACGGGTAGAAATGGCTGAAAAGGCCGAAAAAGAGGAGTTGACGGTCAAGGAACTTACTGCGGAAGTCAATAAAAGGCTTGGGAAGAAAGCCGCAAATCCCCCTTCGTCCCCCTTTCCCAAAAGGGGAAAAAAGGGTGATTTTGCTGTCCCGGACCCGCTGGCTGATTTCTGGCCAGGGGTGCGGATGGCGGACATGGGGTTCTGGAAGGTGGATTTCGGGACTCAACGATTTGGGGGAGGAAAAGGACCACAGTTGCCATCCTGGACGATCCATGTTGCCCGTAACGGATCAGGCGATAAGGCTTATCTGGGGCAGTGGTTCCGCAAGATGGCGGAAGCCATCGACCCGGCAGAGAAACAGCATCCCTCACCCCGCCCCTTGAAGGGAGAGGGATGCGCGGAGCGACTGGTGAGGGATGGTTCTCCTGTCGTTCCGGTCGGTCAAGAGGCGGCAAAGAAGTACCGCATCGGACGGGCTTTCGGCATCCATCCCGCTTCGGAAGCCTACGATCCTTCTTCCCACGACCATGGTGCGGATGCCCGGATTCCGGCTACTCCGCAAGACCGGGCGGAGCTCGAAGCTTTGGTTCCGCAGGGCCCCGCAGCGGTGTACCGCTGGTTTTTTGGCCCGAAGAGCCGGAGCGCTGCCTGGCTGGAAGGGATGACCTGGGCGGATCTGCAATTCCCGTCCGATGCCAGGGGGGCCATTAACCGCGTTCTCGCTTGCATCGAGGGGGACCGCAAGTCGGATGCCATTATCAATAGCAAGAAGGCATCCCAACCTAAACCGCAGCCATCGGCCCCGGCCGAGCCCCCGCTCGATCCGGAGCTTGCGGCGATGCTTGAGCGAAGGCTCGCGAAAAGGAGGCTGCCATGAACGCCGAGTCCAAGGCCGCGCCGCTTTCGCCCTATCTGAGGCTGATGGTGGAGGAAAGAGTGCTGACGGTGGGAGTCGCCGAGGTCGCAAACCGGTTGAAATCGAAAGAACGGCAGGAACAGGCCGTTGAACAATGGGAGACTCAAGGCATTGCGACCATGGAAAAAGTTGTCTCGCGTTTTGAAGGAAAACCGTCCTGGCGGGTCAAGTTGTTCTGGGCCGCCGTCATCCTGTTCGGTTGCTGGCGC
>Ga0181520_10004565_pt1 | contig 23024 bp, 15 predicted proteins | sample PEATcosm2014_Bin_29_FD_132451 | JGI IMG/M metagenome (GOLD analysis project Ga0181520, IMG submission 132451) | Peatland microbial communities from MTU Mesocosm Facility, Houghton, MI, USA - PEATcosm2014_Bin02_30_metaG | ecosystem: Environmental > Terrestrial > Soil > Wetlands > Peat | place...
GGGGAGGACCCCCCCGCCGGTGAAATCCGCGACAGGATTGTCGCGGCCACTGGACTGTCGGGGAGGCCATGCACCATCCACAATCAGTGGTCCCTGGGAGTCCAGTGGCCCCTGGGAGATCAGTGGCCCCGACAATCTTGTCGGGGAGGACCCCCCGCCGGTGAAATCCGCGACAGGATTGTCGCGGCCACTGGACTGTCGGGGAGGCCATGTATCATCCACAATCAGTGGCCCCGACAATCTTGTCGGGGAGGACCCCCCCGCCGGTGAAATCCGCGACAGGATTGTCGCGGCCACTGGACTGTCGGGGCTTGCACAGCCAAAGTGGCCGCGACAATCCTGTCGCCGAACGCCGGACCCAAACGGCGGCGAGGGAACCAAGACCGCCCCAAATGAGTCTGGCAAAGGCCGAACAAGCATAAATGGCGAGCGATAGGGCTACCATGTTAAGACCTTTCCACAAGCACTTCATCATCCTCCTGCTGTCCTCGGCGGTCGCAGCGACTGCCGCCCCGAATCCTTTCCGCAACACGTCGAATGCGCACTTCCGCTCCCGGTGCAACGGACCCCAGGGCGCGTTGGTCGTCACGGACAGCAAGGCCGGGGTGGCCAATACGTTGGCGTGGTCCAAAACCACACCCACAGCCACTGCCGCCGCGGCCAGCGACCCGATGCAGTATGCCCACAACCTCAAGACCCTGCAGTGGATGCAGGCGAAGGGCCTCAAGAGCTCCAAGGCGCGTCTCACATTCCCGCGCCAGGTCGTTCATGTGGACGCCGCCAACAAGCTGGTCTTGCCCGACCTTGCGCGCACGCAACAGGTCGGCACCCAGGGCAACGACCTCACCTTCACCTGGACCGGATGGACCACCAGCGAACAGGCTGAGCTACAAACGTACCTCACCACGGCCTACCCCAGGGCCAAGATGGTCTACGGAGCGCCGGCCTTCAGCGCGACCATCAACATCATCAAGGACACGAGCGTCACGGCGATCCAGGGCGGCGTCTACGACGTCAGCGCCGACGAGATCCACATGGCCGCGCTGTCCGGGAATAGCGATGAGGACACCTTCACTCTCCTGTTCCTGGTGTTGCAGGCCTTCCACGGCAACGCAACGCTGTTTTACGACGCCTGGGAGCAGGGCATGGCGGGCGCGGCTGCGACGGCCATCCAGACCGACCCCACCGTCGACGCCAGCTACGACCCGACCAACCCCGGACCCTTCTACGCGTTGTCGGTCTATGAGGCGGAGAATCTGCCGGAACTGGGCAACAACACCTTCTACCCCGCCTCGGGCTTCAGTGGGATGCTCACCTGGCGGATTGCGATGGCGCGTTCTGCATGGCTGAAATGCTGGATCGAAAACAGCAACTTCTTCAGCAACTTCAACCAGCTCTACTATGCCAACTACGACAGCGATCTTCCCGGCGATGTCCCCCGGCTGACGGACCTCGCCGCCCAGGCGTTGCCGACTGTCGAAAGCCTGCCGTTCGCGACCTGGTATCAGCAGCAGTACGTTCTCGACACCTCGGTGTCCGTCGGCCCCAAGCTGTTTACCTGGAATATCCCGCTGGCCGATGCGGTTGCGCTCATCTCCGAGGACTACTTCACCGACACGACCGGCAGCGAGACCGCGCAGGGCGGGACGGCGACCCTGAACTACTTCAGCTACGACTTCAGCACCTCTTTGTACGCGGAAGAGGGGAATGCGATGCAAGTCCCCGCCACCGGCGACGGGGCGGGCGAGGGAACGCTGATCCCAACTTTCTACAACGTCGGTGGCTCCCAGCTCATCACGGTCCAAATCGCTCTGAACAACATGCTCCACCAGTACCCGTACCCTTACAACGAGCGCGGGTCTGATGGAACCGGAAACAACTTCTACGGCGGCATCATCAACAACACTACCGGCGCGATCTCCGCAACCGGGGGCAGCAGCGCCATCAACGCCACGACGGTCAGCGAGGGAGTATGGGGAGGCCAGGTGTCCGCGGCAGCGCTGTCTCCGTCCCAGATACAGGTGACGTACACCAATCCCTCCAGCCAGACATCCTCGCGGACAGTCAATGTCGGCTGGGATTCCTACGTGATGTTCATGGACGGCGGGACCCAGGCAGGCGTAAGCCTGAATCTGTCGAATGCGCCTCCGGCGATGTACATGATCTCCCTGCCGGTGACGCCTTTGACGGTCGACGCTTCCGCGACCCTTGGAATCCCGGCGCAAGACCTGTTGTTGATGCGCTGGGACCCAAGCCTGAGCGCAGGACAGGGATACCGCTTCTACCCGTTCTGCCAACCGTTCGCACCCGGACGAGGGTACTGGATCAAGGTTCTCAACAACGTGCAGCAAAACATCACGGGCTCGTTGCCCAATACGGGAGCGAGTTACTCAGTTCCACTCGGTCTCGGGTGGAACCAGATTGGCAGCCCGCGCCTGGCGTCTGTGGCGGTAACGGACCTCCAAGTCGCCATCGGCGATCAGGACCCGGTGTCTCTGGCTACTGCGGTCACCAATCAGTACGTGCAGCAGGGGATTTTCGCGTACTCGCAAACCCAGGGCTATCAGCTCACCGACACAATCGACCCGCTGGCCGGCTACTGGATCCGTTGCCTCAATCAGCAGGGCGCGAGCCTCATCTTCCCTGCCGCGACCACCGGCACCTCGAGCGTCAAGGTCGCGTCACTGAAATCCACCACGACGGCTGCTGCCGCGCCAAACCCCCTCCTGTGGTCCTTCCACGTCAACGCCACTGCCGGGACATGCTCCTGCACCGGGTCGTATTTGGGCGCGGCGAAGAAAGCAACAGACGGGTTTGATGTGGCGTACGACATTGCGGGGCCGCCGGCCGCGCTGGGCGATTACGTCACAGTTGCGTTCCCGCACACGAACTGGGGCGCCCTGTCCGGCAACTACATCGCCGATATCAGGGCCCCGTCCCTCAGTACGCGCGTGTGGCAGGCGACGATGACCAGCACGGCGCTGGGCGTCCCGGTGACCGTGTCCTGGCCGGACCTGTCGAATGCTCCGGCCGCAATCCAGCCGACATTCGTGGATGCGCAGACCGGCAAGAAAGTCAACATGCGCACAACGGCGAGTTACACATATCCGGCGGTCGCCGGGCAGGGCATCACCCGCAGCTTCAGTGTCGAGGTTCCGGTGACGCTCCAGATGCTGCTTGCCTGGCTGCTCGGGAAGCCGCTGTAGGCCTCGTTGACGCCGACGAGGCGAGGTAAGCATTGCTACGCTGGTTGCGCGGGCAGCGCTCGGTGATGAGATGGAACGCACGACGATTAACCACCGAGACACAGAATACACAGTGAACGGCAACGGCCTTCACCGGCCGTTTCCCAGCCGTTCTCTGTGCCCTCTGTGTCTCTGCGTTAGACGCCGTTCGCTCTTCATTCTGGCTATCCGGTCAGCCTCTGACAATATCTCAAACGCCTCGCCCGCCGGTTGTCAAAGCGACATAGTATGGTAGGGAACCGTCCCAGGGGAATCCACATGCGTCATTTGCCGAGGGTCATCATAGCGCTGGTGCTTGTCCTTGCTCTCGCCGGCTGCGGCGGTCTGCCTCCGCAGCAGTCGGTCGTGACCACTGCCGGCTCGGTGGCCGTCGCCGTGCTGGATGCGACCACGAATGCCTCGGTTACGGTCACCGCTACTATCGTCATGGCGGGGATCAAGGCCACGCTGAAGCCCGGGGGCGGCTTCGTGGTCATCAACAACGTACCGCTGGGCACCGCCACTCCCCCGCAGCAGCCGCTTACCGTGACCGCCCCCGGTTACATCACCAATACCCAGTTGGTCGCACTCAATGTCACGACCGCGACCTACGCGTACGCCACGATGGTCAAGGCTGACACCACGAAGACGGGAACCGTATCGGGGACGCTGGCCTCGGCTGAGACAGGCCAGCCCATCGGAAACGCGCTCATCACCTTCGAGCAGAGCACCGCGGGCACCGCCACAACCGTCCAGGCCTACACCGCCAACGACGGGACTTACATCGTGAGCGGAATCCCGACGGGAAGCGTCGCGGCAACGTTCCAGGCGGCCGGATTCCTGTCGTACTCGGCCACGATCACTGTTGCCGCCGACCAGGGGGGATTGGGCAATCCGCCACTGAACGCAGCCATGATCGCGGGCAGTACGCAGGTGACCGTAGCGGGTAAAGTTGTCGACGTGAGGACCGCGGCGCCGCTGCCCGGCGCGTCGGTAGTCATTGGCAGTGCCGCCGCAGTGACCACCCAGTCCGACGGCACCTTCACCGTGCCGGGCGTGTACGTTGGGACGCAGACAATCGCAGTAACGTTATCCGGCTACGACACCTACAACAACACCATCTCGATTCTCCCAGGCATGGCCCAGGTGCTGGTAGCCCTCAACACAACGGAATCCGGGCCGCCGACGGGTCCGTACAACCTCAGCGGAAATGTGTCCATCTCCGGGCAATCGGATAGGTCGGGAGTTACGGTGACGGCGAACGATCTGGTGAGGTTAGTCGTGGGAGGAAGCACAACCACGAATGTGAACGGCGACTACTATCTGCTGCTGACGCCGAGTACATATCGGATCGATGTTACTTACGGGGGCACGACTCTCAGCCGAACCATAGCTCTCGGAGCGGGGAGAACGTTGTCGGGGATCAACTTCGCCTTCTAACGAAGGCGGGGCGAACGGCCTGAACCACAGGAGACACAGGGGACACGGTAACGACAACGGCACTCGACGGAAATGGCCGTTTACCAGCCGTTACTGTGCTCTCTGTGTCTCTGCCATGAAAATCGTCGTTTGCCGGGCGAACGGCAACCTCACCCCCGGCCCCTCTCCGCAAGTACCTGTTTAGCGACTGCCTCCTTCGACCATGTGGCGGCGCGATTCATCGCGCCCAATGCAGGCCCAAACTGCTCTCCGCCCATTGCACCGCTGGCACGAGCAAGCATCCTCTTGAAAGCGAAGATGTTGGTAGTTACGCGACGTGATTCGCGCGATAAATCGCGCTGCCACATGGTCTGAGAGAGGTGTCGCTAAACACATACCTCCGCAAGCGGAGAGGGGAGAACCGCAGCAGTTCCCTACTGCGCGGGAATCGCCGTTTGCCTCCCCCCTCCCGGTACGGGAGGGGTGGCCCGCCGCAGGCGGGACGGGGTAGGGCCGTTTTCATCGTTCCAGAGTGCCGAAAACCGGCATGACGACTGTGGTTCAGGTCGTTCGCCGTCCACCGCCTCCCGCCTCAAAACCCCACCACCCTCAGGCTCGCATACATCGCGAGGATGAATGCCGCCTGCGCCACCGCGACGACGCCGGCGGCGGTCAGCATTCGCCCGCCGAATACACCCCTGAGGGCGACCGCGCCGAAAGGCAGCAGCGCGAGCATCTGCGGCATCCAGATACGGCCCACCTCGCCTCGCGTCTCGCCCGATACGAGCACCAGCGCAAGCTGCAGCGCCACGCCGATTGCCGCGGCGCGCGCGAAGCCGCCCCGCTCCGCGTTGCGCCAGGTCCACGCCAGCCCGACAACCGTCGGCAGCGCCAGCCCCCCCAGGAACAGCACGACATCCCACAGGTTCAGGAAGACCCAGGGGGAGTACCCCCGCCCGTAGTCGTGCATGATCGTCTTCTGCGCGGCGATCGAGCCGTGAAAGGCGGCCAGAGGGTGATACCCTGCCCACAACACCAACGCCAGGTATGGGACGACGAACCCGGCGACAACGGCAGCCGCGATGCCGACCCCATCGCGGCGCGCCGGTCTGTCTGCGCCTCGCCACAGCGCCCACACCAGCGCGGCCAGCGGCACGATGAGCGAGGTCAGCCCGTAAGTCCACAGTGTGCCCAGCGCCCACGCGAGGCCCGCCAGCCAGGCAAATGCCGGCGACCGGCGGCGCAAAGCCGCTACCCAAAGCGCGAGGGCCGCAATTCCCAACGCCGCGGCGATGCCGTCGATGCAGGGCAGGAACAAGCTCAGAGACGGCAGCCCGGCGGCCAGCAGCGCCGCGAGCAGCCCCGTGCGCCGGTCAAACAACTGCGCCGCCAGCCAGTACGTGGCGGGGATGCAGAGGGATGCGATGAGGGCGAACAGGAAGGGGACGGCGACAGCGATCGTGCCGGTGTAGAGGCCGGCGTCGGCACTCGTGATCCCCACGCCGGCTTGCGAGAGCTCGAAAGCGCCAACCCCCGTGTGGCTGAAGATGAACCCGCCCAGCTTCCCTAGCAGCGCCGGGCGAGCCAGGCACAGACGGTACAGAAGGCGGGTCAGCACAACAGGGCCGGGAGGGTGTGTGGCGACACGAGCCGGGAAGGCGGCGGGGCCGTTCAAGTGCAGGTCGTAGTCCGCCAGGAAGGCCTTCAGAGGTCCCGGTCGGGCCGCGACACTGTAGTAGCCGTTCGCAGCGTCGCTGAGGCTCGATCCGGCGATGCGCAGCGGCCAGTCGGGTTCGTCGAGGGCGATGCAGGTGGTCAAAGTGAACTGAGCGCCGGTCGTCAGCAGGACCAGCAGGGCGACATGCCACCCGCGCGGCTGGGTGTGATAGCGGATAGCGTCCCCGACCATCAGCGCCGCAAGGATGAACACCGTTACGCCGACGCCCGCGGTATAGCCGGGTGTCAGGAGGCAGGCGCGCTCGGGCCAGACCCAGACACCCGGAATCCCCAGCGGCAGCCGGTGCGTGACGAGGAGCGCGATCTCGACGAGCGCCAGGACGAGGGTGCCCAGGGCCAGCCACAACCCGGCGGACGGCTGTGTCACACCGACAGGCGGGCTGACATCGCTTTGCGGTTCATCGCAGGCCCCGACATCGGGCCTGGGCGGCAGTTGCGCGCTCACGGCTCTTCATCGCCCCCTGCTGCGGCCTTCAGGGCCTCCACTTCCGCCGCCGACAACTCGCGGCACTCACCCAGCGCGATATCCCCCAGCGAGATCGGGCCGAACTGAACGCGCTTCAGCGAGGTCACGTGGTGTCCGACGACCTCGCACATGCGCCGGATCTGGCGCTTCTTGCCCTCCCGCAACACGAACTCCAGGACGGTCCGCGAACCTTGCTGCCCCAGCACTCGTACTTGCGCAGGCGATGTCACGCCGGTCTCGATCTCAACCCCGATGCGAAGTCGGCGGAGAGTCAGCAGGTCCGGCTCGCCCTGGACTGTGACCACGTACGTCTTTGCGACATGGTATCTGGGGTGGATGAGACGGTGCGCCAGAGCGCCGTCGTTGGTGAGGAGCAACAGGCCGCTGCTCTCCAAGTCGAGGCGGCCGACGGGGTAGACGATCTGGTGCAGCTCGGGCGGGATCAAGTCCATGATGGTGCGGCGCTCGTGGGTATCCTCGCGGGTGCTGAGGTAGCCCTCGGGCTTGTTGATGGCGAGATAGTGCAGCTTCTCGACCGGCCGCACGAGCTTGCCGTCAACCCGTATCTCATTCACCGCGAAGTCAGCGCGCACGCCCAGTTCCCGAGCGACCACGCCGTCGATCGTCACTCTCCCCGAGGAGATCAACGTCTCGCTCGCCCTCCGGGACGCCACTCCCGCCTTTGCGAGAAGCTTTTGAAGCCGCTCCATGCGCCAAGCCTCCCGCCGCCAGCGCAATCAGGGCCAACTGCCCGATGGCCGGCATTCGGTAATCACTCAGCTTCGCCCAGAAGCTGCGCTCCACACTGTCTGCTGCGGTTACCGCGACCCGCTGCTCAGGCTCGCCCGGCGCGGAAATCGCCAATTCCCCCAACTTCGCGCCCGCCCGAACCGGGGCCTCAGCCGCCTGAGGCTCGAGTGTCCAGGCCGGGGTCACCGTCTGCCCACGGACCGCGACTATCGTTACCTTCCCATCGACCGTGGCGGCGACCGACTTCGCAACCCCGTGGCGCACCGGCACCGTCATCGTGGCGCCCCTGGCGACGACCTGTATCGGGTAATAGTTTGCCGCGCCCCAGGTGAGAAGCCGTTCGGCGTCCCCCCAGGAGTCGCGGGCTTTCAGCACAACGCAGATCAGCCGCCACCCGTTCCACGAGGCGCTCGCGGCCAGGCATCTGCCGGCCGGCTTGGTGTAGCCCGTCTTGACGCCGTCGCATTGGGCCCAGCGGAACAGAAGCCGGTTGCGATTCGTGACAGTCCGGCTCCACGGCTTGCCCTCCCAGGGGAGGATTTCCTCGTGCGTGGCCGTGATCTTGCGCAACTCCGGGTGAGACATCACCTCGCGCGCAATGACGGCGAGGTCCCAGGCGCTGGAGTAATGATTCGGATCGTGCAGCCCGTGCGGATTGGCGAAGTGCGTGTCGCGAAGGCCGAGCTGTCCGGCTCGCAGGTTCATCTGCTCGACGAAGGCCGGCACCGTGCCCGAGATCGCCTCCGCCGTCGCCGCCGCCGCATCATTCGCCGACGGCAACAGCATTCCATACAGGAGTTGCTCCAGCGTCAGGTGCTCGCCCGGTCTCAGGTTCAGGGAGGTCTCTCTGGCCTGCAGGCACGCTTGGCCGATTGTGAGCCGCTCCTGCAAATTGCCTCGCTCGACCGCCAAAAGCGCGGTCATCATCTTCGTCAGGCTCGCAGGGTACATGCGCCGGTGGGCGTTGTGCGCGTACAGGAACTGCCCGGTGTCGGCGTCGATCAGCACCGCGGCTTCGGCGGAGATGACCGGCCAGCTTTGGGGGACATACCGGAAAGGCGTAAGCCCCGGCTTCGGCGCCGGGGGTGGGGGCACAGGCGGCACGGGCGCCTTCGCCGCCTGCACAGCGACCTTCGGGGCAGGTGGCGTCGCGAAGGACGTGCCGGCGCAGGCCATGACCATCGCCAAGAGCAGTAGCGCCCACGTCCCGAACCGGGGAAGGACGCCGAGGCGGTCGCGTACTATTGCTCGCCACCCTCCCCATCTGCCGTGATGACCTCGGAACCGGGGGCAGCCGAGGCCTCAGCCTCCGGCTCACCGGAGGCGCTGCCCAGCGCCACGGAGCGCGGCGTTGCCGGCCCGACAGGCGGGGCCAGCCTGGGCAACGCGCCTGCAGGCCCCGCCAGCATCTCGATAGACGGCAGATCGCTAAGGTCCTTCAGCCCGAAGGCCGACAAGAACTGCGGCGTGGTCTCCAGCAGGAACGGCCGACCGGGGGCATCCTTGCGCCCCGCAATGCGCACCAGTTCGCGCTCGATCAACATGGTCGTCATACCGCTGGAATTCACGCCGCGGATCGCATCGATCTCGGGACGCGTCAGCGGCTGGCGATAGGCGATGATCGCCAGTGTCTCCAGAGCCTGCACCGAGAGCTTCTCCGGGTCCGGTTCGAGCAGCCGCTGCACCCAGTCGGCGTAGTCGGCGCGGGTGGTGAGGACATAGCCGCCGGCAAGCTGCGTCACCTGCAAGCCACGGTCAGTCAGCGACTCGTTGAGCTGGCTCACAAGGCTCGGCACCGTGTCCGCCTCGAGGTCCATGACCTCAGCGAGCCTCTCGCCGGGAACCGGCTCCCCGGAGACGAACAGCAAGCATTCGATGATCGCGTGGTAGTTGACTTCCATAGGCTGTATGTTCAGTCGCCTGTGCCTCGTAAGAGTTGCGCGCTAATCCGCTGCGTCTTCAACGTCGATCTCCCCGACAATGGCATGTGGATTGCGGCGGTTGTAGATGTCGCGCAATATGCCGAAATAATCGTCCTCACTCATCGTTCGACCGTCGCCGGCGTTCAGCAGGGAGATGGCGGGTTCGGGCCGGTCAGCGGACACCGGCCGGAAGAGCAGCATGGAGACGTTCTCGAACTTCTCGCCGGGGCCCGTGTATTCATCTCGTCCGCTGAGCGTCGCCAGCAGGGTCGTCGCGCGCCTGAAGGTCGATACACTGCGCCCGGATTCGCTTGTATCCTGGTCCGCATCCTCGGGGAAGGCGAAAAGGGCGCAGACAACCGAGTAGGGGAACCGCATGTGCAGTGTAATCGCCTCGGTGCACAAGTCCGAAAAGCGGTTCTTCAGATTCTTGCCAAACGGCGCGGGTGGCCGATTCAGGCGGCTTCTCTCCCGCTCTCGTCACAGCGTCAAGCAGACTCATGCTGTCTTCCCTCCCCGAGAGCACCGCCTGTTTCGCAGTTCATCGGCAGCCGAGTGCAACAATAAGCAGTCTGCGCGGCTGAGCCCCAGCACGTCCCGGAGCAGACGGTCATCGGCGGCCGACCGCGCCGCTTCGGGACCTCGGGCGCGCGAGGCCTCCTCCAATTCGTCCACAAGCGATGTCAGAGGGGCGTCGCCAGCGTCGCGGCGGACCACCAGGGCGTTCTCCGCTTCGGTAGGCTCCAGTTTGAGCATACCGCCCCCCAGCGAATGCCCCTCGATTTCACAACTCAGACGGGTCAGCGAGGTGCGCCAGAGCGCGGCCAACTCCGTCGCCTGCAGGCGCGTGCCCGCGCGCAGGCGGACGATATGCAGGTTGTTCGGAGCCACCGCGTCGATGTCGTTGGACACCAGTCGCGGCGTGTCACCGCTCATATAGGTCAGAAAGGCGTCCGGGACATAGACGTGCGGCACGCGATACCACGGCGTCCGAGTGCGGCACTTGTAGGCGCTGGGGACGCCAAGTTCCTCGCCGTACTGAAGATAGCGCCGTATGGACGCTTCGGTTTCGCATCCTGGGCCGACCTGGAGGAGATACCCGCCGTCGCCGGCCTGCAGAAAGGCGGCCCAGTCTCGCTCGCCCAGCCTGAGGCCGGAGAACGCGCGGCCCCTGAGCACGGCGGCCCGCAGGCATTCCGAGGGGATGCTCCAGCGCACGGCAGCCTCAGGGCCAAGATGGAAGTAGCCGTTCGCTCCGGTCACATACCCGATGCCGACGTCGGCCAGGTCGCCGAGGCGGCTGGTCATAGGCGATGACTTGAGCTGCCGGTAGAGCTCGCGCGCCTTCCGGGGGATCAGATACTCGATCAGCCTCTCCCGGCCTCCCAGCATCGCTTCGGTGTCGAGGCGTACCATGCCCTTGGTTGGAAGCGATTGGAGCCGCTGGAGTTCAGCCAACTGCCCTGCATGTGCGAGGTCGCGCAAGGTGAGATTCGAGCACTGGCGCCCCTTGTCCTCGGCGAGAAGCAGCAAGGTGTCCTCGTTGAGGTCCGGGAAGAGCTTCTTGCGGAACATGAGAAAGGTCACCCCGCCGAACGTGCGGCACAGGAACTCCAGCACCGGCTTGGCGTAGGCTGCGTGGCCCACTTCCACAGGCAGCACCATCGCCAAGCGCCCGCCGTCGCGCACATGAGCGGCGCTGTGTACCAGGAAGGGCGCCCACGAGCTGCATAACTCGCTCAGGCGAACCCCCTGTTCGGCCGCTGCTCGAAGCGCCGCCCGTCGCGCCTCGCCGGAAAAGCGCTGGTAGCGGATGAACGGTGGATTGCCGATGACTACGTCCACCCGGCGCTCGGCGGCGGCACTGAGGTCGAAGAAGTCGGATCGCGTCAAGTTCGCGCGCTCAAGGCCGAACTCATCCGTGAGCTTGTCGCTGATACGGGCGAAGGTCTGTGGATCGACCTCGACGCCGAAGACCTGGGAGTGCGGCCCCCCGCCCAGCGATACGATACGCTCGCAAGCCGACCGCAGGAATACGCCGCCGCCGAAACTGGGGTCCATGACCGTGTCACGGGGAGAGCGCACCGCCCACCAGACCAGGAAGTCGGCCACCTGGGCGTCCGTATAGAACGCGCCCAGTGTCTTGGCGCTATCGACGCTCGGCAGGGGCAAGGTGGGTGACTTCACCATCTCTTCACCGTGGCGACACACAGCAATGGGCGGCTCTCGCTATGCTTCCGCCCCTCCCGCTTGCAATTGCACCAGTATCTGCCCCCTCGGGGCCTCCTGATGGACCCGCACGCGCTGCCGGCGGATGAGTTCCAGAACCGCCAGGAAAGTGATAATGATGTACAGCTTCGTCGTCGGCTCGTCGACGAGTTCGGCGAAACTCAATTCACGATCCGATGCCCCGCGCAGTCGCGAGATGATGTCGGTGATCTTCTCCCCGATGGTGATCGGCGCCCGGCGCACCCGGTGGGGCGGATCGGGCTTGGCGCGCTCCAGAAGCTCCTGGATCGCCGCCACCATGTCGAAGACCGATACATCGCCCAGCGATACGAAGCCCGTCCCGATGTCGTCCTGATCGCCCCTCGCGCGCAGGAAGATACGCTGGCGCATCTCGCGCGATTCCCGGAGGACCTCCGCCGCCTCCTTGAAGCTGCGGTACTCCTCGATCCGCCGCTTCAACTCCTCCTCGGTGACGGCCTCCTCGATGGCTTCCTCTTCGATGTCCTCCTCGGTGGGGTCCATCGGCAGGAGGCTGCGGGACTTGATGAGCAGCAGCGTCGCGGCCATCACGACGAACTCCGCCGCGAAATCGACGCTGATCTGCTCCATCGTGCGCAGATACTGCAGGTATGATTCGGTGATCGGGGCGATCTCGACCTCCTGCACGTCCACCTCTTCGCGTTTCACGAGGTGCAAGAGCAGGTCGAGCGGCCCTTCAAAGATAGTGACCTTGACGGGGAACCCGGTGAACAGATCGAGCTGGCCGTCTTCACGCATGACTTTCGGCGCGGGCACTGCAACCATGGATGGGATTATAGCATACGCAGAGATGATACGTCAGCGGGCCAAGGCCGTCTAGTAGTGCAACCGTAGGTGGGGCGCCTGTCCGGTCCAGCCGTCTGGCCCGAAGGGCCAATAGCCGCTAGCCAGGGCCGTGAGGCCCTGGAATCCGGCGATGACATACCACATAGCCCCGAAGGGGCGACAGCCGATGGGTGCAGACGCGTCAGCCACGGCGTCTGTCGCCCTTTCAGGGCTCCACTGCAGAACGCCCTGAGCCCTCCCCAGGCCCTTTCGGGCCTGGCTAGCGGCTATTGGCCCTTCGGGCCAGACACCGGCGCGTCGGCGCCGAAGTGCGGTTGTGCTACTAGGCCAAGGCTACAGGAAGAAGCCGCCGAGGCCGTTCCCCAGGAGAAGATGGAGCACAAACTGCTGGGGAATCGACACCAAAACGACAAGGAGCCTCCCGCCGAAGAAGACCAGGAGCATGAGCATCGGCAGCCCCCAGCGCATATAGAACTCCCCCAGCTTGCGCGCCTGCCTCACCGGCAGAAGGTTCGACAGCACATGCGACCCGTCCAGCGGGTAGATCGGCAGAATATTGAAGAAGGCCAGCATGAGGTTCAGGCTGGCGATCACATAGAACGTAGACCTGTAGATCCCGGCGACGCCGAAACGGATGAGGAGCGCAAATATGGTGGCAGTGATGAGATTCGCGATGATGCCCGCAAGCGACACCCAGATATCGTCAAGCCGGGGGCGGCGGAAATTCAGGGGGTTCACCGGCACCGGCTTGCCCCAGCCCATGCCGAACAACAGGATCGCCGTGGTGCCGATCAGGTCATAATGGGCCAGCGGGTTGAGCGATACGCGGCCGTGTGCGCGCGGGGTCGGGTCGCCCGCTCGGTCTGCGACCCAGGCGTGCGCGAATTCGTGGACGGTAAGCGCGATGGACAGCGCAACGATCCACGTAAGAAACAAGGGGAGATTCATGTGCCCCGACAGCAGTTGGTTCAGCAATTGACATTACTCACTATCTGCAGCGCGAGGGCCAATTGCGCCTCGCGCGGTGCGTTATGATCCAGTTTTGCGGCCAGTGCGGCTCGCAACGCCTCTCCGATCGCCGGCCCCGTCGCGCAGCCGGCTTGCAGCAAGTCATCGCCGGTGACATCAGAGCGGACATGTCGCCATTCTCGCTGGAATTGCTCTATTCGCCGGCGCGCCAAGCCGTCCTGCATACTGTGAACGACAGCAAGCGCCGCCGGGTGCGTCCCCGCCAGCGCGGAGGTAACCTCGCTCGGCAGCGCCTGGACCTGTCTGAGAACCACCGGCGGCTCAGCGGTCAGCTTGACCGCCGCCAGCGCGGCCTGCTGTTCGGTAACACTCAGCAGCCCGAGCCACGGCGCGGCATCGCCCCCCGCCACGGCGAGGCCCGCGAAATACGCCGCCGAACGCCCAGTCGTATCCTCGATGCTAAGAACGCTCAGCGACCCACAAACCGCCTCCGCAACCGATGCCGCGTTTGGCGTGAAGGGCCCGACACCGAGGGCGCGCCAGACACCAAGTTCCTCCGTCCTCGCCACGATCTCCGCCGCCGCGTCCGACTGCAGCCCCTGATGCAGCACATCGCTGATCCGGTCGGTACTGACCGTCCACAACGCCCCGGACGACAGCGCGAGGCGCAACGCCTCCTCCGTTGTCGGCTCGAGGCGGAAGTCCAGCCGCCGCTCGAAGTTGATCGCCCTGAGAATGCGCGTCGGGTCGTCGATGAAGCTGCGACCATGCAGGATGCGGATGAGCCGCCGGTCGATGTCGTGCAGGCCGCCGCAAGGGTCCAGCAGCGTTCCGAAGTCATCAGAGTTCAGGGACAGCGCCGCCGCGTTGCAGGCGAAGTCCCGGCGCCACAGGTCGTCGAGAATGCGCGCCGGGCGCACAGTCGGCAAAGCGCCCGGGTGCGCGTAAGTCTCGGTGCGTGTCGTGGCGATGTCGATACAGTGCTCGGCATCCCCCTCCCGCCAGCTCACCGTAGTAGTCAGGAAGCGTTCATGCCACTCGACCTGTGGTTCGGACAGCCCGTGTGGAAGCGTCGTAGCGAGGGCCTCCGCAAATTCTCGCGCGTCACCATCGACGGACAGATCGCGGTCCTTGTGCGGATGCCCGAGGATCACATCCCGCACCCACCCGCCGACCACGTACAGCCGCGCGCCAACCCCCGCCGCAAGTTGCCCCAGCGCGCGCAACTCGCCCACCTGCGCTTCCGGCAGCTTCCCCCAGGGGAACCCCGTCACCGTGCCATCCTCCGAAAAGGGGCACCCCGCCAAAAGGGTGCCCCTGCTTCACTGCAGCAATCGCCGAGGGCTGGGGTCTCACTTCAGCCGGTCGGGGACCACGTCCTGTGCGATCACATCATCGAGGCTCTGCCGCCGGACGATGAGTTCCGCATTGCCGCCGGTGACGGTGACCATCGCCGGCTTGGGGAAGCGGTTGTAGTTCGAGGCCATCGCGTAGTTGTAGGCTCCGGTGCAGAGCACCGCCAGGATGTCGCCCTCGCACACTTCGGCGAGATTGACCTCCGGCAGCAAGGTGTCCGTCTCGCAGTGCTTGCCCGCCACCCGATACACGCGCGTAGACGGCTCGCACATCTTACTGGCGACGCACGACATGTACTCGGAGTCGTACATTGCCGGGCGCGGATTGTCGGACAGCCCGCCATCGACCGCCGCGTAGGTGCGGATGCCGGCGATCTCCTTGACCGGGCCGACGGTGTATAGCGTCGTCCCGGCGGTGCCGACGATCGAGCGCCCCGGTTCGAGGATCAGCTTCGGCAGCGGGTATCCGGCCTTAGCGCACGAGGCCTTCAGCGCCGCGCATAAGACTTCGGCGAAATGGTCGACCGTTGGCGGAGTGTCTTCATCCGTATACGCGATCCCCAGTCCGCCGCCCATGTCCAGTTCGTCGAGAGTGACGCCGCACTCGCGGTGCACCTGGTCCATGAAGTCCACCATGATATCGGTGGCTTTCTCGAACGATTCCAGCCCGAAAAGCTGCGAGCCGATGTGGCAGTGGATGCCCGCCAGGTTCAGGTTCGGGAGCGCGAGCGCCGCCTTGACCGCCTCCAGTGCGCAGCCGCCGGCAAGGCCGATGCCGAACTTGCTGTCTTGCTGCCCGGTCTGCACGAACGCGTGAGTCTGGGTCTTGATGCCGGGGCCGATGCGGATGAGAATGTCCGCCTTGCGGCCCAGACGCCCTGCGGCCTCGTTCAGCCGGTCCAGTTCGCCCAACGAGTCGGCGACGATGCGTCCCACCGGGGCGGTCAGCGCCATCTCGATCTCGAGGTCGGACTTGAAGTTCCCGTGGAACTTGCAGCGCGGGGGCGGAAAGTTGGCTTTCTGGGCGGTGTACAGCTCGCCCGCGGAGCACACGTCCAGCGCGAAGCCCTCTTGCTGCATGATCCGGCATATAGCTGCGTTCAGCAGCGCCTTGCCTGCAAAGGCGATCTCGACACGCTCGAGACGCCCCCCAAAGGCTTTGCGGTACTCGCGGCACAGTTGCCGCACGTGGTCCTCGTCGAGCACGTAAAGCGGTGAGCCGAACTCCCTCACCAACTCGACGGTGTCGCAGCCGCCGATCTCAAGATGCCCCGCCTCGTTGATTCTCTGTGTTCCGAACAGAAGCATTGTGCTACTCCGTATTGCTCCGTGTTGCTCCGAAGACGCATTCCGCCGCCTGAAGGCGGCCTGCCGGTTTGCGGTGCGCACCGCTTTGCGGTGATACGAAACAGCCCCAAGAGTCGCCTCTTGGGGCTGCATAGCTTATGGAGAGGCCCGCCGCAAGGAGGCGGTGCCGCGACTTGATGACGCCGTATGCTGCTGCTTCGTCGTACGCTTGAGACAATTGCCGAAATCGCTGCGTCGTCTATAGGAGCGGTCTCCAGACCGCGATTGCCGTTAGTGCGCCGCCATATAGACATATTTTCGTATTCGCAGACGCCATTTCAACACAATATGGGGTCCGGTCGCACTCTGGAGAGTGCTCCTACAGACTTTTACAGTCGCCTCTCTTGAGACTACAGCTTGTTGTTGCTGATGACGATCTGGCCGGACTTCGGGTTGTAAGTCACCGTCACATCGAGCGTATCGGCGATGAACTGCAGCGGGACCATCGTCCGACCGCACTTGATGTACGGCGCGATTTGGAGCGTCGTGGCTTGCTTGTTAATTGTCGCGTGCTTGCTCCCGACGCGCAGGCTGATGTCGGCCTTGTCGCTGACCGCGCGGACCTGCTTGGTCACCGGATACCAGTATAGCACGCCGTCCATCTTCTGGAAGATTTCACGCAGGGCGGTCATCGGGATACCGGCGCGAAGCTCGGGTTGCGCCCGCATGGCCAACTCTTTGTTGTCGAACAATACTTTCAGGTTCCTGACCGAGGCTTCGGAAGCCGGCGTCGTCGCAAGGGCCGGCCCCGACGGCTGGCCGGGGATCGTGATGCGCTCGCCCTCAGTCCGCGGAAGCATCGCCAGCCGCGCGGACTGTCGAGCGCCCGTGGCGGCCTTCGGCGCGACGACAGGCAGAGCCTGCGCCAGAGTCGCCGGCGAAGCGGCGCCGGTCACATGCGGCGTGGTCGCGGTTGTGCCCGGCGTCGTCGATTTCGGCGCCGTGCTGCCGAAAACGGCAACCTCGGCCTGGGGATGCAGCACCAGGATCGGCTGCACGTAGAGCACTTCGGGGCGATCCAGAAGAGCGCTCGCCGACTCTTGCGTCGGCCTGATGACGGACGTGCTCGGTATACTCGTGCGCTGCGGCGACAGGCCATCGGACGCTGATGTGGGCAAAGCCGCGATCAGCCCCTGCGAGGTCTCAATATCCGCGCGCTGCCCGATCGGAGCCACGGGGGGCAACTGCGCCTCGGGGACGCTGGTGCGGCTGCCAGCCACAAGAGCATAGCGCTCGCCGATGCCGGCGGGTTCCGCGATCTCACCGGGGCGATCTCCGCCCGGCGCTCCCGCCGTCACGACTGAGGTGCCCGGTTCGGATATGCGAGCGATCTGACCGGCGGCCACGCTTTGCGGCATCGCCGACGTCGGCAGGCCTCCGGCCCATCCGCTGGCGATAGGGTCGCCGCGCTGGATAGTCGCGTCCACGGCAAGCGGGGTCGAGGCCACGCCATCGGGCAGCGTCATACGCGAACCGGCGATCGAAGCCACGCGTGTGGCGGACGCGAGCGCCGCGCTGTCACTGCTCGCTGCGAGAGGCCGCGCCACGGACAGCTCGTATGCGCCCCGATCGGCAACCGGGGCCGGACTGGTGCCGAAGCTCCGCGTGTCCAAGCCTCGCGCCACCTGCTGGTCATTCGTCTGCGGAGCGGACGGCCCCGGAACCACGACTACCGGCGCCTGCGCCACAGGGGCCTGCTGGGTAACGGGCGGCGCGGCGCCTGTTGCCGCCGTTCCCTGCGGGACGACGTTGACGGCTTGGGGCGCTATGTTCTGCAGGGTCGTCATGTTGTGATTGTCGACAATGACCGTGACCTCGGACGAAATGCCCTCGTTATCGGCTGCGTCCATGGCCCTTGCCTGCAGGACGTGCGGGCCGTCTGCGACGCGAGTGGTATCCCAGTCGTCGACGAAAGGCGGCGCGTTGATGATGATCGTTTTGACCTTGCCGTCGATATACAGGAAAACGCTCTTGACGCCGGCATTGCCTGTGGCATCAGCCTTGATCTGGGTCGTTTTCGACACATGTGCGCCCTGCGCGGGGTAGTAGATGTTCACGACGGGCGGGATATTGTCGGCGCCCTGCGCGGTAGCCCCGGCGGTCGACGCCTGGCGCACGGTCACTGTGATTGTGGCGGAGCCGGCCTGGTTCGCGGAGTCAATGGCCCGGGCGGCGATCCGGTGGGTCGTCGCCGCGGAGAAGGTGAAATCCCACGCGAAAGACTGCTTCCCGTCCAGTTTGGGAGTGGCCAGCTTCCAACTCTTGGCGAGCGCGTCGTCGACGTAGATCTCGAGGCAGATGATCGGACGTTGGGAGTCGCTGCGGAAAGCCACGTCGATGCTGGTCTTGGCCGAGACAACAGCCCCGTCAGTCGGGCTGAGGATACCTACAATCGGAGCCCCCAAAGCAGCAGCGGGGAGAAGGGAGTTCACTAGAAACGCGACGACGCCATACGTGACGAGCGTCCTCCAGCCCAGGGTGCGGAGACGACTCATGGTCGCTTACCCTCCCACGGTGTAGGCAACGGTTCGGATGATGGATGAAATGAGTGACACCCCTGCCCGCGCCAACCCTCCGCCAGGACCAACTCCTATATCGCGTGCACCGCAAACGGCTGCGCTTGCCAGCCTGCTCGGAGCGAGAGACAGACCACAAGCGACCCGCGACGGGGCATCGTGACCCTGTGCGGCACGCGAAAGAACCCCCAATGGTAACCTAAACTCTATCATAGCGCTCAGAGGTGAGTCAAGAAAACCGGCACACTTGCGGGGCGTCCGCCCGCCGATTGTAGGTAGAACTGCCGCAAGCGTGGCGGCAGGGAACGGCGAAGGGAACAGGATTGATAGGATTTGGAGGATTACGGCATGACGGATAGTCCCGTAGCAGTGCAACCCAGATGACCTCACTGCCCGGTCCAGCCGTCTGGTCCGAAGGGCCACACACCGATGTGTCAGCGCCAAAGCGCGGTTGCATGACTAGCCACCACGGACAGCCACGGCCTGTCCTTCCGACGTTGGACACGGCCCGACTACCGCGGATCACCTACCTACAACTGAAAGACGCACCCCTTGCGGGGTACCGGCAGGCCCGGCGTCCGGCGGTGTCTGAGCCCAGACGACATTGCGCCGCTCGAATTCACGAGCGGCGCAATGCTCCCCGTCGCGACCCCCTCGCGGAAAACGTTACCGACGGCGCTTCAGCCACCGGAACATCAGCGGAACGATCCCTGAGCCGAGCAACAACAGGGGCGCAGGCTCCGGTGATGAGGACGCAGGGCCATCAAGAGTGACTGGGTATCCATTATAGTCGGTATCGTACAGGTAAGCCAAAGCCGTACCTGTCCCGCTGCTGTATGGGCTTTGGATGATGAAGCCCGCCAAAACAGAGCCAGGCGACAGTTCGGCGCCAGGGTCGGCCCACCACATCACGTAACCGCCCAAATCAGAATCTACAATGGGGGTGGCGCCCCAGCCGTCCGGCGACGCGAATAGGGCCGCCGCGTCGATATTGCTCAGGGAAAAGACCATTATCGCCGCGGAGCCGGTGCTGTTGTCGATGGAGTATTCGTACTGCCACAAGCCGTCGGCAAGCTGCATGTCTTGCACGGTGACAATGGGGTCGCTGTGCGCTCCCAGGGCGGCTGCCAACAGGCAGAGGACGACACAGGCCATACGCTTGGTCATCTTCATGCCTCGTCTCCTGCCGCAGGGCAGTTCGCACGCCCATCAATGCAAGAGTGTGATCTGGATGCTGCCCGAACTGAGCGTGATCGGCTTTGTGCCTGACGAATACCCGTTGCTGGTGGTCAGTGTAAAGGATTTGGCGCTACTGGTGACGATCAGAGTGAACGTGGCATTGACGCCATTGACCGTGCACGGCCCGACGATGCGGGCGGTGTCCGCGGTCACGGTGGTGCTCGTGGCGTTCGCGGTGGCCAGTATCTGGGTGCGAGGCGCGAGATTGTCGAGGTAGCTGAGATAGCCTGCGCCCGAGGGGCCGCTGTAGCTGAACTTGATCGGGCACGGGACGGGGGCGCGTAGGAACACGCCGCTCGCGCACTCGACCTTCGCGCTGTCCGCGCTTGCCGCCGGGGTGACCGTCAGCGCGCCGGTTGTCTGTGCGGAGAGGTAGCCCTTCCCGGCGCCCACGTAACAACACACCTGATAGCTGCCGGCGCTCAGTCGATTCGCCGGTACCTGCACGGTGGCGTTGCCGTTTGTGTCCGTGGTGGCGCTGACCGAGAACTCGGCACACTTGCCGGCTTTATCACTGACCGTAAACCCGACGTTGATGCCTGCCACGCCCAGCCCGCCCGAGGTGAGCCTGGCGCTGATGTTGACAGGTGCGCCGTAGGCGTCAGCGCTGTCTCCGGTGTAGGTCAACGCGCAAGCGGAGGCGGTGATGCCGAGGGACACCGCGTTCGACGTGAGCGGCCCCGTGTTCACCACTGTCACGGCCGCCGTGCCGGCTGTGGCGATGTCGCTTGCGGGGATGTCTGCGGTGACCTGCGTTGAAGAAACGAGATGCGTCGGCCGGTCCGAGCCGTTCCAGCGCACGACGCTGTTGTCCAGGAACCCGGCTCCGGTAATCGTCAGGGTGAAAGCTCCCGTATCGAACGGCCTGGAGGGCGGGTCCAAACTCGTGATGCTTGGCGTCGGGGTGTCCTGAATCGACCACACGGTATTCGACCAGGGGCTTACGGCCGGCGAGTTCGTCGCCGGTGTGAGATCGCAGCCCGCTCTAGCGCGATAATAGTACTTCGTGCCATCGACAAGGCCCGAGAACGTGTAAGCGGCAGTGGGAGTCGCCAGCCACCCCGAGTCCAGTACGCCGGTGGCGAAGGCCGGGTCTGCCGAGCATTGCGCCTGCGAGCAGGTGGCGTCGGCCGGGATCCCTGTCCACGAGACCGTAGTCGAGGCGCCTGCCGTGTATGTTGGCTCCGGGGTCATCGTCGGGGCCGTCAGCCCGCCGCCGATGATCTTCGTCGAGCATTCCGCCGCCGGAGTTTTCACCTCGGCGTTGCCGGCGAGGTCGACGGCGCGGGCGTAGAACCCGTACTCCCCGTTCCCGCCGGTCGTGCGGGAGTCGAAGGCGATGGGACTTGAGGTGAAGTTGGCGCTGCCGCCCGCCGTGTAAGCGGTCCACGCGCCCCAAGTCCCGCCGGTGGTGGAGCGACGGCGATAATACAAGTTCACATAGGCCACGCCGACCCCTCCACCGTCGACGGCGGTGTACGGCACGTTCACCACCCAGGAGGCGTAATAGGGGTCGAGGGGCCCGGCCGATGAGGTGGGCGCAGTCGTATCGACCGTCACCGTCAGGTCGGCGGAGGCAGGCGCGGCCTCAACATTGCCGACGGCATCCACCGCGCAGGTGTAGAAACCATAGATGCCGTCGCCGTTGGGGCAATTGAAGGCGGCGCTCAGCCCGCCGAAGCCAGCGCCGTACTCGGCATAGGCCCCGCCATTGTGATTGTAGTACAGATGGGTCAACGCGACGCCGCTGCCGGCGTCCGATTGGGTCCACGTCACTGCGAATGACGCCGCCGTCTGGAGCGATGTCGGAGCGATGGCGCAGGATGTCGGCGGGCTGGCGTCCTGCGTCGAGTTCACGCTGCCCGAGTAAGCGCTGGTCCCGCCGTCCCCCTGCGCTTTCACGTGATAATAGTACTTCGTGCCGTCAGTGAGGCCCGTTGCGGTGTAACTCGTGGCGCTGATCCAGCCGCTGTTGCCCGCTATGGTGGCGAAGGCGCTGCTGGTGGACCACTCGACATAGTAGCCGGTTGCACCCGAGACGGCGCTCCACGACACGGTGCAGGAGATGCCTTTCGTGTATTGAGGCAATGCCGTCAAATTAGGAGCGGACGGCGCGGGCGCATCGGCCGTGACGCTGACGTCGTCGATACACACGCCAAGGCCATAATGAGCATCGCCCAGAAAGCCTATGTAGTAAGTATTGCAAACATTGGGGAGAGAGACGGTCTCCTTGGTCCAGGTGGCGATCTTGGAGGTGTAACTGGCGAGGGTCGTCCAGGATCCGCCGGCGCTGGTCCTATAGCAGACCGTAAGAGTGTCTTGATAGTTTGGCGGAGTGTAGCTGCCTGAGGTGTTCTGCTGGAGCCAGAACGTGAGTGTAGGGTTGAGCGTATGGGCGCCGAAACTGATCGCGGGGGTGATCAGATAGGTGCGTTGATGCGCATTGAGGGCGTAGAACAGCATCGCGTCGTAGGTGCCGCCATGCGCCCCCGTGTTCTTGTGGTCGCCGTTTTGCTGCACCCAATTGGGGTTGAAGTCGTCGCCCGGGTAACCGGCCTGCGTCCAGCCGGCCGGCGGGACCGCAGACTCGAACCCCTCCGACAACAGCGTCGTCGTTGCAGAGGCTGCCGCGGCCAACAGGCACAGCAGTACGACAGTAATCCCGATGCCAAGGCGCCTGAACGGCATGGCGACACCCCGCTACTAGCGGTCGCTGCTGCGACCTGCACGCTATGCTCGTATGGGACGGAACGGTTCGGACAATGGACTGATCGCACGACTGAGGTCTCGTGCGCCCCTTTTCTGCGCGGCTATATCACCCCGACACAGGGCTGCGTCTCCAGGCGCAACCGCGCAGTGTATAGCATATTGCCACAGAAGAATCAAGTACCTGCTGCAAGATCGCAGGAGCATCGTTTTTGGATGTGGCACTTTCAACGGTCAAGGCGCGGGGTGTCACGGCCTCGTTCCGGCCCGCGAAGCGGGATGGAACGAGGCCGTGACGGGGACCCCGCGCCGTCCTGGCA
>Ga0181520_10004566_pt1 | contig 23019 bp, 19 predicted proteins | sample PEATcosm2014_Bin_29_FD_132451 | JGI IMG/M metagenome (GOLD analysis project Ga0181520, IMG submission 132451) | Peatland microbial communities from MTU Mesocosm Facility, Houghton, MI, USA - PEATcosm2014_Bin02_30_metaG | ecosystem: Environmental > Terrestrial > Soil > Wetlands > Peat | place...
ACCGCCGTGGAATGGCCCGCCAGGCCCACCACGACCTTGAGGACCGAGAGCAGCCCGCTCACGATCATCCCGGCGGCCGCGACGCGTTGGCCTGTTTGCATGCGCTACGCCAATGCCGGATCGGCGCCTTCCGTATCGACCCCCAGATCGGCGAATGCCGCCATCGCCCGCGTCGCGTCGAACTGCCCCTCGCGCGCCAGCCTCGAGAGCGCCGCCGTGACGATGGATTCCGCGTTCACTTCGAAGTGCCGCCGCAGGTGCTCGCGGTTGTCGCTGCGCCCGAAGCCGTCCGTGCCCAGCGCCACCATGCGGCCCGCCAGCCACGGCGCCAACTGATCGCTCACCGCCTTCATGTAATCGGAGGCCGCCACGATGGGTCCGGCGGCCTCGCCGAGCGCTTCCAGAATATGCGGCCGGCGCGCGGGCTGGTCCGGATGCAGCCGGTTCCAGCGCTCCACGCTCAGCGCCTCGCGGCGCAGCTCGCTATAGCTGGTCACGCTCCACACGTCCGCCGGCACCTGGTAGCGTTCCTCCAGGATCTGCTGCGCCCGCAGCGCCTCGTTGAGGATCGGGCCGCTGCCAAAAAGCTGCACCCGCGCCGTTCCGGAAGCGCTCGCGCGGCACCGGTAGATGCCCTTCAGAACGTCCTCCGGGTCGAGACCCTCGGGCATGTGCGGCATGGGGTAGTTCTCGTTATACAGAGTGATGTAGTAGAAGCGATCCTGCCCTTCCTGGTACATGCGCCGTATGCCGTCCTGCACGATGATGGCGATTTCGTAGGCGTACGCGGGATCGTAAATTGTGCACGTGGGCATGGTGCTCGCCAGGATGGGCGTGTGGCCGTCCTGGTGCTGCAAGCCCTCGCCCGCCAGCGTGGTGCGGCCCGCCGTGCCGCCGCACAAAAAGCCCTTGCCGCGCGCGTCGCCGAACGCCCATATCAGGTCGCCCACGCGTTGGAATCCGAACATCGAGTAGTAGATGAAGAACGGGATCATCTCCACCCCGTAGTTCACGTAGGCCGTGCCGGCGGCCGTGAAGGATGCCATCGAGCCGGCCTCGGTGATGCCTTCCTCCAGAATCTGGCCGTCCTTCGATTCGCGGTAGTACAGGAACATCTCCGCGTCGTGCGGCTTATAGAGCTGCCCCTGGCTGGCGTAGATGCCAAACTGCCGGAAGAGCGACTCCATGCCGAACGTGCGCGCCTCGTCCGGGATAATCGGCACCACGTGCCGCCCCAGGGTGGGGTGCTTCATAAGCAGGGTTAGGATGCGGACCAGCGCCATGGTGCTCGAGACCTCGCGCCCCGCCGAGCCTTCGAGCGATTCCTTCAGGTATTCGAGCGGGGGCGCTTCGATGGCGCTGGCCGCCACCTTGCGGAACGGCACGTACCCGCCCAACTGCCGCCGCTGCTCGTGCAGATAGGCCATCTCCGGGCTGTCCGCCGGCGGGCGGTAGAACGAAGCATTGCGCGCCGCTTCCTCCGGAATGGGGATCTCGAAGCGCTCGCGGAAATGCGCGATCTCCTGCTCGTTGAGCTTCTTCTGCTGATGCGTGATGTTGCGGCCTTCGCCCGCCTCGCCCAGCCCGTAGCCTTTGATGGTTTGGGCCAGAATCAGGGTCGGCTGATCCTGGCTTCGCACAGCCGCCTGGTAGGCGTTAAAAACTTTCTGCGGATCGTGGCCGCCGCGCTGCAGGTGCAGCAGGTCCTCATCGCTGAGGTGCGCCACCAGGTCCAGCAGTTGCGGGTACTTGCCGAAGAAATTCTTGCGGATGTAAGCGCCGTCCTTGGTGACGTAAGTCTGCAATTCGCCGTCCACCACCTCGCCCATGCGCTTCACCAGCAGACCGGACGTGTCGCGTTCCAGCAGCGCATCCCACTCGCCGCCCCAGATCACTTTGATCACGTTCCAGCCTGCGCCGCGGAAAGCCGCTTCCAGCTCCTGAATCACCTTGCCGTTGCCGCGCACCGGGCCATCCAGCCGCTGCAAATTGCAGTTGATGACGAAGATCAGGTTATCCAGCTTCTCGCGTGAGGCCAGCGTGAGCGAACCCATAGATTCCGGCTCGTCCATCTCGCCATCACCCAGGTATGCCCAGATTTTGCGCGGTGTCTTGGCGATCAGCCCGCGATTCTCGAGATACCGCATGAACCGCGCCTGGTAGATGGCGTTGATCGGCCCCAGGCCCATCGAGACCGTGGGAAAGCGCCAGAACTCCGGCATCAGCCAGGGATGCGGATAGGAAGAGAGGCCCGGGTGCTCGCGCAGCTCGTGCCGGAAATTCTTCAGGTGCTCCTCGCTGAGCCGCCCTTCGAGAAAGGCGCGCGCGTAGATTCCCGGCGATGCGTGGCCCTGGAAATACAGCAGGTCGCCCGGCTCGTCGCCGTAGCGCGCGTGGAAGAAGTGGTTGAAGCCCACCTCGAGCAGCGTGGCCAGCGAGGCGTACGTCGAAATATGGCCGCCGATGCCGGGATCGTATTTGTTCTGCCGGACCACCATGGCCATGGCGTTCCAGCGCACCAGGCTCTTGATGCGCCGCTCCATGGCGCGGTCGCCCGGATAATGCAACTCGTCCTCCGGCCGTATGGTGTTGACGTACGGCGTGTTCAGATGGATAGGCAGGTCGGCGCCCGCGGCGCGCGCACGCTCATTGAGCTGATCGAGCAAATACGCCGCGCGATCCGGACCGGCTACTTCGACGATCTGGTCCAGCGCCTCCACCCACTCGGTAGTCTCCCGTGGATTGGAATCCACAACCCTCTCGTTCAGTGTCTGGTGCATGGATACTTTAATTATAGAGGCTGCCCCACCGGAGCCATCACCATCCGCAGGCGCAGTTCGCGCAAGTCGCGCAGCAGAATGTCCGGCTCTAAGGCCGCCAACTCCTGCTCTGGTGTGACCCCCGTCCGGACGGCGATCGAGCGGATCCCGTTGCGCCGCGCCGCCTCGATATCGGAGGGCGAGTCGCCCACTAGCGACACCGCGGCGCCGCGCTCGATCCAGCCTCGCTGGCGCGCCTTGCGGATCGCCGCCCGCGCCAGCCCCGCCCTCGTCGCGGCCGTCTCGCCAAAGGCTCCGAAGCGGAAGAATTCGCGCAGCCCCGCGCGCTCCAGTTTGTGCCATCCGATACGCGTCAGATTTCCCGTCACCAGCCCCAGCAGGATTTCGTGCCGCGCCAGCCGTTCGAGTAGCGGCGGGACTCCGGGGCACTGGCTGCCCTTCAGCACCGGGCACACGCGCAGGTAATAGCGCTCCGCCGCGCGCACGATCGCGGGCAGCGCCTCTCGGATAGAGGCGCGCTTGGCGCCCGCACTGCGCATCATGATGGTCAGTATGTCCGGATCGAGCATGCCCTGCACCGGGATTCCCTCCGTGGCGGTCTCGAGCCCGGTCACTTTGCGAATCCCCTCCACCAAAGCCGCCCGATGGTGCGGCCCGGCCCGCCGCACCAGTGTGCCATCGATATCGAAGAGAACCAGCGCGCGATACATTCGCGGAAGCGGTGTTGGGCCCGTCGAGCGCTACGGCTGGAGCGCCAGGGTGGCCTTTCCCGCCGGGCCATGATAAATCAGCTCGACCGAATGGATGCTCTTATCCCTGCCCCGGTATCCGAAATAAAGCAATCCCGCCTGCGGAAGAGCGCGGTCCCCTTGCGCCAGAGAGGCCAGCTTGGTCTGCTCCGCCATGGCCCGCTGCAGCGGTAAGGGAACGTGAATCACCGGCGGCGGAGAGTTGTCCTGCTGACCGCCGCCCGTGTTGAGGCTACTCTTCGACTTCTTTGCCGATTCCGATTCCGGCGGCTCCCACTCGGGATCTTTGACGTCCCCAACCACCATGCCATAAGGCAGGCTGGGCAGCACTTTCTTGTCGTTGATCCGCAGTGTGAAATCCTCCGGCGACAGTCTGATCCGCGCCCCCGGTTCTCCGAACAGCCCCACTTCGACCGACACATAGTCTTCCGTCGTGAGGGTCTTTTCCTTCGTGCGCACGAAGTGTCCCACGAACTCCCCGCCGATCGTCACCGCGCCGGCCTTGACATGCCCCTGGTATTCGGCCGGAGTCAGCCGGGGCGGCAAGCCCTGAGGTGCGTTGGGACGAACCTCCTTAGGCGGGCTTTGCGGGGTGGGAGCGTTTTCCGGAGTTGCCGGGCTCTGCGGATACAGGCAAAGCGAGACGGCCAAGACACCGGCCAACAGAACGCCGATTCTCGAAATGGCGAGTTGCATACTTTTAATCACAAAATAGCATAGCCCCATTGGGCTCTATACGGCTTTGGCCAGCTCCTCCGCGGTCCGCCGTTCCACCTCAGCATGCAGGCTGTTGCCGTGCGCGTCCATGGTGACGATCGCGGCGAAATCCTTCACGCGGACGTGCCACATGGCTTCCGGCACGCCCAGTTCGAGCAGGTTGACGTCCAGCACCTTCTCGACCGTTCGGGCGTAATACTGCGCGGCCCCGCCGATGCCGTTTAGATACACCGCCCCGTATTCCTTCATGGCCGCCAGCGTCTTGGGGCCCATCCCGCCCTTGCCGATCACCACCCGCACTCCATAACGGCGGATCACGTCGGCTTCGTAGGGTTCCTCCCGGATGCTGGTGGTCGGGCCGGCGGCTTTCACCGTCCAGTTGTCCCCGTCTTTCAGCATCACCGGGCCGCAATGATAGAGCACCGCGCCGTTCAGATCCACGGGAGGCGGGTTCTTCATCAGATAGGCGTGCACCGCGTCGCGGCCGGTATACATCTCGCCGCTGATCAGCACCACGTCGCCCACCTTCAGGGCCCGCGCCTGCGCCTCGGTTACGGGCGGCGTCAAGACCACCTCGCGGCCCGTCAGCGGGAAGCCCGTGCCGCGCGCCATGGCCTCCACGGGCCGTTCCGGGTCGCGGTAGAGCCAGCCGGTGATCGCTCCGGTGGCTGGGTCCAGCCGCACGCCCAGGCGGCGAAACGCCCAGCAATCGTAGGCCACCGATACGAAGAAGCTGGCCGGCAGCCGGTTGGCCGCGGTGATCTTGCACCCGATCAGCGTGGCCTTGCCGCCGAAACCCATCGCGCCCACCCCCAGCTTGTTGCCCTCCTGCATAATGGACGCTTCCAGCTCCGCCAGCCCGGGGTCGGGATTCACGTCATCGAGCGTGCGGAAAAGCTGTGCCTTGGCCAGTTCATAGCCGTGCGCGCGATCGCTGCCGATGCACACCCCCAGGGCGCCCGGCGAACAGCCCTGTCCCTGAGCCTGCCACACCGCGTGCAGGATGCACTTGCGGACGCCTTCCAGGTTGCGATCGGCGCGCCCCAGGTGCTCGAGATTGCAAGGCACCGAGTACTGAATATTCTTGTTCTCGCAGCCGCCCCCCTTGAGGACCAGCTTCACCTCGATCTGGTCTTCCTCCCATTGCTCGAAGTGCACAACCGGCGTCTCTGCGCTCAGGTTGTTGCCGCTGTTCCGGCCGGTGATCGAATCCACCGAATTGGGCCGCAGCTTGCCCCGCCGCGTGGCTTCCGCCACCGCCTCGCGGATGGCCTGGCGAATGACGATCTGGTTTACGCCCACCGGGGTATGCACGATAAACGTCGGCATTCCGGTGTCCTGGCAGATGGCGCCTGCGTCGCAGGCGGCCATGTCGATATTCTGCAGAATCACATCCAGGGCTTGGGAAGATTGCGTTCCCGGGGTCTCTTCACGCGCCGCCAGCGACATCGCCGCGCGCACGTCAGGGGGTAGATTGGTCGAGGTCTCGACGACCAGTTCCAACAGACTGTTGGCTAAGAATTCCATACAAGCATTCTATCGGAGCTACGCTACTCAAGCTTTAGCCTCACGTCGGCGCGCATTCCGGGGCGCAGGTCAGGTAGGCTGCCCGTGAACTCCACCACCACGGCCGAGCCCTCCACGGATTTCACCGTGCCCGGGATCCCGGCACTCTGCATATCGAGAATCAGGACTAGCGCCGGTTGGCCCGGCCGTATGCGATTGGCCGCCGTGACGGGCGCGGTGAGAGGCACTTCCAGGGCGTACATGTCGGTGGCGATTTGAAACAGGTCGTTGCCGGCCTCGGAGACCGCCCGGCCGACCGCGCCGTTTCTCCCCACCACCACCCCGTCCACCGGCGATTGCACTTCCGTCGCCTCGAGCGCCGATTGCGAATCCTGCAGCTCCCGGCTTTTGTCGGCGGCCAATTGGCGCACCGCCGCCAGCTCGCGGTTGGCCTCGTCTACCTGGTCGTGAGCCGAGCGCGCGGCCTTCTCCACGCTTTCGTGCTCCGCCTGTGCGCCGTCGAAATCCCGCTCGACTCGCTGATAAGTGAGACGCGGCGTGGCTCCGGCCGCCAGCAGGGTCTTCTGGCGGTCGAACAGCTTCTCGACGCGCTCGAACTCCGCTCGCGAGCGCTGTGCCGCGGCATCCGCGCGCACGGCTTCGAGCATGGCGCTCGAGACCACCCGTTCCGCGCGCAGCACCTGCTCCTGCGCGCGATCCACGGCCTGGGCGGCGGCCTCGTGCGCGCTTTCGAGTCCGGTCGCGCCCACCCGCGCCAGCACTTCCCCTTCGTAGACCTGGTCGCCCACCTCGGCCAGCAAAGCGTCGATATTCCCGGCCGTCGCCGATCCCACGCCGGTCACGTGTTGCGGCCGGATGGCTCCTGCAAGCGTGATTTCGCCCGCCGGCGCCACCACTGCGGCGGAAGCCCGGGACGGCCCGCGCCCATTGGCCATCGGGCGTCCGTGCCACCACGAAATCGCCGCCATGCCGATTCCCGCCAGCAGCACGGCCCCGGCGATCGAAAAACCTTTGCCGCGCACTCTCTTCCGAGAATAACCCGATTTGACCGCTGGCTTTGCGCGTCCCTCGCCTACCCTCCCTGCCCGCGCACCGCGTCTTTCAGAAAGGTGCCCTCGCGCAATTCCGTGAAGGCCTGCTGGAGCTGCTCCTGCGTGTTCATCACGATCGGCCCGTACCAGGCCACCGGCTCTTCCAGCGGCTCACCCGAAACCAGCAGGAAGCGAATCCCATCGCCGCCCGCCTGCACCATTAGTTCGTCGCCGCGGTCGAACAACACCAGCGAGCGGTTCTCCGCCTGCGCCGGAGGCGTGGTGTCCGCCCAGCCCACCGGCTCGGTGGGCACCGCCAGCGGTCCGGATGCGTTCGAGAACTTCCCTGCACCCCCGAACACGTACGCGAAGGCGTGGCGTGTCGTCTCCACCGGCAGAACCTTGCGGCGCCCCGGCGGCACCGTCACATCCAGGTAGATCGGATCGGCGGCGATCTCGTCCACCGGCCCCTTCTTCCCCCAGAAATCGCCGCAGACGATGCGCACCTCCGTGCCGTCGTCGTCCTTCACCACCGGGATATCCGCGGACTTCACCTCCTGGTAGTGCGGCGTCGTCATTTTGAGCGCCGCCGGAAGGTTGGCCCACAATTGGAAGCCGTGCATCCGGCCGGCCGGATCGCCCTTGGGCATCTCCTGGTGGATGATCCCGCGGCCCGCCGTCATCCATTGCACGTCCCCCGCCGCGATGGTGCCGCTATGCCCCATGCTGTCGCCGTGTTCCACGGTTCCGGTCAGGACGTAGGTGATGGTCTCGATCCCACGGTGCGGGTGCCAGGGAAAGCCGGCCAGGTAATCTTCGGGAACGTCGTTGCGGAAATCGTCCAGCAGCAGGAAGGGGTCGAAATCGGCTGTGTTACCGAACCCGAACGCGCGCCGCAGGTGCACTCCCGCGCCTTCCAGGGTGGGCTTCGATGAGATAACCCGCTTGACAGGCCGAAGGGACATGAATCTTTCCTTTCTGCCTAGGAGCGTAGCGCACAAAATGCAATGCGGTTGTTCGAAAGCGGACGTTCAGCTCCGCGCCGCGACTGCCCGCCGCGCCCGCCGCGCCAGCTCCCGCCGCATCATGGCCGCCATCCGCCGCGCACCCCGCGCCCAATCCGGAAACAGGTCGATATATTGGATCTCGCGCTGGATCGAGCGGGGCATCCGGCACTCGTCCAGCCGCGCCGGGACCACGAAAATTTCGTCCAGCGGCACGTGCCGGGCGCAATCCAGCCCATAGCGTAGTTCGGCTTGAAATCCGCCCTTCTTGCTCACCGCGTGGGTCGAAAAGCAGGCTACGAAAAAGTCCGAATTCTCGATGGCGTTCTCGATGGCTCGCGGCCAGTTCTGCCCCGGCAGCAGCTTGCGCGCGTCGGTCCACGGGTTGAAGCCGGCTTCCTCCAGGTTCCGCGCGAGCCGCTCGGCGGAGGCCGCGTCTTCCCTCACGTGGGCGATGAATACCTGAGGCCTCGTCCAGGGGTCGAAGCGAAATCCCCGCCCCGTATCGGGATGGAACGTCCCCAGCCCCTCGATCTCCACGCTCTTCCCGGCCCCTATGCCGCGGATCACCACCTCCGCCAGCTCGTCGGTCGAAAGCGCTTCAGCCACGCCGCTCGACCCCCTCGCGCTCGAATATCACGCCGCCATCCGGCCCGTGACGGAAAATACCCAGGCCGCTCAGGCGGGCTTCGCGTCCCTGCCGCAGGTTGGCGAGGATCTGGTGCACCACGCCATCCAGCCGGTCCGCCGCCTCGGCGCGGCTCACGCCCGTCCGCCGCGCCATGCGCTTGGCAATATCAGGCTTCTTCATCCCGGTTTTAATCTACCAGCCGGTCTGGCGCGGCTTTCGCGAGAGTTTCCGCCGCATTTCAACATTTCTCTGAAAATGAGAGACTTACACAATTGAAATAATGCGGGACCGCGCGTGATCTTACATGAAACGATTTTAATAGCGGCTTAAGCGGGGGTTCATGTCCAGTTCGCTATCATGCTAACCAGATGAAGTAATTCATCACCCATAAGGAGAAGCGAAAAATGAAGAAATTGATGGCTCTGGCGCTTGGTTTGGCTTTCGTGCTCGGCACGGTCAGCGTGTCCTTCGGTCAGGACACCACTGCCACGAAGACGGAAAAGAAAGCTAAGAAGGCCAAGAAGGCCCCCAAGAAGACCGCCGATACCGAGAAGAAGTAAGGGGCGCTCGCGCGCTTCCAGTGTTTCGCTGGGCAGCCGCGTAGTGACTAAAACCTACGCGGCAATCCAGTCTCAAGTATTCTCCTCAGTCTGCCCTCCGGTTCCATTCTTCCCTTGAAATGTTTCCTCCGTATCCAGCTGCAGCTTCTGTCCGTGTAACCTTCCAACTTGGATCGACGCCCTCCAGTTAGAGGGGATGCGTCTAGGAAATCGGCCATGAAGTCCTTCTGGGTCATAGGTTTGTCTATTTGCGCCGGAATCCTGTCCGCGCTTCCGCTGGCGGCTCAGGTGCCTGGTCATGGCCGCGCGGCGGGCGCCGTCACCGCTGTGGATGCGGCCGCCGGCCAAATCTCCCTGAAGACCGATCCGGGTGAGCCGCTCACCGTCAACACCTCCGATCAGACCGCGATTATTCAAATCCGGCCGGGCGAAAGCGACGTCAAAAAGGGAACCCGAGCACCTTTCTCGAGCCTCTCGCCGGGCGATCGCATCGTGGCGCTGGGCGATTTCTCGGCCGACCAGAAGACTCTCCAAGCCAGCTCCATTCTGGTGATGACGCGCGCCGATTTATCCGATCTTCAACAGAAGGACCGCGCCGATTGGCAGAAGCGCGGCACTACCGGCACGGTGGTGGCAGCCAATCCGGCGGCCAAGATCGTCACCATTAAAGCCGGCTCGCGAACCCTGACCATCCAGCCGACCCTCGATACCGATCTCCGCCGCTACGCCCCGGATTCGGCGCGCTTTGCCGACGCCAAGCCCAGCTCCCTTGCCGAAATCGAGCCCGGAGACCAGTTGCGCGTGCTCGGCAATCCCACCGGCGATGGCTCGGTCATCAAGGCCGAGAAGATCGTCTTCGGGACCTTCCGCCAGCTCGCCGCCACCGTGACCTCGGTAGATCCCGCGACCGACGAAATCCGGATCAAGGACCTGGCCAACAAGAAGCCGCTGGTCCTGCGCGTGGATGCGGATTCCACTTTGCGCCGCTTGCCCGAGCCGATGGCCCGCATGCTCGCGCGCCGCTACCAGCCGGGCGCCGATCGCGCCGCCCCGGCCGCGCCCCCGGCAGCCGCTCCTCCCTCCGTGGGCCGCGGTAATGGCGGCGATATCGGGCAACTGCTCGACCGCTTGCCGGCCATGCCGCTCGCGGAACTCAAACCCGGTGACGCCGTCATGGTTTCCACCACCATGGGAACCGAGGCCGGACATGCCACCGCAGTCATGCTTTTAGCGGGAGTCGAACCTTTGCTGACCGCTTCCCCCACTGCCACACGCGACATCATGGGCGGTTGGAATCTGGGCGGCGAAAGTGGCGCCGACATGGGAAATCAATAACTTACCGGATCGCGAATCGCTTGGCCATCTCTCGAACTGCGATGAAAACTATGTTCAACCTGCGAACCCTCTGTCTCCTGCCTCTCTTAGCCGTTGTAGCGGCCTCTCCGGCACTGGCCCAATCCGCTAGCGGAACCATCAAAGGAACCCTCACCGATAACTCCGGCGCCATCATTCCCGGCGCCTCGGTCGCCGTTCAGGGCGGCGGCTCCCCAAAATCCACGCTGACCGGCAACGACGGCGGCTATACCTTTTCCGGCCTCGCGCCTGGTCCCTACACCGTCACCGTGACCTTTCCCGGCTTCGCGCCCTTCTCCAGATCCGTCGCGGTGGCCAGCGGCAGGACGGTGCAGCTTCCCATCAGCCTGGCGCTGGGTAGCGAGAAGCAGGAGATCACCGTGCAAGGCGAAGCCGGCCCCACGGTAAGCGTGGAACCCGATAATAATGCCACCGCCCTGGTGCTGAAAGGCGAGGACCTCGCGGCCCTCCCCGACGACCCCGACGATCTCTCCGACGCCCTGCAGGCTCTCGCCGGCCCCGCCGCCGGCCCCAACGGCGGTTCCATTTATATTGATGGATTCAGCGGCGGCCAACTGCCTCCCAAGGAGACCATCCGCGAGATCCGCATCAACCAGAACCCCTTCTCGGCGGAATACGACAAGCTGGGCTTCGGCCGCATCGAGATTCTCACCAAGCCCGGCACCGATAAGTTCCGCGGAATGCTCTATTTCAACGACAGCGATTCCACCTTCAACTCGCGCAATCCCTTCGCCTCCAACAAGCCGGATTACTCCAACCGGCAGGTCGGCGGCAGCTTCGGCGGACCTATTAGTAAGAAAGCTTCCTTCCTGGTGAATTTCGACCGGCGCGATATCCAAAATAACGCCATCACCCACGCTTTCTATCTCGACCCCACCTCTTTCGCGGTTACGCCGGTCAATACCGCCGTGGTCACGCCCACCGCCAATACCGTGATTTCGCCGCGGCTCGATTACCAGTTGAGCGCCAATCATACGCTGGTCGCGCGTTTCGAAGAGCGTTTCAGCGAGCTAGATAACCAGGGCTTGGGCCAGTACGCCCTCCCGCCGCCCTACAACTCATCCATGGCTTACAACCTGCCGTCCAACAGCCAGAACCTGATGCTCACCGAGACGGCCGTGCTCAGTCCCAAAGTCGTCAACGAGACCCGCTTTCAATATGTGCGCCAGTGGACGGCCTCGCTAGGCAACGAGATACCCACCATCGATGTGGCGAACGAGTTCATAACGGGCGGCAACGGAATCGGCAATGAGCACGATCTGGCCAAGCACTTCGAGCTGCAAAATAACACCTCCATTTCGCACGGCTCCCACACCATACGCTTCGGAGTGCGAGTGCGCCGCCTGACCGACCAGAACAACAATCCCGCCGGTTTCAACGGCGCTTTCACCTTCACCGGAGGCGTCGAGCCGGTGCTCGATTCCAACAATCGGCTCGTCCCCGGCCAGACGGTTCTGTTGACGTCTCTCGAACAGTACCAACGCAACCTCCAGTTGCAGCAGGCGGGCCTCACGGAGAGCGAGATTCAGACGCTCGGCGGTGGACCCTCGCGCTTCACCATCCAGGGCGGCCAGTCCTATGTAAGCCTGGTGCGCTGGGATGCCGGGCCCTTCGTGCAGGACGACTGGCGCCTGCGTTCCAACCTCACCTTGAGCCTGGGGCTGCGCTACGAGGTCCAGAGCCTGGTTTCGGATTACGGCGACGTGGCCCCGCGCGTGGGCTTTGCCTGGGCTCCCGGCAAGGCGAGCAACGGCCGGCAGAAGACCGTGATTCGCGGCGGCATGGGCATCTTCTATGACCGCATCGGCTTCACGCCTTTCGAAAACGCCATCTTGAACAATGGCGTCAACCAGTTGGAATACACCGTCTTCAATCCGACGTTCTATCCCAATATTCCGCCGCTTTCGTCGCTGAATAGCGGGCAGAATACCATCAACATGACCGATCCCCACCTGCGCGCCGATTACAGCCTGCAAAGCGCCATCGGCGTGGAGCGCCAGTTACCGGGCAACACCATGCTTTCGGTAACTTACACCAACAACCGCGCGGAACACCTGGCGCAGACCGTTCCCATCAACACGCCGCTCGCCGGCACCTTCAACCCGCTACTGCCCCTGGGCCCCGGTAACGGCGTCTTCCCGTATGGCTACAGCGCCGGAAATATCTTCGATTACGAATCCGGCGGCATCCTGCGCCAGAACATTGTGATGGTCAATTTCAATACGCGCTTCAACCGCCGCGTTTCGCTGATGGGAAATTACTCGCTCAATTACGCCCACGATCTGCCATCCACGCCTTCCGATCCCTACGATTTCGCGCTGGATTACGGGCGCTCCAATCTGGACCGGCGCCACAATTTCCAGATGTTCGGCAGCGTGCTGGGGCCGAAGGGTGTCATGTTCGCGCCCTTCGTGATCGTCCGCTCGGGCGCGCCCTACGACGTGCTGCTGGGCGAGGATGTTTTCGGCGACACCTACCTGAATGCGCGGCCGGTGCTGGCGGGCGCGGGAGCGGCTTGCGGCGGCGACATCGTCTGCACTCCCTACGGAAACTTCAACACCAATCCGGCGGCGGTCGTGACGGGGAACAACCTGGTGCCGCGGAATTATCTCACCATGGCCCCGCTGTTTTCGTTGAACCTGCGCGTCTACCGCGTCTTCGGCTTCGGCGAGCGCGGCAACCGGGCCGTGCCCGGAGACATGGGTGGGCGCGGTCCCGGCGGACCGGGCGGCGGCGGCGGCTTCGGCGGCCCCGGCGGCGGAATGCGCATGGGCCCCATGGGCGGCGGAGGCCGAGGCGGATTCGGAGGCTCAACGACCGAGCACCGCTTCAATCTCACCCTGGCGGTGAGCTTCACCAACATCTTGAACCACCTGAATCCCGGCGGTTACCAGGGCGTGTTGACGTCCAACCAGTTCGGACAGCCCACCAGCGTCAACACCGGCTTCGGAGGCGGTCTCGGCTTCACCGCGGCAGGCGGACCCGGCGGACCCGCCGGCCCCATGGGGAGCGTCGCCAACAACCGCCGCATCGAGTTCTCCACGCGCTTCACGTTTTGAGGCGCGAACGCACTCGTGCTGCACGGGTTGCGCGGAATTTTCGTCTAACCCTGTTTGATGCGAGAATTCCAGGCGGTGGGGCATGCTTTAGCTTGCCCTGCTCTAATAATCGGCTTACTCTTCTGGGGCGCGTTCCCATGCGCCGCCACTTCCGCTCCGACGATCCAGACCGTCGCCGATTCGGCGGCTTATGGCCCGCGCGTGGCGCCCGGCTCGCTGGCATCCATTTTCGGCGCGAATCTGGCGAGCGCCACCGATTCCGCGTCGGCTTTCCCCTTGCCCACAACCCTCGGCGGCGCCAGCGTCACGATCGGCGGCGCCTCCGTGCCGCTTCTCTATGCCAGCCCCACGCAGATCAATTTTCAGGTGCCCTCGGGACTCTCCACCTGCAACGCGTGCCTGATTGTAAACGGCCCCGGCGGCGCGAGCGCGTCCTTCACTTTCGCGGTGACTTCGTCCGCTCCGGCCATTTTTCAGTACGGCACCAACCGCGCCGTCGCGCAGAATGGCAATTCGACCACGGTCAATTCTTCGTCCGCCCCGGCCGCCTCGGGCACTGTGATCATCGTCTATCTCACCGGCATCGGCCCCGTCGATACCGCCGTCGCCGACGGCCAGCCCGCCTCCACGCCGCTTTCCAACGCCACCGCCGCATACAGCGCCACGATCGGCGCGGCCACTGCCACGATTCAGTTCCTGGGACTCGCCCCGGGCTACGCGGGCCTGGCGCAGGCCAATATCCTGATCCCCACGATGCCCACCGGCGACTATCCCCTGGTCCTCACCGTGGGCGGATATCTGAGCGCTTCGGCGATCGTCTCGGTCTCGGGCTCCGGCACTTATACCAGCCCGCTCCAGCTTTCCAGCTCGGTCAGCTTCGCCAACACCGGGGGCAGCAGCGTGGCGCTGTACTACACCGCCTCGTCCCCTTCGTTAACCGTGGCTTACGTCTGCGGCGCCAACCGCATCGTCATGGTGGATGTCACCAGCGCCGTGGCGCCCGCCTATATCGGCGAGTTCGGCGACAGCGTTCTCAACGGCTACGGCGACCGGTGCGCCATCAATACGTCCGCCGCCACGCCGTATCTGGTGGAAATCTACGGAGCCTCGACCAGCGCTGAATCTTTCGCGGTTTACGGGCTGAGCAATCCGAAATCGCCCAACCTGCTGGTCACCGCGAGCACCCCCTACGCCAACATGGTGGATTTGAGCTTCTCCGGCAACTATGCCTTCATCACCACCAGTTACATCACTTACCAGAACAGCACGGCCGATATCACCGCGCAGCATGGCGACTTGCTGATTTTCGATTTCACCAATCCGGCCCAGCCGCTATTTCTGACCATCCTGGCGCCCACTACCCTGAGCGACCTGAACCTCAAACCCGATGCCGAAGTTGTCGATCAGCTCTACTCCTATATCGCCAGCAGCACGGCCACGGGATCGAGCACGACCGGCGCCGGCGTGTTGAACGTGCTGAATATCGCCTCTCCCACCACGCCTTATCCCATCAGCCAGGTGACCGTCACCGCGGCGGCCATTCTGCTCAGCTTCGATGTCTCGGGGAACACGCTCCTGGCCGCCGGCAACACCACCGGACAGCGCAACCCCGGAACTCCCGATTTCGATTTCACCGGCGATCTGACCCTCACCACCATGAATCTGACCAATGTGCAAGCGCCCGCGGTCGTTACGACTTTCACCACCAGCCTCCAGGTGAACGGGACCTTTCACGTGGCCGGCTTCTATGGCGACGGCATATTTGCCATCGTCAACAACCCGCCCGATACGGACGATTTCGGACCCTCCTCGCTGATGATCGTGGATGCCAGCACTCCTTCCGCGATCGTTGTCTACCCGTTCCAGACCCAGTTCGGGTTCAGCGGCATGCTGACCACCAACAATGGTTATCTGCTGGCGGCTACGTCGTTAGGCCTGAACATTTATAAATTGCAGTTGTAAGCCGGCAAAGCTACAATCTCTAGTGGCAACGGGGACTTTGCCAAGGGATTGCCATGAATATTTCGGTCAAAAGCGAATATGCCTTGCAAGCCATCTTCGATCTGGCCGCCCAGACGGGCACCGATCCGGTGAAGATCGCCGACATCGCCAACCGCCAGAAGATTCCGCAGAAGTTTCTGGAACTGATTCTGGCGGGGCTCAAGCAGGCTGGATTCGTGGTTTCGCGGCGCGGCGCGGAAGGTGGCTACCTGCTGGCGCGGCCCGCGGCAGCCATCACCGTGGGCCAGGTCCTGCGCGCCGTGGAAGGCCTGCCCCAAAAGGCCCGCCGTGGACGCGACGCCGAGACGCCCTTCAGCAACCTGTGGCAGCGTGTGGACTCCGGCATCTCCCAGATCATCGATCAAACCACTTTCGCCGAATTGTTGCGTGAGTGGAACGAAAAACAGAGCCGCTTCGTGGTGAACTGGGATATCTGAACGGCGGGTTCTAAAATCACCCAAATTAAAAGAGCGGGCGCATTTGGGTGATAGGGGTGAGTGCGCCCGCTGTCGTAACGGGGATTTGATAGTAAGACGGCCTATCCAATAGTAAGCGTTACTGGTTACATGATATTTTGGCGAAAATTAAGAGCCACCGGCGTGTAGCTCTTAGGGGCTATTTAAAGGTATCGGAGTTCACAATCGGGAATCAACATGACGATTCGGTTCTATAGATCCGAATTTGCGACGATCGTTTTCCACGTTTTGTGGGGCGCGCTGACAGCTTGGGGGCAGAGCCAGCCGGCCGCGCCGGCCTCCGCGCCCGTGACCCTCCAAAATCTCGGCAAACCCATGCTTCTGCCTTACCAGTGCACGCCCGACGACCAGCAGTGGGCCGGCCTGGACTGCTCGGAGAGCGAACCCTGTCCCATATACCTCGAGCTGAGCGCCACCGAATCCTCGGGCGCGCGGCTGTTCGTAACCGGGAACATCCACTCCGCCACCGTCACGCTCTACTCCGTGCTGCTCGCGAGCGACGATGCCGGTCTCACCTGGAGCGAAGCGCACTCCCGCATACGCGGCGCGGGTCTGGACCGTATCCAGTTCTTCGACATCGCCACGGGCTGGGCCGGCGGCGCGGTTCTATTCCCGCTCCCCCAGGACCCTTTTCTGCTTCTCACCACCGATGGCGGTCGCACCTGGCGCCAGCGTCCCTTTTTCGGGGAAACGTTCCAGGGTTCGTTGCAGCAGTTCCTATTCACCTCGCGCACCGATGGGCGCGCCATTTTGGATCGCGGCCCCGCCAGCCGCGAGCGGTACGCGCTCTACGAGAGCCCCGATGGAGGCGAAACCTGGGCTTTCCGCCAGGAGAGCGATCGCCCTCTCGAACTGAGCCGGCCCACCGCCGCCCGGCCGGCGTGGAGAGTGCGCGCCGATGGTCCCAGCCAATCGTTCCACGTCGAGCGGCGGGACGAAGAGCGCTGGAGCAAGGTAGCGGCCTTCGCCGTCAAGCTGAACGCCTGCCAAGCCCCCTAGCGCGGTTGCCATGGCGAAGTCCGACAAAAGAGCATGAATCCGCAGCCGCGGTGCGGAACTCCAATTGCTAGCCCTTTTGAGTAGAGGTTGGGAAAAGAACATGATCGTTGCAGGGGGACTCGCGGTTTTGGTGGCGCTTTGCCTGCTTCTCGCGATGTTTGAGGCGCCTCCGGCCATCGGCCGGTAATAGAAACGTCCGGGTCATTTCGACACAACCTGGCGTCGGGGAGCGCCGGAGGCCGGTTTCGGGCATTTGCCGGCCGTTTCGCGCCTGCTATACTGGATACTTGGACGAATAATGCCAAAACGCACTTTTCAACCGAATAATCGTCATCGCGCTAAGACCCATGGCTTCCGTAGCCGCATGGAAACCAAGAACGGCCGCGCCGTTTTGGCCCGGCGGCGTGCACGCGGGCGCAAGAAGCTGACCGTCAGCTCCGAGAGGTAGTTGCCCATCTCTGGTTTTCCGAAACGTGTTCGTCTGCTTCGATCGACCGATTTCCGAAGAATCTATGACGAGGGTACCCGCTACTCCGGCCCTCTCTTCGCGGCCTTTTGTGTTCGTGCCCTCGCTCCCGATGGCCCGCGCATCGGGCTTACCGTGCCTCGCGCGCTGGGCTGCGCCGTGGTCCGTAACCGCATCAAGCGGCGCCTCCGCGAGGCGGTCCGCCGCGAACTCGATCGGTTGAATCCCCGGTGGTCGATTGTCATCAATCCACGGCGGCGAGCGCTCGATGCGCCTCTCCCGGATTTGCGCCGGGAAGTGGAACGCCTCTTCGCCCGCTGCAATGGGTGCTCGTGAGTTCTCTGCGACTGTATAAGGTTTGTATCTCCCCCTGGCTGCCCTCGGCCTGCCGTTTCTACCCGCCTTGCTCGGATTATATGCGCGAAGCGGTGGAGAGGCATGGCGCGGCGCGGGGAGTGTGGATGGGATTGCGGCGACTGGCGCGATGCCATCCTTTTCATGCCGGCGGCTTCGACCCGGTCCGGTAGCGCCAGTTTATTGAGGAAACGGAAATTTTGAATGGCCGAATCGGTGACCGGCGGTAGCAGCAATCAGGGACAGCCGCCCAAAGAAATGTCGATGGAGATCCGGCTGTTGCTGGCCTTCATCCTGATGGGCGCGGTGATGTTCCTCACGCCCTATTTCTACAAATCCAGCACGCCGCCGGCTCCTAAAACCGCGGCATCGGGCCAGGCGGCGCGGCCCGCGGCGGTGGCTCCGTCGGCGCCCGTGCACGAAGCCTCTGTGCCGGAGGATGCCGCAGCCACGGCGGAAATTCCCGGCGCCACGCATCAACAGGCGCAGCCGCCATTCATCGTCGATACCGACTTTTATCGCATCGTCTTCAGCAACCAGGGCGCCACGGTGCGAAGCTGGGTGCTGAAGAAATACACCGGCAACGATGGCAAGCCGCTCGACCTGGTCAACCCTGCGGCGGGCCTGGAATACCCTTTCTCGCTCTATTTCCCCGACGCGCAGCCCACCTCCAAAGTCAACTGGGCGCAGTTCCAGCAGACCCCCGATCCGGATGGCCTGGGCGTGCTGTTCGAATTTTCCGACGGCCACACGGCGGTCCGCAAAACCTTCCGCTTTCGAAAGAACAGCTACCTCTCGGAAATCACCAGCGACGTCAAGATCGACGGCAAGCCCGTGCCCGGCATGCTCCAGTGGCGCGGCGGCTTCGGAGATCTGACGGTGGCCAATCCGGCCGGCCAGGAGAAGACCGGATACTTCGACGTGGCCGCCAACAAGCTGGTGGAGCAGACCCCCAAGAACGCCAAGAACGGACCCGCTACCGCGGCCGGCAACTACTCCTTCGCCGGCCTGGGGGATGCCTATTTCTGCGCCGTGTTCCTGCCCGGAGACAACTCCACCGCCAAGCTGACGACTTTCGACGATACCGTGCCCACGCCCGCGGATCCGAAGCCGGTGCAGCTCATCGGCGCGGCTGTTTCCGATGGCGACCCCAACCGGTTCCAGGTCTTCGTGGGTCCCAAGGACGTCAACCTGCTCAAGAGCGTCAATCCGAAACTCGAGCAGGTGGTGGATTTCGGCTGGATTTCGATCCTGGCGAAGCCGCTTTTCCTGGTGGTGAGCTGGTTCAATACCGGATTTGTCCACAACTTCGGATGGTCCATCGTCCTGGTCACTATCGCGCTCAACTTCATCCTGTTCCCGCTGCGGCTTTCCAACATGAAGTCCATGCGCAAGATGCAGGCGCTCAAGCCGCAGATCGACGAGATCGGCAAGAAGTACAAGAACGTCAGCCTGCGCGATCCCCGCAAGGCCGAGCAGAACCAGGAAGTCATGGAGTTGTACAAGCGGAACGGCGTCAACCCCATGGGCGGATGCCTCCCCATGCTCATCCAGATTCCGTTCCTGTTCGCCTTCTACCGGGTCTTCACGGTTTCGGTGGAGATGCGCGGCGCGGCCTGGTTGTGGGTGACCGATCTTTCGCAGCCCGAGCACCTGCCGATCAAGATTCTGCCCCTCATCATGATCGCCAGCCAGTTCTGGATGCAGAAGATGACCCCGCAGGCCAACGTCGATCCCAGCCAGCAGCGCATGATGATGTTCATGCCGCTGATCTTCGGGTTCATGTTCTACCAATTCCCCAGCGGCCTGGTGTTATACTACTTGACCAGCAATCTGGTGAACATCGGGCAGCAGTGGTTCTTCAACCACACGGAGACGGCGCAGGAGGCCGCCCGGTCGGTTGAACCACCCAGGAAGAAAAATGGCAGGAAATAACTCGGTCGGGCGTAAATATTCGGTGGCCACTATCGGCCTGCGGCTGGATGGCTTTCTCGAAGCCACGCTACGCAACGCGGGGATCAAAGTCGAGTACGACATCCGCGACGTGCAGCCCTCCAGCGACGATTTTGAAACGCCCGACGTGCAAGCGACCTTTTCCGGTCCCGACGTGGACCTGCTGCTGGCCAACCGCGCCGAGCTGCTTCTGGCGCTGGAGCACGTGACCATGGAGGCCCTGCGCATCTCCTCCGACGACCACTCGCGCCTCTCCTTCGATGCCAACGATTACCGGCTGCTGCGCCTCGAGGAATTGCGCATCAGCGCCACGGCGGCCGCGGATAAGGTGAAGCGCACGGGCGTGCCCTTCCGCTTCAACCCCATGAACAGCCGCGAGCGGCGCGTGATTCACCTGGCCCTGCGCAATGAACCGGCCGTACGCAGCGAGAGCCTGGGATCGGGTCCGGCGCGCGGTGTGGTGGTGTACCCGGCCGGCATGGCCAGTCTGCCCGAGCCGCCCCGTTTTGCCGCCGAGCCGCGGCGCGGCGCGCCTCATTCGAGCGGGGCGCCTCGGCCGCGCGGCGCGCGGCGCTGAGCGGGAAAAGCCGGCCAACCCACATCTGGGCAAGCTAAAGCATGCCCCACCTTCGCGATACTATTGCCGCCATCGGGACGCCGCCGGGGCGCGGCGGGTTGGGAATTGTGCGCCTCTCCGGAGCGGCGGCCCGCTCCATCGCCGAAGCTATCCTGCGATTTCCGGAGGCGTCCGCGTGGCATTCCTGGCGCGCGCGCCGGGCCGAGTTGATCGATAGCGCGGGCCATCTCATCGACCAGGCCGTGGTGCTCTTCTTCGAGCGGCCGCGCTCCTACACGGGTGAGGACGTGGTTGAAATCGCGTGCCACGGCTCGCCCGTGGTGCTGCGCCAGGCTCTGGAGAGCGCCGTCGAGCGCGGCGCGCGCCTGGCCGAACCCGGCGAATTCACTCTGCGCGCCTATCTCAACGGCCGCCTCGACCTGCCTCGCGCGGAAGCCATACGCGACCTCATCGAGGCCACCACGCTCTACCAGGCTCGCGTGGCCGCGCGCCAGGCGGAAGGCTCGGTTTCGCGCCGCATCGCTCCCCACAAGGAGCGCCTGCTCGAACTGATCGTGCTGCTCGAAGCGGGCATCGATTTCGCGGAGGACGATGTCAGCGTCGCGCCCACCGCCGAAATCCTGGCCCGCCTGGCGCCCGTGCGCGAGGGCATGGCCGCTCTGGCGGCCAGCTTCCGCTACGGCGCGCTGGTCACGGAAGGCCTGACGCTCGCCATCGTCGGCCGCCCCAACGTGGGGAAGAGCAGCCTGTTCAACGCGCTGCTGGAGCGCGATCGCGCCATCGTCACCGAAATCCCCGGCACCACGCGCGACCTGGTTTCGGAGACCGCGGCCATCGGCGGCATCCCCGTGAAGCTCTGCGACACCGCCGGAATACACGCCGCCACCGGGCGCATCGAAGCGCTGGGCATCGAGCGCAGCTATCAAGCCATGGCGGATGCGGACCTCACGCTCGTAGTGATCGACCTTTCCAACCCCGATGCAGCCGCCGACCGCGATCTGGCCGCGCGCGCCGGCCGCCAGGGCCGCTGGCTGCTGGTGGGCAACAAGTGCGACCTGGGCAGCCAGGGCCTGCCCGGCTTCGCGCACCTGCCCGTTTCGGCGCTCACGGGCGAGGGCATTGGACGCCTGCGCGAAGCCATCCTCGAAGCCATCGCCCCGGAGGGCGCGCCCGACGAAGCTTCCGGGTTCATCACCAGCCTGCGCCAGGCGCGTCTGCTGGGGGAAGCCGTGGAATCCCTGGACCGCGCCTCCTCCGCCGCCTCCGCCGCCATCCCGCACGAGATGCTGCTACTCGATCTCTACTCCGCTCTGCGCGCCGTCGACGAAATCACCGGCGCCACCACCGCCGACGACATTCTGAACCGCATCTTCTCGACCTTCTGCATCGGCAAGTAGGCCGCTCGGGGAGATGGAGTTCGCAATCGCCACATATCGGGAGCTGACAGGAACCGCGTAGTACGCTAAGGTGTCTATTCCACTATGCGCAGCCCAGTTTTCGCATCTCTCGTAGCGGTATTCGCAGCGTGCATCTTTGCCCAACGGACGGCGGTACCCATGGACGAGTGGAAGGCGCTCGATTTGTCGCTCAAGTCAGCAAGGTCGATACACCCGAAGAACGGCTGGGTCCCCGACGAGGCCACCGCGATCAGGATAGCCGAAGCCGTAGCGATTGCTCAGTGGGGCGAGCCGCAGATTGCGAAAGAGCGCCCCTTCAAAGCACGTTTGCGCGATGACGTGTGGACCATCATGGGCACCCTTCATCCGCAGGGTGCCTTCGGTGGGACCGCAGTCGTCCAACTGAGCAGAAACAGCGGCGCGGTTCTCTTGGCCCTTCATCAGTATTGACCAACGGGTCGCGGCAGGTAAACGTCCTTACCGGAATTGCCGCACCCCAGCCATAAACCGCATACGATATACGACTTAACGGTTTGCCGCCAACGCGCTCAGAAGTGTCGTTTCAGCTCCCCGAAGGAATCTACCACCAGCAGCTTGCCATTGCCCGGTCGTATCGCCTGCTTCTCCAGCACCCACGTGTGCGCGTGCGGAACGAAGACCGCGTTCAGCCCCGCTTCGAGCGCCGGGTTGATATCGGATTTCGGGCTGTTGCCGATCATCCAGGTACGCGCGAGGTCAATCCCGCGCTCCGCCACCAGGCGCGCATAAGCCGTCGCGTCCTTCTCCCTCACGATGGCCGTGTGCCGGAAGAGCGCGCCCAGCCCGGAGCGATCGATCTTCAGCTTCTGCTCATCCGGGTGGCCCTTGGTGAACAGCGTCAGGTCGTGGCGCGCGGCCAGGTAGGCCAGCGTTTCCGCCACGCCCTCGATCACTTCCATGGGGCAATCCAGGATGCGCTCGGCGAAGCCCATCACCGTCCGCAAGTCTTCCGCGCGCTCGGGACGCTCGGCCAAGTGCTGGTAAGTCTGGCGCAGGTTGCGGCCGAAGTTGAGTGAGCCGTAGCCGTGGATCGCGATGTTGGCCGTTTCGATCTCATCGAGGACGTCGCGCACTTCGGCCGGCGTGAGCGACGAGTGGGCCAGATAGGCCACGAACTCCTCGAAGGCGCGCTCGAAGTAGATGTTGTTCTCCCAGAGCGTGTCGTCGGCATCGATTAGCAGAAACTGGGGCGTCATGAGAAACTGGGGCGTCATTGCGAGGACCGGGGGGCCAGCGTAAAGGGGATCTCGAAGACCGCGTCCACCTCCACGGCGCGGCCCGCGCGGAAGGCCGGTTCGAACTCCCACTGGGCGAGCGCCTCTTCG
>Ga0181520_10004568_pt1 | contig 23013 bp, 21 predicted proteins | sample PEATcosm2014_Bin_29_FD_132451 | JGI IMG/M metagenome (GOLD analysis project Ga0181520, IMG submission 132451) | Peatland microbial communities from MTU Mesocosm Facility, Houghton, MI, USA - PEATcosm2014_Bin02_30_metaG | ecosystem: Environmental > Terrestrial > Soil > Wetlands > Peat | place...
CCGCGGGAACAATCGGCAAGACGTGTTTTTCACGGACGACGACCGGCGCCTTTGCTTGAAGGCGTTGGCCGAGGAAGACCGCGAAGCGCTGAGCGATCCTCGCCTGCACACGAACCGCGGCCGTCCGGCGGGCAGCGCTCGTTTCGCAGCCATTGTTGGAGCCCGCCATGAATCGCCGGCCGCGCCCGCTTCCGGAGGGCCGGCCGCGGAAAGCGGACGAAAACTGGTGACTGTCCGTTGTTTCTCGAACAGCGAAAGGGATCAGCGAAGAGCGAACAGCCACAGTGAACGATGAACAACAAAATCGCGCAGGAGCAACGGTTGGATTCCGTCAGCGCGTCTCATGTCTCGCTGTTTGCTATTCACCGTTGTTTGTTCCCTGGGGTCCATTGTTCACTGTTCACTGTTCATTGTTCGCTGTCCGTTGCTCGCTGCTCCCTGCTCGCTGTTCGCTGATTTCGGCGTTCATGCTAAACTCCGATGGCGCGCACGGAAAGCAGCGCGGTGTTGCCGTTTATTTACGCGTTGTAGCGCGCGCGGTTTAGTGTTAAATTGCTGAAGCGAGCTTCGCTTGATCGAGAGGAGAACAGCCGATGGCCGATGAAGAAAAGCGGACCGCCGAAGAAATCGAGGCCGCCAAGCTGGCCTTTTCACTGCCAGGCAAGCCGCCAGGCATCGTGAAAGAATTCCTCATCTTCCTGCGCGATTACAAGCTGTGGTGGATCACTCCGATCGTGCTCGTGCTGCTGCTGCTCGGGCTGTTCATCTTCTTCACCGAAGGCAGCGCCGTGTTGCCGTTCATCTACGCGGTGTTCTGACCGGATTCCGGGGCTCGGGATTCGGAAGGCTCTCACGGAACCACGGAGGGCGCCGCAGAGGATGAGCCGGACCGACTCTGCTCGGCTCTGCGCGACTTCGTGTGAGGCCCGAAATTCCGCATTCCGCATTCGCCATTCACCATTCACCATTCACCATTCACCATTGCCTCTACGGCCTTGCCGGCCCGAGCGGGAACGGCGTGCGATCCGGATCCGGGTAGTACGGCGGCAGGCCGCCGCGAGAGCGATACGGCGGAGGCACGGGTTCCGGCGTCGGCGCCGGGGCTTCGGCGCCGCCCGCGCCGAAGCACATTTGCGGAATCGCCTCGCACGGCAGCGACAAAATGCAACTGACCAGTTGATTGTCATTGCTCTGCTGGCAAACGGAGCGGCACGCCTCGACATCCTGCTCGAGCCCGCAACCCGCGGCCTTCTCGCACGCCTGCCGGCACAGATCGGGGCCGCCGCCGAAGCACGACTGGTCGATGGCGTCGCACGGCTGTTCGGTGATGCAGCGGCGCGTTTCGTCGGGCAGATCGCTGGTGCAAACGACCGCGCAATCCGCCTCGTCGGTTTCCATTTGGCAGGCGGCCAGTTTGCGGCAGACGTCGACGCAAATCTGGTCGGGTTGCTGCAGGCAGACGGGGCCGACCTCGTCGCAGTTGTTCGTCAGCACGCAGTTGATCGTCGCTTCGTCCCAGGCGGACATGCAGTCGGCGAGGCAGTAGTCGCGGGTCATGCCGCGCATCGCGTCGCACCGCTGCGCGCGGTCGCAGGCGTCGAGGCAGCGCGGATTGTAGTCGCTGGCGAGGCACATCAGTTCGATCATCTCGCACGAGACCCGCGCGGCGCAGTCGCGCAACGGCGGGTCGTCGACGGCGAGGCAGGACTCGACGCAATCGGTCTCATTGTCCGCTTTAATGTAGTCGCATTCGAGCAACCGGTCGCAATACGCATTGCACGGGCTGGCGGCCGCCGCGGGCCAGCAGACCGCGGGGATTTCGTCGCAGGCCGTCGCGAGCATGCAGCGGCGCTTTTCCTGGTCCCATTCCTTGCTGCAGCGCGGCTCGCAATTTTCGCCGGTCGCGAGCAAATGGCATTCGCTGGCGCGCTGGCACGCCTCGGCGCACGAGATGGCCGTGGTTTCCAGGCCGCACTTTTCGTCCACGGTTTCGCAGCCGGCGTTTTGAATGCAGCGGGCTTTGTCGCGGGTCCACGATTGCTGGCACGTGCGCGCGCAATCGGCGCCGGCGGCCGCATCGTGGCAAATGCGCAGCCGATCGCAGGCCGCCACGCAATCTTTGCCGGCCGCGGCGACGGCCCCGGCGGGATCGAGCGGCTTCTTGTTCACGATCACCGGCGGCTTCGGCCGCGAACGCCAGTGCGCCAGCTCGACGCCGCCAAGCGCGACGACGACAAAAATCGCCAGAGCCACCAGTACGCTTCGCCGCACCGAGCCCCCGATCTTGAGTGAATGATGCCCCCTGCATCTTGCCGCGGAAACCGCCGGTTGTCACGCGGCGCCGCCGGTTCGTTCCATAAGATAATAATCCGCGGAGCCCGGTTGCTCCCGGCGCCGGTCGGCGGCAAATTATTTTTGCAGCGAAACACAGATCCAGAGCGCGGCCGTTGGCCGCAACGAAAGGGGTGTCTTGCCACAGGCGTGCATGAACCTGCGGTTCACCCCGACGGATGAAAATGCCCTCACCCCCGCCCCCCATAGGCGTTAGAATAACCGCGGGTCGCATTGCCACGCGGTGTTTTCCGCCGCGCGGACCTCTCCCCGGTCGATCACGCGGTCGCGTGTTCGACCTGCCCCTCCCCGACACAGGGAGGGGCACACAGGCGCCGCGTTGGCAGGCGCACACGCGTTGACAAAAAGGGGCCTCGACTGTTGATTCATCAATGTGAATGCGATTCGCGAGCCGTGGAGGACCTCTTCGTAAGGCGGGTCCGCCACGGTGTCTTCTCGCCCCTCCCTGTGTCGGGGAGGGGCGCGGCCACGCAGGGCGCGGCCGGGGGAGAGGTCTGCGTGACCAAAAACAAGTGCATTTCGGCACTTTTCGCGGCGTTGCAGGTCTTATTCCGGCGCCTATGGGGGGAAGGGGTGAGGGGCCGATCTGGCGTGTTGACAAGTTCACCGCGCAGCCTTCGGCGGCGTGGAAAAATCTTCGCGCTGAAACAAGAAACGAAACGATAGTAGTACAAAGGAAAGGCGTGCGCATGAAGCGGCGGCAATTGTTCGAGTTTCAGGACCTGCCGTGGTTTCCGGATTTGCTCCGCGAGGCGCAGATGGAGATTCTCAGCCGCGCCGACCGCACGTCGGGTTTCGCCCGCGCGATCGCGCCGGCGCTCGGCCGCGCGCTCGACCTCGTCGCCGCCGACGAGATTCTCGACCTCTGCTCGGGCGGCGGCGGGCCGATTCTGCCGATTCTCGCCGAGTTCGCCGCGCTGGGCCGGACGCCGCCGCGCGTGTCGCTGTCCGATCTCTATCCGCGCGTCGCGATGTGGTCGCGGCTGAAGGAGCGCGCCGGCGGGCGCCTCGATTTCGTGGCGGAGTCCGTCGACGCGACGCGCCTGCCGCCCGACCCGGCGGGCGGCGTGACGACGATCATCAACGCGCTCCATCATTTTCCGCCGGAGCGCGTGCGGGCGATTATCGCGGCCGTCGCCCGCCGCGGCTCGACGCTGTTTGTCGCCGAGGCGTTCGGACGCAGTCTGCGGCGCGCGAGCGTCTATTGGCCGTCGTTGACGCTCGCGGCGATCGTCAACCCGTTCGTGTGCAAACGGCGCGGGTGGCTCAAGGCCGCGCTCACGTGGCTCATGCCGGTTGTGACGCTGAGCGGCGTCTGGGATTGGTTCGCCAGCGCGATGCGCGAGTTCGAGCCCGCGGAACTTGCGGCGTTCGCGCAGGAGGCGGCGCCGCAGTACCGCTGGGAATTCGGGCATGTGAACTATGGGTGGTGGGGCCGCGCCGGCTATCTGATCGGCGCCCCGCCGGGACGATGAACGGTGCGCCCGGAGATCGATGACGATTTTTGTCTTATGAGGCTCTTTTTAACTAGGATGGACAGAATTTGCGGGATGGACAAGATCGGCAGGCCGCAATGGCGCGGGTCGCGAAATCCTTCCCGCGCACAAGAACGTTAAGTCCTGCCGACCTCTGCGACCTCGGCGGTTTAAGTGTCACCCATTTATTCGCGGCCAACGGCCGCTTCGAAGAAAGAACCGGCGGAAGGAAAGAGTCGGCCCGGTGCAACCTTATTTGATGCAGGATATTGATGGGAGGGTCGGACTGAATAGGGTTAGGCCAACCGCTTCCCTTCCGCCGCGTGTACCTAAGCGGCCCTTGCTGATGCAAAATCGAGGATGAGATGACCCCAGGGCCGCATTTTTCGTACGAGCAAAAAACGCGGGTTTTCCGCTTGCGAAAGAACTATTCGCGTACGGTTACGCCGTACAAGTGGCACAAGTGCCGCAGCGCTTCCTCGATCTTGGCAACGTCGCGATCCGTCGTCGCCGCCAACCGTTCGTCGACGTCCATCGGGAAAAAATTCCGGTCGATGACATCCAGCAGTTCCTCGCCCGTCGGCGTCAGATCCAGCACCACTTCGCGCCGGTTGGTCGGATTTTGGCGGCGCGACAAGTAGCCCTTCTGCACCAGGTTGTCCGCCAGCCAGGCCGCCGTCGAACTCGGCAAAAACTGGTGCTTCTGCACGCTGACCAAACTGCACGACGGGCAGACCTTGATCTGCAGCAGGAACTTGGCTTCGCGCAGATTGACGCCGGCCAGCTTCTTCACGTCTTTCGATTGACGCTTCTGAGCAAAATAAACGACGTCGAGATAATGCCGCACCTTCGCGAAGCGAAGGTAGTTGCGAAAGGTTTCACGTTTTTCTTCGAGAACCGCCATTTGCATCGCCTTTACTTTGTCAACTAACGGTCAGCCTTGAACAATCCCAGTATGGACGTTCCAACCGGCCAAGTCAAGCAAAAAACACAAAATTCTTTGCAAAAAGTTAGAATGTTGTAACTTATTTGAATTACTAGGCAAATCCCCGTCACGCGGGGCTAGCAGCCGTTTCAGGTGAAGCGGGATTGGCCCGGCGAAGGCCCCGCTTCGCCGCTTTTTCCGCTCGCGCCGCCCGTTCGCGCCACGCAACCGCTGATTTTCTTCGCCGTTTCGGTCGATCCGCACCGCGGGCAGGGCGGCGCATCGGTGTCCGACAGCCGGCTCAGCCTCTCAAATCTTGCGCCGCAATTGCGGCAAACATATTCATAAATCGGCATGCCTTCTATCCCTCCGGCGCGCCGCGAACGGCCGCCGCGTTGTGCTCACGAAGAACGGCCGGCTGCCCGCCCTCGGCCCTTTTTTCCGCTTGTTTCGTCGCTCCGCCCGGGAGCTTGCACGCGCTCCGCATTCAGGTGGAGATTCCCAGTTTCGGCAAGATCCACATTTGCAACGAGAACCATAAGGCCAAAATCAGCAGGGGGATCAGGATCTGTTTCATTTTTTTTCTCTTTTCCGCGCGCCCGCTCAATGCTCGCAGGTCTTCAGGCATTCCAGCAGGCGCGACAGTTGCGGCAGCGCCAGACTGTAAAAACGACGGCCGTCGCGCCGCGCCGACTGCACCAGGCCCACCATGCGCAGGATCTTCAACTGCTGGCTGACGATCGCGCTTTCCACTTCCAGCAATTCGGCGATCTCACCGACACTGTGCGCGCGCGTGTTCAACAGGTCGACGATCCGCAGCCGCACCGGGTGCCCGAGCGCCTTCAGCGTTTCGGATCGCCGCTGCGCCGTCGCGTCGTCGAACAGCGGAATTTTTTTGTCCAGGGCATTCATAGTGAAAAGACTATATTCCTATATCGAACGGCGTGTCAAGCAGGGACGCTGCTTGCTGCGCGCCTATCCGTAGGAGCGCCTTCGTCGGCGCGAACCGCTGTGGCGCAGCCGCCTCGGCTCTGCCTGCCAACCGTCGCGCCCGTACTTCTCCGCGATGTTATTTCGATATCAGTTACCGCCCGCGAACGGTCCGGAAGGTCATTTTCTCTGCCGCGATCGTCGCTATATGGCTGCGCCCAAGCGCCAAATTTAAGCAAAATTACGAAACAAAGCCAATTTTCCGATTGCCTCCGGACTTCTGCCTTTCGACTACTGACTACTGGCTACTGGCTGCTGGCTACTGACTACTCCTCTCTCACACCCTCGTCTTCGCCCACCTCCCGCGCCGGAACCAGAGAACGAGCAGCAGGCATTTGAGCATCGACGAGCCGGAGATCGCCCACCAGATGCCGCCCACGCCGAGCGAGGTATGCACCGCGAGCAGGTATGCCACCGGATAACGCAGCAGCGTCAGCGGCGCCTGAACCGCCATCGGCGGCAGCGTGTTGCCCGCGCCCGAGAAGCAGCCGTCCATGACCAGTTCGACGCCCATGAAGGGCTGGCTCCAGGCGAGGATCGCGAGGTAGACCGCGGCGGCGTGCGCCACGTCTGCGCCGCCGCCGAACATGCCGGCCAGCTCCTGCGGCGCCCAACGGAAGAGCACGCCCACCGCGCCGGTGAACACGGCGATCACCGCCGCCGCCGTCCAGGCCGCGCGCGCCGCGCGTTCCGGCTTGCCCGCGCCGAGGTTCTGGCCGACCAGCGCGCCGGCGGCGACGGAGAACCCGAGCGCGGCCGCGAACGAGATGCCTTCGTAGGTGTGGCCGATCTTGAGCGCCCCGATCTGCGCCGGTCCGAACTGCGCCGCGACGCGGGCCAGCGCCAGGTAGACGGCGGAGAACAAGATGCCCGTCCCGGCCGCCGGCGCCCCGATGCGCGCGATGCCGGCCAGATCGCGCCACGCCAGACCCAGCCGCCCGTGCGCCGCCAACGCGATCGGCCCGCGCTGCGCCGTCAACCGGCGGATCGACAAATAGGTCCAGAGCAGCCGCGCGACGATGGCCGCCCACGCCGCGCCGGCCGTGCCCAGACGCGGGAAACCGCCCCAGCCGAAAATCAGGATCGGGTCCAGCAGCGAGTTGATCGCCAAACAGAGCGCCATGATCAGGAAGGGGGTGCGCACGTCTCCCGCCGCCATGAAAATCGAGTTGAACATGAACGGCAAAAAGACCAGCGGCAGGCCCAGCGCCATCGGCAGCAGATAGGCGCGCGCCTGCGCCGCGACCGCCGGCGTGGCCCCTGCGAACGCCAGCAGCGGCGGCGTCGCCGCCACCAGCAGGCCGGCCGCGCCCGCGCCCCAGGCCAGCGTGTAGAGCACGCCGCGCAGCGCCGTGCGGTCGGCCTCGGCGCGGTTCTTTTCGCCAAGCCGCCGCGCGGTTTTCGCCCGCACGCCGATGCTGAGCAGTTGCGCGAGCGCGAAGAGCATCCAGAGTACAAACGACGAGATCGTCAGGCCGGCCAGCGCGTCGGCACCCAGGTAGCTGACGAAGAAGGTGTCGACATAGTTGTTGTAGAAGCCTTGCAGCAGCATCATCAGCGCGGCCGGCGCGGCCAGGCGCAGCAGCAGCGGGGTCAGCGGGCCGGCGGTGAGGTCGACGTCGTTGCGCATTCCTTCACAAAATACCCATTGATTGGGGATTGGGGAATGGGGAACGCGGAATGCCGAATGCGGAAGGCGGAATTCAGCTCCCGGCGAAGCACTTGGTGATGCACTTGCCGAAGGTCGTGCAGTCGTTGTTGGCATCGATGGAATCGTTGCATACCACAACGCAACCGCTGAGGTCGCCGTCGTCGCAAACGTGGGCGCATTGGTTTTCCGTGAGCTGATTGCCGTTCGCCTCGGTAATCGCGGCGCCGCAGCCCTTGTAAAGCAGCTCGCAGCCGTCGGCGCACTTGCTGTTCACGACGCTCGGATGGCCGTGGGCGCCGCAGCCGGCGACGATCAGACCCGCCGCGGCCAGGAGGCAGACCGACAGAATCGCCAATCCAACAATCACTCGCATGACAACGTTCCTTTCCAACGGTCGAGCGCCCGGCGCCGCCGGATTCGCGGCCGGCGAACATTTCCCGAATAACTTGACGACGTCCGGCGAAAACTTTGGCGCGGCGGCGTGCGGATGTCAACGTTCCCGGCGTGTTTGTTGCGAAATACTTTGCCGCTCCTGCGGGTCGTTCAAACGTGCGCGTCCTTCGGCAGCGCCGCCGGCTTCGGGACGTCGCGTGCGGCTAAGGTTTTTGGCCGAGCAAGTTCGGGTTTCTCCTTATGGTCGACCGCCGGGCGAATTTGGTAGTTTGCCGGCGTATTGAGGAAGCCGCGGGTCAGCCGGGGGGGCGGATCGGGCGGGCAGGGGGCGCGGATGCAACGGTTAACGAAACGCAACGATCAAGAAAACCCGAACTGCGCGGTTGTCGAAGTCAGTTCTTTCCTCGACAGCGCGTGCGCGATCGCGATCGTCGACAAAGTCCGGCGCTGCCTGCGGCGCGGCGCGCAGCGAATCGTCGTCGATCTCAGCAAGGCCAAATCGTTTTCCTTGTTCGGCCTGGCTGTGCTGTTCGATCGCGCCAACGCCGCGGGCTTGTTGTCGCGGCTTGTTTTCCGCGTGGCGGATCCGATCGTCCGGCAATTTTTCTCGACCGTGTCACATGTGCAAATGGAGGGGGCGTCATGATTTGCGAACATTGCGACGTGGAATGGAATCAACAAATGGAATGGCTGCTGGCCTCGCGGCCGATGCCGAAGCCGCGGACGCGCGACGTGGTTCTGGTGATCGACGGCGACGCCTTGTCGCGCAAGCTCACCGGGCGCTATTTGAACAGCCTGGGCTGGGAGGCGATGCTGGCGGCCGACGGCGCAGCCGGCTTGGCGATTTTTCGCACGGCGGCCGATACGATCGCGGCGGTCGTGCTGGAATACCATCTGCCGGACAGCGACGGCGCGCGGGTGCTGCGCGAATTGCGCCGCCTGCGCCCGAACGTGCCGGTCGTCGTTTGCGCGAGTCACGCGGCGGACGAGGTGGCGCGGCGCATCCCGGACGACGGCGTGTTGGATTGCCTGTCGAAACCGTTTTCCTGCGGACAACTGGAGTTGGCGGTGCGCATGGCCGGGCGCCGGCGCCGCTCCGCCTCGAAGCCGGATGCTTGAGATTATTTAGCCCTGTGGTCGGGTCGGCTTTTTAGCCGGTTACGCGCCGGGCAGGGGGATCGCCGGGGGTCGGCGCGAGTCTCCTTGTCCGGCTCGTTCTATTTAAAGTCAGGCCAGACCCCGGGCGGCGCGGTCGCGGGGCGGCGTTCGCCGTCAGTGCAGGCGGCTGCTCGCATTCGGGCGGCGCATGGCGACTTCGCGAACCGTGTTGATCAGCGACTCGGCCGGGCCGTCCTTCATCAAATACGCCGCGGCCCCCGCGTCGCGCATGACTTTCCCCATGTCGTCCTGTTGGTGCATCGACAGGCCCAGCACGCAACATTGCGGCTGCTCGGCGACGATGATCCGCGTCGCTTCAATGCCGGTCATCCGCGGCATGGTAATGTCCATCAGGACAACGTCAGGAGCGAGTTGTCGCGCCATTTCCACCGCCTGACGGCCGTCTTCGGCCTGCCCGACGACCTCGATGCCGACCGCTTGACTCAGCAGCAGCGCCAAGCCTTCGCGGACCATGCGGTGGTCATCGGCGATCAGCACGCGCAGCGCCGAACCGGGCGCGACCGGCTCTTCGGCGTCGCGGCGGCGCGGCGCCGCGACCGGTTTCTCGACGCGCGCGGGACGGTCGTGGTAGAGCGGCGCCAGCAGCGAGACGCGGGTGCCGGCGCCGGGCGCGCTGGCGACCTCCATGCGGCCGCCGATCCATTCGAGGCGTTCGCCGATGCTGAAGAGGCCGAAACCGCCGACGGTCCGGTCCGCGGCGGCCGGCTGGGCCGGGTCGAAACCTCGGCCGCAATCGGCGACATCGATCTTCAGCAACTCGCCGACGGCGCGGCCGACCCGCACCTCCGCGCGATGCACGCCGGCGTGCTTCACGACGTTGAAGAGCACCTCGCGCAACGCCTGGAACAGCAGCATGCGCGTGTTGGTGGGGACGTCCACGTGATCGTCGAGACGCAAATCGACATCCAGGCCGTGCTTTTCCTTCATCCAGCGCGCGAGCCACTGCGTCGCCTCGGCCAGCCCGCCGTCGTAAAGAATCGGCGGGCAGATCTCGGCGGTGAGCGAGCGCGAGGCGTCGATCGATTGATTCAGCAGGTCTTTGACCTGGTCCAGACCCTGGCGCACCTTGGCGTCGTCGACGCCGATCTGCACCGTCGCCACGGAAAACTTGGCGCCGACGAGCAACTGTTGCAGGTGGTCGTGCAGCACTTCGGCCAGCCGGCGGCGTTCGCGATCTTCGGCCTGCGTCAACTCCGCCGCCATGGCGCGAAGCTGGTGCGCCCGCTTTTCCAGGGAGGCGTTCAACTCGCGCAACTGTTCCTCGGCCCGCTTGCGCTCGGTGATGTCGATGCCGATGCCGATGCGCGAGCCGTCGGAGAGGCGAACATTGGCCCAGGAACTCGCAAGCCGCGAGCCGTCTTTCCGCGTCAACACGAAATCGCGCCAACCGGGCTCGGCTTTGCCGATATATTCCGCCAGCGCCTGCCGGTCGGCCGGCTCGGGGCAAATGGCGGCCGGCAGGTCGACGCCGCGGGCCGCCTCGGTCGTCCACCCCAGAGCGCGTTCAAACTCCCGGTTCAGTGCAATCGATCTCATGGCGTCGTCGTGAAACGTCAGCATCACCGGGATATTGTCGATCGTCTTTTGAAACATCTCGCCCTGGCGGCGCAGCGCGGCGGTGCGTTCGGCGACGCGTTGTTCGAGCGTGGCGGTCAAATCGCGCAAGGCGTCTTCGCTGCGGATGCGGTCCATGGCCACGGCGACCTGATCGGCGACGGTCTTCATCAGGGCGAGGTCTTCGTCGGAGAAACCACTGCGCGTCGTCGTTCCGAACGACAGCGTGCCGATGACTTTCTCTTGCGCCATCAACGGGTGGCAAGCGTAGGCGCGGATGCCGTAGGACCTGACCAGAGCGGTGCGCACGTCCGGCGTGTTGGGGATATCCTCGGCGACGATGCGGGCCCCGTCGCGGGCGACGCAGCCGCAAACCGCCGTGCCGTATTCGAGCCAGGAGATGCGCCGGGCCTCTTCTTCCGGTATGCCGGCGCACGCATTCAAATGCAGCCGCCCGGCCTTTTCATCAACGAGGAAGTTGAAGAATGCCTGGCAGTCGAGATGGGCCATCACTTCGCGGCACAGCTCGTTGACCACGGTTTGCGGGTTTTTCTCGGCCAGCAAGCGGCCGGCCGTCGCCGACAGCAGGCGGAATCGCGCCTCGCTCTTGCGCAACGCCTCGTCGGCCCGCTGGCGTTCGGTGACGTCCGTGAGCACCACGGCGACCTGATCCGGCGCGGGGCGGTAGGCGTAGACGTCGTAACGCCGGTTCGATGCGGCCGCGGAAAAGTCGAAGCGGGCCGTTTCGCCGGTCCGGGCGACCGCGGCCAACGTCTCGACCAACGCGGGGTCGGCCGCCGGCAGGACCTCGCCCCAGGTCTTGCCGATGACCGCGTCGTAGGGCATGCGGGCCAATTGCTCGAAGGCGCGGTTGATCTTCAGGAAGCGGCAGATTGTCGTTTTGTCGACGTCGTTGCGGGGCGTCTCGCAGAGGGCGAAGCCTTCGGTCATTCCCTCGAACAGCGAGTGGTAGCGGTTCTCGCTTTCGCGAACGGCGCGTTCGGCCGAGCGGCGCAGATCATCCGTCCGGTTGACCGATCTCGCGTTGGCCCAGAGCAGCCATAAAAAGCCAACCGAATAGGTGACCGCGACCAGCACGACCCCCACACCCGAGCCGAAGATGCCGCTTCGCTCGCCGTACAGCCGCAGCCAGCCGACGACCAGCGGCGCGATCAACAGCGCCGGCAAAAGGCGGCGGGTCATGATCGAGCCCGGACGGTCGCCCTGGAGCACGCTCATCAGCCACGTGTCGGGACGCGAAAAGAACACGGCGGCAAAGAGCGCGCAAAACGCCAGACCGGTGTTCATCGCCACGGCAATGCGCACCGAGGCCGTCAGCTCCGGCACGTTGAGCAAGTAACCGACTGGCACGACGTAGCTCGCCACCGCCGCCGGCGCGGCGAGCGCGTGCGCGAGATTGGCCGCGCGGCGATCGCCGATCGCCAGCAGCGTGATGGCGCCCGCGGCGGCGACGAAAAGGATGGACGTCAGCAGCGCCATTCGCGACACGGGCCCCCAGAACAAATACAAGATCGGATTGCCGTCCGGCGCGGGCTCCCAGCCGGAGGCGTAGTTGATCGCGTACAGCGCCACCGAAAGGAGACCCGCCAAACCAACTAGAATTCCTGGCGCCAACACCGCCGCGCGCCGGCGATTCAGCGGCTTCGGCTGTTGCAGAAAGCTCAGTTCGATTGCCGCGAGGGTCAGGCAAACCGCCGTAATGAGGCTCATGCTGATCCACTGCGCGCTGACGCTGTTGAGCAGGGGGATGTGGAACGCCCAGCCGACGAAGGCCAGGAAGGTCAGGGCGAGAACAATGGAGATCAACAGCCGCACGGCCGACTGGGCGGACCGCGGGACGATAAAAGAAAGCCACCGTTGCATCGTTGACCTCGAATTGCACTCGGGCATTTGCCAACTTTTCTTTTCGATTATTTTGACCGCGACTACGCGCACACTATTCGCGTAGAGCGCGATTTCGGGCCATCGGGAAAATCCCGATTCGGTGGCGCCAAAATTCCTATTGCTTCGGCAGTGGGTCTCGAAGGCGCTTGCGCAGTTATCTTTATATTTATGAATGTGCAGGGATTCCCAGAACGCTGAAGTTCGGCGGTCGATTCGCCAACAATATTCACCGCGTCATGCCGTTTATTTGGCGAAAGATTGCGGACCGTACACGGATCTACAGCAGGCTCGACGTATGGAACAGCGCGAGGCAAATCGTGATGCAAAGCGGCCTGCGCACCATGCTGCGCCGGTCCATTTCGGCGCGCGGGCCCGCATTCGCCGCGCCGTCGAGGGGGAGTTGATCCGACGCGCGCGTGCCGCTCCCGTCTTGCATTCCCGGCCCGATCGTTTTATGACGAGTCCATTGCAACGCTGGTCTTACGTCGCCGAATGGCGCCTGGAATGCAGGCCCAAAGTGTCCCGAAGGTTTTGGAGTCGAGCCGCGAACGGGTTATAGTCAAAGGAAGCGGGGAACGCAGAGCGATGACAAACTCATCGGGAAAAAAGCGAAATTCGGGGCTCGGAGGAAGGCGCGAAACCATCGAGACCCTGCGCCAGAGCGAGCGGAAATATCGCGAGCTGGTCGAACACGCCAACAGCATCATTCTTCATTGGACCCGCGATGGCCGGATCACGTTTCTGAACGAGTTCGGCCAGCGGTTCTTTGGTTACTCCGAAGCGGAAATTCTCGGACGGCACGTGATCGGGACGATTGTCCCGGAAACGGAGAGCACGGGCCGGGATCTGCGCCCCTTGATGGATCAGGTTTGCGCGGACCCAGTCGCATTCGAGCGGAATGTAAATGAGAACGTGCGCCGCAACGGCGAGCGGGTTTGGATTGCCTGGACCAACAAAGTTTACTTCGACGACCAAGGCCAGGTTGAGGGAATCCTGAGCATTGGCACAGACATTACGGAGCAAAAACGGGCGGCAAGCGAGTTGCAGCGCGTCAACCGGGCCATGCAGACGTTGAGCCTATGCAACCAGGCCTTGGTTCGCGCGCCTGACGAAACCAGCCTCCTCGACGAGATCTGCCGTATTCTTGTCGAACAAGGCGGCTTTTGCAGGGCCTGGATTGGTTTCGTGGAACAGGATGACGGCAAGTCGGTGCGCCCGGTAGCCGCAGCCGGCTTCGAGCCCGGCTTCCTCGGAGCCGCCAACGTCTCTTGGTCCGCCGCCGCGCGCGGACGCGACCCCGCCGGGGCAGCCATTGGCGCCGAGCAATTTGTAATAGCTCGGAACATCCCTGGCGATCCCGCGTTTGACATGTGGCGCGAATCCCTTGGGCAACGCGACTGCGGGTCGGCGATGGCCTTGCCGCTGACGCGCGGCGGTCGCGCTTTTGGCGCTTTGACAGTGTACGCCGCAGGATCTGACGCCTTTGACGCCGACGAGGCGAAGTTGCTGTCGGAATTGGCCGATGATCTGGCCTACGGCATCGCGGCCCTGCGCACGCGCGTCGAGCACGCGCAGGCCGAGGAGGCGCTCCGCGGGAGCCAACGCCAGCTTTCGTTGATCCTGAACAATGCGTCCGACGTCATCTTCGCCGTCGGCGTGGAACCCAACGATGGATTCCGATTCGCCTGGGTGAATCGCCGCTTTCTGGAAGCGACGGGACTATTGGAGAGCCAGATCGTCGGCGCCCGTGTCCGGGACGTCATTCCGGAACCGGCGCGAACTCTGGTGCTGGCAAAATACCGTGATGCCATCCGAAGCGGACTGCCTGGTCGTTGGGAAGAAGTGTCCGAGTATCCCGCGGGGAGAAAGATCGGCCATGTTACCGTCGTCCCGGTGTTCGATGCCCACGGGATCTGTACGCAAATGGTCGGGATGGTTCACGACATAACGGAACGCAAGCAGGCGGAGGACCAAGTCCAAAGCCTCAATGAGGAATTGCGGCGGCACGCGGAGGTTCTGGAGCAGCGCGTGGCAGAGCGCACCGCTGAGTTGGTCGTCGCGAAGGACCGGGCCGAATCCGCCGACCGGGTGAAGTCCGCCTTTTTGGCGTCCATGTCCCACGAATTGCGCACGCCGCTGAACTCGATTATCGGCTTTACCGGCATTACCCTCCAGGAATTGGCGGGACCGTTGACCGACGAGCAGCGCAAACAACTGGGCATGGTTCAGGACAGCGCGCGGCATCTGCTGAATCTGATCAACGACGTCCTGGACATTTCAAAAATCGAGGCCGGACAGTTGGCGCTTTCCATCTCGACCTTCGAACTGCGGCCGGCCATTGAAAAAACGGCCGGGCTGATTTTGCCGATGGCCCAAAAGAAGGGAATCGCGTTGATTCTCGAAATTGCGGACGAGGTCGGAACCGCGACGAGCGATCAAAGGCGCTTGGAACAGGTCATCCTCAACTTGCTCAACAACGCCGTAAAATTCACCGAGCGCGGCCACGTCCGCCTTGCTTGCCGGACTGAAAACGGGGGCCATCTGGTGACGGTTTCGGATACCGGCATCGGCATCCCGCCGGAAGAATTCGCCAATATCTTTGAACCTTTCCGTCAAGTCGACACCGGCCTTGCCCGCAAGCACGAGGGCACCGGCCTTGGACTTTCCATCTGCAAGAAGCTCCTGGATTTGATGGGCGGAACCATCAGCGTGGAAAGCCAACTCGGGCGCGGCAGCTCTTTTTCGGTGCTATTTCCCAAAAAGGCGGGGGATGCTCGATGAATGAAGCGCTTTTGATTATCGAAGATAACGAGCAAAATGCTTATATGATGCGCTTTTTGCTGGAGAAGAATGGTTTCCGCGTCATGGTCGCGGGCAACGGCAAAGAGGGCGTCGAAAAAGCGTTGCAATACAAGCCGCACGCCATTTTGCTGGATATTCAGCTTCCGGAAATGGATGGATATGCCGTAGCCGAGGAACTGAAAAGACATCGCGAACTGGACGGCGTGCCGATCATTGCGGTGACGTCCTACGCGATGGTCGGGGACCGCGAAAAGATCCTGGCGGCCGGGGCTGACGGGTACATCGAAAAACCTATCAATCCGGGAACCTTTGTGGCCGAGATCGCTCAATTTTTGCCTAAAGAACGCAGCGATAAAGGCGGAGCGCAATGAATATTCTCGTCGTTGACGACCGGGACGACAACCGGTACATGCTTGAGGTTCTGCTCAAGGGCCACGGATATGAAGTTCAGTCGGCCGCCAACGGCGCCGAAGCCCTGGAGCGGCTGAAATCCGGCGGCGTCGACTTGATCATCAGCGATATTCTGATGCCCGTGATGGACGGCTTTCAGTTGTGTCGAAAAGTCAGGGCCGATGAGAAGCTAAGACGTGTTCCGTTCATTATTTATACCGCCACCTACACGGGTCCCCAGGATGAGGAGTTTGCGCTCAAGATCGGCGCTAACCGTTTCCTTACGAAGCCCTGCGAGCCGGATGTTTTGATGAGAGCCATCCGCGAGGTGATGTCGGCCGCGAAACAAGGCAGCGTTGTCTCCACTGAGGCGCCGCCGAGGGAAGAGGAAATTCTCAAGCTGCACAACGAACGGCTGGTTCGCAAGCTCGAACAGAAGATGATGCAGGCCGAACAGGAACTTCTGGCCCGGCGCGCGGCGGAAGAGGCGCTGCGGGAGCGAACGGCCGGATTGAAGGAAGCGTTGATCGGCAGCATTTCCGCCATGTCCAGAATCGTCGAGCAACGCGATCCCTACACGGCCGGCCATCAACTCCGCGTCGCCGAACTCGCCAGGGCGATCGCGCAGAATCTCGGCCTTCCGGAAGAGACGGTGGAAGGCATTTACCAGGCGGGCGTGATTCACGACATCGGGAAAATTTACATTCCGGCGGAAATTCTTGCCAAACCAGGCAAGCTATGCGAGCAGGAATACGCGCTGATCCGGCAACACCCCCAGATTGGCTACGAAATCCTGCAACCCATCCGGTTCCCTTGGCCGATCGCGGACATTGCGCTGCAACATCATGAACGGTTGGATGGCTCGGGCTATCCCAATATGCTGGGCGGCGACGCCATCTTGGCGGAGGCGAGAATCCTTGCCGTCGCCGATGTTGTGGAAGCGATGTCATCGCATCGGCCGTACCGCCCGACGCTGGGGATCCATGCCGCGCTGGAAGAAATCAGGGCAAACAAGGGCCGCCTGTACGATGCCGACGCGGCGGAAGCCTGCCTGCGTCTTTTCGAATCGAAACGATTTCGATTCGCCGGCGAATAAGCCGGCAGGCTTGCGGCCGGAGGCGTGCGGCACGGTTGAAAAAGAAGGCAGTCCGTTTGCATAAGGACGGGCGCATGAAGATTCTCATCGTCGATGACCGGGATGACAACCGGTACATGCTTGAGGTGCTGCTCAAGGGCCACGGACATGAGGTTCAGTCGGTCGCCAACGGCGCCGAAGCCCTGGAGCGGCTGAAATCCGGCGGCGTCGCGTTGATTATCAGCGATATTCTGATGCCGGTGATGGACGGCTTTCAGTTGTGCCGAAGAGTCAAGACCGATCCGAATCTCAGCCGTATTCCGTTTGTCATTTACACGGCCACCTACACGGGTCCGCAGGATGAGGAGTTCGCGATCAAAATCGGCGCGAACCGATTTATTACGAAGCCGTGCGAGCCGGAGGTTTTCTTGGCAGCGATTCGCGAGGTGATCGCGGCCGGCGAAAAAGCCGACGCCGCCGCGCCGGCATCGCCGCCGAAAGAAGAGGAAATCCTGAAGCTGTACAACGAACGGCTGGTTCGCAAACTCGAACGGAAAATGCTGCAAGTGGAAGAGGAGTTGTCGGCGCGACGGACCGCCGAGGAGGCATTGCGGAAAAGCGAGGAGGGGCTGCGCAACCTCAATGTCACGCTTGAGCAACGCGTCCGGGAGCGCACGACCGAACTGGAACGGCGAGCGACACAGTTGCGGGCGTTGGCGGCGCAACTGGCGCATGCCGAGGATCAGGAACGGAAGAGAACGGCCCATCTGTTGCACGATCATTTCCAACAGGTGCTCGTGGCGGCAAAACTCCACGCGTCGTCGTTGCGTCAGCGGGCGGCCGAACCGGAACTGCGGGCGGAAGTCGACCGCGTCCTGGATCTGCTGGGACAATCGATCGAAGCCAGCCGGACGCTTTCCGCGGAGCTCTCGCCGCCGGTGCTTCATGACTCCGGCCTCTCCGCTGGTTTGATGTGGCTCGCGCGGTGGATGCTGGACAAATACGCGCTGAACGTCGACGTGACGGCGCAGGAACCGACCGAGCCGCTGCCCGAGGATTTGTGCTTGATGGCGTTCCAGGCCGTGCGGGAACTTCTATTCAATGTCGTGAAGCACGCTGGCGTCAACCGCGCAAAGGTGACGATGACCGTCGATCATGGCCGCAACTTGTGCATCGTCGTGGCCGACCACGGCAAGGGCTTCGATCCTGCACGGCAAGTCGCGGCGGCCAACGCCGGCGGCTTCGGGCTGTTCAACATCCGCGAACGGCTCGATTTTCTCGATGGCCGGTTGCTGATCGAGAGCGCTCCGGGCCAGGGCGCGAGTTTCACCTTGACGGCGCCCATCACGCCGGCGCTCCGATCTCGGCCGGCGACATCGGACACGCCTGTGGCAGAGGCGCCGACGCCGTCGGCGTCGGCAATCGGCGCCATTCGGGTCCTCGTCGTGGACGACCACACGGTGGTTCGCAGGGGCCTGGTGGAGATTCTCCAAAAAGAATCGGGGATTGCGGTCGCCGGGGAGGCGGGAGACGGCCAACAGGCGCTCGACCAGGCGCGGCTGTTGAAGCCGGATGTCGTGCTGATGGACATCACGATGCCCCGGATGAACGGAATCGACGCCACGCGCCGGCTCATCTCCGAGATTCCCGGAGCTCGCGTCATCGGCTTGTCGATGCACGCGCAGGCCGATATGGCGGCGCAGATGCGGGCGGCCGGCGCCGTGGATTATCTGGTCAAAGACGGCCCCATCGACGATCTCGTCGCGGCGGTCCGAAGGGCGGCCGAGCGCCCGTGACGCTGCGGCCGGCCGGGGCCGACGGCGGCACCGAAAAGCGCATCGATCCGGGAACCTTTGTCTCGCGGATCGCCCACGATTCGCCGAAAGAGCGCGAGGGAAAGGACCGCGAACATGAACATCCTCATTGTTGACGACCGGGCTGACAACCGTTATTTGCTTGAGGCATTGCTCAAAGGTCACGGCCACGGGGTTCAGTCGGTCGCCAACGGCGCCGAAGCGCTGGAGCGGCTGAAATCCGGCGGCGTCGACTTGATTATCAGCGATATTCTGATGCCGGTCATGGACGGCTTTCAGTTGTGTCGAAGAATCAAGGCCGACGAGAAGCTGCGACATATTCCGTTCATTATTTACACCGCCACCTACACGGGTCCCCAGGATAATGCTGCAAGTGGAAGAGGAGTTGTCGGCGCGACGGACGGCCGAGGAAGAACTACGCCGCCACCGCGAACATCTCGAAGAATTGGTGGCGGCGCGCACCGCCGAACTGGCCGAACGGAACGCCGCATTGCTGGAAAGCGAAGCCCACGCCCGCGCCGCGGAGCGCGAAGCGTCCGTCGCCAACCAAGCCAAGAGCGAATTTCTCGCCGCGATGAGTCATGAGTTGCGCACACCTCTCGAGGGGATCATGGGATTTGCCGAAATTCTCGCCGGCGGATTGGCCGGCGAGTTGACCGGCCAACAGCGTCAATACGCGCAAAACATCGTGACGAGCGGCCAACATCTGTTGCGACTTATTAACGATATCTTGGACCTGGCGAAAGTCGAAGCCGGGAAGATGGAGTTGGAGCAGTCGCCCGTCGTCATCGACGAACTGTTGTCGTTCAGTTTTGCCTTGTTTCGCGAACGGGCGCTCGCCAAGCATTTGACGTTGTCGCAGACGCTGTCGCCGGATTTGCGCGGCCAACGATTCTGGGCCGACGAACGCAAGGTTCGGCAGATCCTCTGGAACCTGTTGTCAAACGCGATCAAGTTCACACCCGACGGCGGTTCCATCGAAATGCGGGCTTCCAAGGTCAGGGACCAGTTCGTCTTCGCCGTTGCCGACACGGGCGTCGGCATCAACCGGGAGAATCAAGGACGCATTTTCGACGCCTTTGAACAAGTGCGGACGGAAGGACAACGAGGGCCGGCTGGGACCGGGCTCGGTCTGGCGCTCTCCCGGCAGTTCGCCGAATTGCACGGCGGTTCGATTTGGGTCGAGAGCCCCGGTGAAGGGTTCGGCAGCACGTTCTACTTTTCAATTCCGGCGACAATGGAACAGCCTGCGGGAGCGCGGCCCCGTGCCTAGTCTAAGAGGCTCACGCGGAGGATATCGAACCCGCACCTCACACGGAGGCGCCACAGAGACGAACAGAGATTCAATGTCGTCGCGCGGAGACCCTCTGCCAAGCTTTGCGGGGCTCCGTGGGAGCGAAGCGATTTGGCTTGCGGCGTCGTCAGCGGGTATGCGCGCCGCCGTCGCGTTCCAGGTCGCCGTCGGCAGCCTGCGTGTCGGTCTCGAACGGAGCGGCGCCGGTTACGCCAGGCGCAAACTCGCGATGAATGCGGGCGCCGTCGCGAACCGGAAGTGCGTCACGGATTTCGAAACCAGCTTGCCGGTTTTGACCTCGGTCAGCACGCCGTAACAGGTCGTGTGCGAGACCGGCAAATTCCACGGCTGGATATTGACCTTCTCGCCGACGTACCGGTATTCTTTGCCTTTCGCTTCGAAGGTGAAGCTGTAGCGCAGGATGTGCTCGCTGAAATATTTCAACTCGAGCGTGCCGTCGAAGGGCACGTTTTCGCACAGACCGTCGATAGTCACCGTCCCGTGCAATTCCTGCCACATGAACTTGTCGCCGAACGGGTTCGCCCACTCGCTGATGTGCTTCGGGCCCCAGGTCGAACGAAATTCCATCGGGCGCGGTTCCGGCGAGCCGAAGCCGGGTTCGAAACGATGCTCGCCGGACATGACCTCGTCCATCACGAAGCCAAAACGTTTCTCTTGCAACATCTGTCGGAAATCGCCGAGTCTGCTCATTTGTTGCTCCTTCCGCGCTCGATATGCGCGTCGTGAAAAAACCAGCGGCTCATCGCTTTCTGTTCATTGACCAGTTTCGGACAGTATCTTACGGCTAACGGACGGACTCGTCAATCCGCCGGAATGAGCCTGTCCCGAATTCAGCTGAAAGTTTCGGAAAGGCGGTTGTTGGTTTCATAGTTACGCCACTCGCTCTTTGCCGTCAAGATTCGTTTCCCGCCCCAGTTTGACCTGCAACATCCACAAATCGGCGTGACCCATGATCTTCCGATAGCGTTCCTCGGTTTCGAGGAAGGCAGCGGCAGCCCAGCGCAAGACCATGTTGCCGTCGCGCCAACGGCTGACGCGCCGCGTGCGTTGCCGCACGCCGCCGTTGGGGCTCTCGATCAGGTTGGTCGTGCCCAGGCAGCGCATCAACGACGGCGACAATTCCAGGCGGTTGATGGTGAACATCTCGTCCAAGCCCTCCAGCAGGCTCCGCGCCGCGTCGGGATGCCCCGCGCCGTCGAGCCACTCCGCCTGCTTTTTCAAGCGCGCCTGGCCCTCTTTCGCGGGCAGGCGAAAGGCCGCCTTCATCGTCGCCTTGACCTGATCCTTGAACTCGTCCGGCAGCTTGTCGCAGACGTTCTTCACCTTGTGGTTGCGGCAGCGCTGCACCGGGTTCGCGGCGCCGAACACGCGGTCGATGGCGCTGCGCAACGCCTTGGACCCGTCGATCACGAACAAGTATTTCTTGGCCGGGTCCAGGCCGCGTTCGACCAGGCTTTCCAGGAGCGAAACGCACGACGCCGCGTTTTCGCTCGCCCCCTCGACCACGCCTAGCACGCGCTTGTTTCCCTGCACGTCCACGCCCACGGCGGCCAGCACGTGCGTCGCGCCGAACACCATCCCATCCAGGTAAACGATGAGCCAGTCGCGGTCGTCCAAACGCCGCTCGACCAAGGCTTCCAAGGATTGGGCCGACGCCTCGACGAACTCCCGGCTGACCGCCGACTTGCTCACGCCGACGGTCTCCGCCATCTCCGGAAGGACCCGCTGGTAGTTCCGCGTCGAAACGCCCCGCAGCAGAATGTCGAGCATCCGCTGACCCAACGCCGGGCCGCTGTTCATCGCCTCATACGCCGGAATCTCGACTTCCCCCGCCGCCTGCCGGAGCCGCGGCCGGGTCACCCGCAGCTTCCGATTCGACAACGGCGCCGTTCCGGTCTGCGTCCCGTGCCAACGCACCGCGCCGCCCTTCTTCCCCTGGTGCTTCGCCCCGGCGACCCCCCGCGCCGACAGGTGCAGGATCGCTTCGATGCTCGCCCGGCCCACCGCGTCGATCACCTCGTCGACGGCCAGCCGCGAGGCTTCGATCAACTCCATCATCGGCAGGAGCAACTGGCCGTCCTTCGCCAGCCACTCCCCAATCTTTTGCGTTTCCTTCGCCGATAGAACTTGGTATCTTCTCTTCATGGCGGTTCTCCTTTTTTAGCGTCCGTCGGTTTTGTCACCTGGAACGCTACAGAACCGCCTTTTCCTTTTCAACTTTCAACTATGAACGGGACACGCTCTTCGTTTGGCCTCGGCCGGCGGAAAGGTTTCGTAAAGGGAAGAAGGATTATGGGTGTTGAGGTTGTCCATGACGAGGACGATCTTCTCGGCGTCGGGCCAGTCCTCATCGACCAATTGCCGAACCGCCTTGGCCCAATCGCTCTTGGTGCGCTGAGCGGTCACTTCCACACGTCGCCAGCCCTCCAGGGGGGCGACGAACATGAAGAGATTGCTCACGCCGTTGCGTTGGTATTCCGCGTCATACCGGTACGGGACTCCCGGCGCCGGCGGCGTGGGCGCGCGAACCTCTTGAATCTGCTGTTTGCTTGTTTCGTCCATGCAGATCAACACCTTTCCCTCTTCTTGGGGTCGGGTGTAGACATCCAACACGTCTTCCATTTTCCAGACGAATTCGGCGTTCGCTTCCGGCGGAATGCACCATTGCTTAACCCGCCACGGTTTCAAAGTGTTTTTTTAAAACGCGGCGGATCGTTTGGTAGGAAACCTGTTCCACCACCTGAAGCTCGACGATCTTGTCGGCGAGCAGGCGCAGGGTCCAGCGCCGATGTCCTTCGGGCGGTTGACTGCAAGCCAATGCGACAAGCCGCGCCTCTTGTTTGCCGTCCAGGCGCTGCAAATAAGGCCGCGGCTGGTGACTGCGACTTCCCAGAGCGACGGCCAGTCCCTCCTCGACGAACCGCTGGCGGATGCGTTGGACCGTCGGCAGACTCAGGCGCAAGGCTTCGGCGATTTTCTCATCCTGCCAGCCTTCTGCGGCTTTCAATAGCGCGTGCGCCCAACCGATCTTCCTCGCGTTGTGTTTGCCAGCCCGAACAATCCTTTCCAATTCCCGTCGCTCGTCTTCATTCAAATCGACCAGATACTTCTTGTTCATGTTTCCTCCTCCTGGGCAAACTACGCCCTTGAGGTGGAAGCCTAACATTCTCTACTTATCATTTCAAGAGTAACA
>Ga0181520_10004569_pt1 | contig 23006 bp, 25 predicted proteins | sample PEATcosm2014_Bin_29_FD_132451 | JGI IMG/M metagenome (GOLD analysis project Ga0181520, IMG submission 132451) | Peatland microbial communities from MTU Mesocosm Facility, Houghton, MI, USA - PEATcosm2014_Bin02_30_metaG | ecosystem: Environmental > Terrestrial > Soil > Wetlands > Peat | place...
CCTGAATATTTCCCCCCAAATCCCCCCTTCTTCCACCCAAAAAAAATGCAAAGGCCTGCCCCCCTTTTTCTTTTCGGTATTCCCCATCATCGCCCCCCCCCCCCCCCCTTGTATCTGTATGACAGAATGATCGCTCGCGCTTTGGTTGTGATACTATAAGGAAAAAGTAAAGAAAGTTTGCGCCCTTTCAAAATATCGACATCCGGTCTTAATCATAAAATTAAAATTTCGTTAACAACGCCTCTTGAAACAATGGGTAAGATGGCCTATCTCCACACCACTACACAGTACTGTCTGGCTAATAATCGTTTAACATTAAGGAGATGTCCTATGAAGTTCCGTCCTCTGCATGACCGCGTTGTCGTTCGCCGCATCGAAGGCGATCAAAAGACTGCGGGCGGCATCATTATCCCCGATACGGCCAAGGAAAAGCCCCAAGAGGGCGAAGTCATCGCCGTTGGCCCTGGAGCCCGCGATGAATCCGGCAAGATCGTCGCGCTCGACGTGAAGGCGGGCGACCGCATCCTGTTCGGCAAGTGGTCGGGAACCGAAGTGAAGATCGACGGCGAAGAACTGCTCATCATGAAGGAATCCGACGTCATGGGCGTGATTTGCTGCGGAACCTGCAAGTCCAAGAAATAAGCGACGCACACTCTCTAACGAATAACAAAGGAAACAAAAATGGCTGCAAAACAAGTTCTCTTCGGAACCGACGCTCGCGATAAGCTGCTGCGCGGTCTCGATATCCTCGCCAATTCCGTCAAGGTCACGCTGGGGCCCAAAGGCCGCAATGTCGTGATCGAGAAAAGTTTCGGCGCGCCGCGCATGACCAAGGACGGCGTCACGGTCGCGAAGGAAATCGAACTTTCCGACAAGATGGAAAACATGGGCGCGCAAATGCTACGCGAAGTCGCCTCCAAGGCCTCCGATAAGGCGGGCGACGGCACGACGACCGCGACGGTTTTAGCGCAAGCGCTCTCTCGCGAAGGCCTTAAGGCGGTCGCGGCGGGCATGAATCCGCTCGATCTGAAGCGCGGCATCGACAAGGCCGTCGAAGTCGTGATCGAAGACCTTAAATCCCGTTCGAAGAAGGTCTCCAGCAACGCGGAAATTGCCCAAGTCGGCACCATTTCCGCCAACGGCGATAAGGAAATCGGCGACAAGATCGCCGAGGCGATGGGCAAGGTCGGCAACGAATCCCCGATCACCGTCGAGGAAAGCAAAGGCCTCGAGACCGAGCTCGAAATCGTCGAAGGCATGCAGTTCGATCGCGGCTATTTGTCGCCGTACTTCGTGACGAACGCCGAAAAGATGCTCGTCGAACTGGACAGCCCTTACGTCCTTTTCCACGAAAGCAAGCTGTCAAGCCTGCAACCCCTGCTTCCCGTTCTCGAAGCGGTCGTGCAGTCGGGCAAGCCGCTTTTGATCGTCGCCGAGGAAGTCGAAGGCGAAGCTCTGGCGACGCTCGTCGTTAATAAGCTGCGCGGCGGCCTTAAGGTCGCGGCGGTGAAAGCCCCGGGCTTCGGCGACCGCCGCAAGGCGACGCTCGAAGACATGGCGATTTTGACGGGCGGACAGGTTATTTCCGCCGATCTCGGCATCAAGCTCGAGAACGTCACGCTCGACATGCTCGGCAACGCCAAGAAGGTTCGCATCGACAAGGACAACACGACGATCATCGACGGCGCGGGCAAGAAAAAGGACATCGAAGCCCGTTGCAGCCAGATCAGACAGCAGATCGAGGAAACCACGTCCGATTACGACAAGGAAAAGCTGCAGGAACGCCTCGCCAAACTGGCGGGCGGCGTGGCGATACTCCGCGTCGGGGGTGCTTCCGAAGTTGAAGTCAAGGAACGCAAGGATCGCGTTGACGACGCCATTCATGCGACCAAGGCCGCGGTCGAGGAAGGCATCGTCGCGGGAGGCGGGGCCGCTTTGCTCTATGCCATCCGTGCGATCGAGAAAGTTCGCCAGACGAACGACGACCAACGCCGCGGCGTGGACATCGTTCGCCGCGCGCTCGAAGCCCCGATCCGCCAGATCGTCGAAAACGCCGGCGTCGACGGCTCGATCGTCGTGGGCAAGCTGATGGAACAAAAGGACATCAACTTCGGCTACGACGCTCAGAAGAACGAATACGGCGATTTGCTGAAATCCGGCATCGTCGATCCGACCAAGGTCGTCCGCATCGCGCTTGAAAGCGCCGCGTCTGTCGCGGGTCTTTTGATCACGACCGAAGCGATGATCGCCGACAAGCCCGAGAAGAAGGCAGCCCCCGGCGGTGGCGCTGGCGGCGGAATGGGCGGAATGGGCGATATGGACTTTTAACCGACGCCTTTATGCTTAAAATGAAGGGCCGCAATTACTTGCGGCCCTTTGTTTTTAAAGGGAGAATCCGGATTATATTCTTGTTCTGAAAGTATTTATTGTGAAGTAAGTTAAGCCATCCGATTTTTAAGGAAGAATTTTTAATGAACGATCTTATTTTCATAGACGCGTTGGATCAAACAACGGAAAAGCAAAAGAGGGAAGATTTGCACCGGCTGCTTTTCAGCTTTGGCTATGTGCTGTGGGAAATTCTGGGCGGCAGGGATATCGACCTCGATGAAGCCGCCGCGCGCTTGCAAGTTTCTCCCGACACTCTTCGCATCATCATCCAAGGAAAACAAGGCGTCTCACAGCAAGAGATAAAAGATAAAAACTGGCGTGAGATATTTGTTCGATACTATCCCGAAACGTGGTCGTTTCATGAGCTTTCCTTTAATCAATATGCCGCTTTCTTGAAGAAGCATCCGGCGAAGGTCCGCGAATACAAGAACCTAAAACCGGAAGACGAGAAAAGTTTCGGATATCTGCTTTGGCTCATCATCGGCGGCGAAGACGCCGACATCAATGACGCCGCCCAATGTTTGAGAATTTTTCCTGGCACCCTTGACGCGCTTCTTCACGGCAAAAAAGGAATTTCACAGCAAGGGATCGCCAGCAGGCAATGGCGCACGATTCTCGCGGGGCATTATCCGGACGCGTGGCGACGCTATGCGGTCGATTTTGAAAAACACGTCGCTGCATTGCCGACGTACGGAAAAATTAAATCTCAAAACCTCGAAGACGACGGAAGCTTCGGATTTGTACTCTGGCTTATTCTCGGAGGAGAAAACGCGGATATACCGGAGGCCGCCAAACGCCTGAAGGTGCATTATAGCGCCATTACCAAAGCCATTTACGGTTTATGGAAGCCCTCGCAACAAATAATGAAGGATAAACGGTGGCGCGAAACTTTTGCCGAATATTATCCCGAAACATGGCGGCAATACGAAAGCCTCTTTGAAGAACGTTCTGCCCCGTCGGTCAGAACCCCCTGCGTATCCGAGGACAAGAAAAGCTTCGGTTATGCGGTGTGGCTCATCATCGGCGGAAATCGCGCCAATATACAGGAGGCCGCCAAACGCTTAAAAGTCGATCGTTCGGAACTTAGTAAAATCGTCTGCGGTCGAAAACAGCCCTCGCAAAATACGGTGGATGAAAAACAATGGCGCCAAACGTTTGCCGAACATTACCCGGACGCGTGGCGTCAATATGAAAACCTTTTCGAAAAAAGCTTCGCGACGCTAACCGACCGCCAACTCAAGCCCCACGAACCCGAGGACAAGGAAAGCTTCGGCTATATTTTGTGGCTCATTATCGGCGGCAAAAACGCTCAAAAAAATAAAGCGGCCGAACAACTGAAAATAGATTCCGGTTCTCTCAGAGCCATTATTTACGGACGCGGAAATCCTTCGCAGGAATTGGTGAAGGAGAGACAATGGCGCAAGATTTTGGCTGAACATTACCCCGATGCCTGGGAACAATATGAAACGCTCTTCGAAGAACGCGCGGCGACATTGGCCAAATGTCCCTACGCAAGCGAAAAACCAACGCGCAACGCGAAGGCCCTTGCGAAAGAACGACGCGCCGATCGTTGCGAGTTTTAATAATCCCGACTCCTAACATCCCTTTGTTTCCAAAGGAATATCCAGGAAGATATTCTTGTTCTGAAAGTATTTGTTCTGAAGTAAATTAAATATTCTGATTTTTACGGAAAACTATTTATGAACGATATGTCTACAAATAAACCGGTTCAAAATGCTTTTCATAACGCAGCCAGCTTGCCCGTCTGCGGCAAGAGCTTTGAATTCGGCTATACGCTTTGGCTGATTCTCGGCGGCAAAGACGCTGACATGAATAAGGCCGCCGCTCTCCTGCAAGTTTCCTCCAGAAATCTTCACAACATTATTGTTTGCATGTGCGGGATTTCTCAGCAGGAAGTAAATGACAAAGAATGGCGCCAAATTCTTGCAACGCATTATCCAAAGACATGGCAAAAACACGGCGACGCTTTCAATCAATATGCCGCCGCATTGACGCAACATCCCGGAAGAACGTGCGAATATAAGAACGCCGAACCCGGAAACAAAAACAGCTTCGGTTACGCGCTCTGGCTTGTCATCGGCGGCGAAAACGCCGACGTCAAGGAAGCGGCAAGCCGTTTGAATGCCCGGCCCTGCGACCTTAATTCCCTCATTTCCGGCGCCTGCGGAATTTCGCGCCAGAAAGTCGTTTTAAACAGGTGGCCCGAACTTCTTGCGGAGCATTATCCCGAAGCGTGGCGGCGCTATGGCTCCGTTTTTGAAGAACGCCTCGCCGATCTGCCCGAAAGACCCGGCCGAACTTCCCGCGAACCCCGAAACAAGGAAAGCTTCGGCCATCTTCTTTGGCTCGTTCTCGGCGGCAAAAAAGCCAACGTCTCGAAGGCCGCCCAACGTCTGGAAGTCAAAGACTGTATTCTCAGCGACATTCTTCGCGGGAGAAAAAAGCCTTCGCAACAATGGTTGAAAAACAAACAATGGCGCAAAATTCTTGCCGAAAATTATCCCGACGCATGGAAACAATACGAAAAAGTTTTCGATGAACGCGTCGCCGAACTGATGGCAAGACCCGGACTGCGCCCGCCTAGAATAGCGCCGTTAACCATAGATTCCAGTTCCTAACATACCGGTTATCATCTACTTTCTAAGGAGATCATTTCAGGAAGGAGCATTTAAATGGGAAAATCGCTCGACGACATTTTACGGCAGGCGACGAAAAATTTTTCGAATGCGATAAAGAAAAAAAACGTCACCTTGGCGCTCGACGCCCTTAACGGAATGCCGGAAGAAAATCGGGATAGAACCCTTTGCGCGGACGGCGTCGTCTATTTTCTCGCGGTCAACGGAAACGTTGCGGAAAGAGAGCGTCTTTCCAAATTGATTCTGGTCTTACAACCGAACGTGCACAGGAAAATATCCAAAGCGCAAGGAGCCATGGCGGGACTTGAGAAAGCCGGACTGGTTAACGCGATCGATCAAATCTGGACGAGCATGGAATTATCCGATCACAGAAACCATCCACCTTCCGGCGGCTTGAAAATAAGCGCCGACAATACCTTGCATCGATGAGAAAACGGGACAGCCTCTACCGCATATACCCATGAAAACCGCTGAAAAAGGCCCACACGGCAAGGGCAGCCAATCCCAACGCCGTGACGCGGTTGACGGTGATGATGCGGCTTTCGGTGAAATGGCGCCGCAGAAGCCCGACGCCGCCCGACAGCACCAACCACCACAGAGCCGATCCGGCGAAAATCCCGCCGATCAGAACGTCGGCGTCCAATTTTCTCGTCACCGCGCCGAAGGTCGCCACGACGGCCAACGTGCCGAAAATAGTCAAAGGATTCGTCAACGTGATAATCAATCCGCTCAACGCCGCGCGCACGGTTCCCATCAGCGTGTTTTCCTTCGCCAGATCGATAACCCTTGTCACGAAATGGGTTTCATGAGGAGGCCTCGGATGGTCGAACCACGTATGCCACGCGGCGGCCAGAACGATGCATCCGCCGAGAAGCCGAATCGAATACTCGTATTGATGGATAAAGCCCAAAACGGCGCTGACGCCTAAAACGGCGATTGCGCCGAAAAGCGCATCCGCGCATGCCGCGCCCCACCCCGTCGCCAGTCCGACAATCACCCCTTTTTGCAAGGTGCGCCTGATGCACAGCAACCCCACGGGGCCTACGGGAGCGGCGATAACCACCCCAAGAACCAGACCTCGGTACAAAACGTCGAATTCTTCCAGCAAATGTGCTCTCCGTGAACCCAGCGCGACTCAGAGAAGATGAAAGCAATCCGTTATGACAAAGCGCGGAAGTTTAAGCAATACGGAACGAAAGAAACCTGCCTTTTTATTCCGCCGCATCTCGAAGGGCCGCCGCCATTTTAACAACCCGCGCCATAAATTTCACGTCATGCACCCGTACGATATCCGCGCCCTGCATGACGGAAATCGCGACGCCCGCAGCGGTGCCTTCCAGCCTTTCGTCGACTGGCAAACCCAGCGTATGGCCGATGAAAGATTTGCGCGACAATCCCATAAGAACGGGGAATCCCAACGCCTTGATGCGTCCCAAATTTGCGATAAGCGCGAGGTTTTGTTGCGGCGTTTTTCCGAATCCGATGCCGGGATCGAGGATGATTTTATCCCGCGCCACGCCCACCTTGAGGGCGGCATCGACCCTCATTTCCAAGACATGCGCAACGTCGGCAACGACGTTTTCATAGGGCGGGGCGTCGAACGATGCAAAGCTCCGCTGGCAATAAGGAAGATCGCGGCAAGGGCAATCCCTGATGCCCGCCGCCGCAGGACAAGAGCCGGGGGTTTTTGCGCTTCGGTTGACGGCGTCGGGAGCCGCGCGGTTATGCATCAACACCACGCGCGCGCCGGATCTCGCCGCGACCTCGCCCATACGCGCGTCGCCCGCCAGAGCCGTAATATCGTTGATAATCGTGGCTCCGGCCTGTAAGGCTTTTTCCGCCACGTCGGCCTTGACAGTATCGACGCTAACGGGCGTCGAACCTAACATTTTTTTTATAGCCGTAATAACGGGAACCACACGGCGGATTTCTTCTTCAATGGAAACGGAAACCGAACCAGGGCGCGAGCTTTCGCCGCCGACATCGAGCATATCCGCGCCATCCGCGACCATTTGTTCCGCTTGCGCCATGGCACGCGAAACAGTGTCGTCGCCGCGCAAAACGCCATCGCCGGAAAAAGAATCCGGCGTGACGTTGATAATGCCCATGACGAGGGGAAGGCTCATGAAAGAAGCCGCCCGAGATCGGTCATCTCGCAGTTTGGCAAAAGCGTCAGCATCTCCGCCACGGTTTTCCCGATTTTGGGATGCGTCCATTCCGGCGCGACGTCGGAAAGAGGCTTCAGCACGAAAGGCCGCTCGTGCATCCGCGCGTGAGGGAGGGTCAATTCCGGCGTTTCGAGAATGACGTCGCCGTAATAAATAATATCGATATCGATCACGCGCGGGCCGAATCTGAACGTCGGCGTTCGCCCGATCTCCCTTTCGATGTTTTTAACCGCCCAAAGCAAGGGCAGCGGCTCCAATTTTGTCGTTCCGGCGACGACGGCGTTCAGAAAAACCGGCTGATCGAGAATATAGGCGGCGGGCGTTTCGTAAACCTTCGACATCGCCTTGACATCGACGCAAGCCGCCAGAGCCTTGACGGCCCTCTGCAGGGAGCCGAGCCTGTCTCCGAGATTGGAGCCAAGCGCAAGCGCAACGGGGATGGAAGGAGTTTCAACCAACGGAGTTCTCCAGAACTTTTCGCACCAAAGCGATCGTGATCTTACGCCCTTCCGACAAAGCCGCAAGATCGAGCCTTTCGACCAAATCCCTGATGCTCGCGGCGTCGCGGGGCATACGCGGCGCGAGATAGGCGACGACGCCCGCGTCGAGCGCGACCTGCCTGTCGCGGAATTGCTTGACGATCAGGGCATCGAGAAGCGCGTCGTCTGGCGGAAGCAGCGCAATGGCCGGAAGCGCCAGCAAGCGCGACCGCAGATCGGGCAAAATAAATCCTGCCTGTCCCGCGCCGCGCGTCATCGTCAAAAGCAGCGAGCCGTTGATGTCCTTGATATGATTATAAAGATGAAACAGCTTTTCTTCGGCTTCGGGTTTTCCGGCCAAGGCGTCGGCGTTATCGATCGCAAAGGAAACCGTTTTCGCCGTCAGAGAAAAGGCGTCTTCCGCGAGCAAATCCTTCTCGGCCACAAGCAATCCCTTGCTTTTATCGAGCCACAAATTCAGCAAATGGGTTTTTCCGCTGCCCGCAAGCCCTACGAGGACCAATCCGTGCGCGGACCACCCCGGCCATTTCTCGATCCACGCGGCGGCGTCGCGGTTGCAGGGCGTGACGAGAAAATCGTCCGCGCTCATCGCGGCGTTATGAGGCAAAGGCAAAGGTAACTGGCGCATCTATTTGTAGAACTCGCTTGATCTATACTGGCGCACGCCGAAACGCACCAGAACGCCGATCACGGCGGCGGTCGGCACGGCGATCAGGACGCCCAAAAAGCCCATAAGCTTGATGCCCGAAATCAACGCGAACAATATCCAGACGGGATGCAGCCCAACGCGGTGGCCGACAAGCTTCGGCGTCAGCACATAGGCCTCGAAGAAATGCCCCACGGCGAACACGGCGATAACCAGACCGATGCGCAGCCAATCGCCGTCGAACTGCACGCAGGCCAGAATGACGCTCGTGACCCAGCCGAAAACCGTGCCGACATAAGGGATAATCGTCAAAATGCCCGCGATGATGCCGACGGTCGCGCCGTATTTAAGCCCGTTCGCGGCCAATCCCGTGCTGTAAACGACGCCGAGAATGACGCACACAATCGCCTGTCCGCGCACGAAGCCGGATAAAGTCTGGTCGATCTCGGCCATCTGTTGGCGGATGACGGCATAATGGGCGCGCGGAATCAGCTGATCGACGGCCTTGGTCAATTTATGCCAATCGCGCAGAACGTGGAACGCCGTGACGGGAGTTAAAATCGACAACGCGACGGCGTCGATCAGGGCAAAGCTTCCACTGACGATATGCTGAACCGCATGGCCAACCCAATCGACGGCCTCGCCGGTCGATTGTTCGGCCGCGCCGCGGATTTTCTCGACGTCCTCGGGAGAAAACCGCGCAAGCCAATCCTGCGCCCACGGTAGATATTGCTCGCGGATTTTGGCGATATAGTCGGGAAGGGAGTTGATGAGGGCGCCGATCTGGTGGTTCAGCATCGGCCAGACCAAAAGAACAATCGACGCCACGATGAAAAGGAACGCGGACAAAACGGTTAAAGCTCCGATCCAGCGCCGAACCTTGCGCTTTTCCAAGGCCGTGACGGCGGGCTCGAGGAAATAGGCGATCGCTAAACCCGCAAGAAACGGCAGCAGAACAGGCTTAAAGAGCCACAAAACGGCGACCAGCGCCGCAAGGATCAAAAGCCAAAAACGCAAGGCGAAAGGGTTAGTCGTGGGCATGAGGACATCCTTAAAGTAAGGAGGGATGATGAACCGCCCGACAGATTACCCTATTTTACGAAAAGGTCGAGATTTAAGCTTGGGATGTCTTTTGGAAGCTCTTCATCACGCTCCGTAGCGAAGATGCTGCCGATGGAACTTCTTTGTACGATTTGCCGCAAACAGTTTTTTAGGAAGGACGGGCATCCGATTTTTGCAATAGCGGTCGTCGCGTATCGTAATGTTATAGGTCGTTATGTTATTATTGGTTATCATGCTGAAGTTATGAGCGGTTAGATTGCTCAGTAGAAACTGCACTTGCGCATTTGTAAGTTCGTTGGCGTTTTTGTGAAAAAGGGCGTTTGAAAGAGCGTCGGTATATGGCTGCTCCACAACCGCAATGATGGGGGCGACGACTGCGGTAACGAATATGGCCGCACCCACACCGATGGCGAATCCCATCTTGGCGCTTGTCCCCCACTTAATTTCGCTGGTGTCGGTCTTGATAACGACGGTGTCTTCCTTAATTTCCTTGGTTTTTCCATGAATGTTGTCGGCTTTTTTGTCGATGCCGTTAATGCCCTTTTCAATATTCTTAATCCGACTATTTTCGAGCGCGGCTACCCGCGCGCTTATTTCGGCTTCCCTTTCCGTAACGATGCGCTTTTGCACCGAATCTATATAAAGTTTGAGTTTTTTCTCATCATTGAGAAAAACTTCGGCTTTATCAAGCTTCACTATTGATGGGTCTTTTTCGATTCCTTCGATGTAATCGTCGTAGGCGCCCCAAACGAAGGGATTTTTCGTCTTCTTAAAAGTTTTCTCAAAAGTCGCGTATGCCAACCCCAGAATCTCTTCTTTGCTGATATTCTCAGATTCTATCGCGTCTAAAGATTTGACATTATCTTCCTGATTGGCTGAATTTTCGGACATAAATATCCCCTTGAAAATTCCTTTTAAAAATTCTTTTGAACAACATTCAAAAAGCAAAAAACAAACTTAAATCAAGCGTCGCACGATATAATTTTTTTTAAACGATTTACTATCCCATTTTCCGAAACTGGGATAGTAGGCTGAACCAGATCAGCAAGAGGATTCTTGCCAGCCATAATAGCCTCTAAATCGGCGCTTATTTGTTCGTGAAGCTTCGCACGGACTTCCGGAGATTTCATGTGCTGATCGACCTCCCAAAGAATCATTCCCAATTCCGTCGCATTTTCAGGAGGCACAGAGTCTTTTGCGTTTATATAAGCAGCAACGGCGTCAATAACCCGCATATCTGGTGTTAGTTTTTTGGACATACCCGTCACCGTTTCTGGAATAGGGAAAATCCCTAATCTTTCTGGCGCAGTATATTCCATATTTTTCTCCGTTCAAAAAGTTTCACTACAAACGCGTCCCCTTATATTTTCCGTGTATCACAAAAAGAGGAGCTTGTAAAATAAATCAATACTTTCAGTACGTTGTGGTTATCAAACCCTTAACGAGCGTGTTTGATCTTTACCCTTAGGAGGCAAATTTTAACCGAGAATCCGGAAAACTCATTTATTTGCGGCTATGAATCCAAATTTACGGGGAATGAGAAAAAGCAGCCGAAATCTCCCCCGACAGAATTTTTTCTGCCTTTCAAACTTATAAAACGCGCCTCATTTGATAAGGCAGCAGCCTTTTATTGCAATTCCAACCGTCTTTCTGCTACAACCCGCGTGAAAATGAACGAACAAGATTAGAGACACAGTGACGACATTTGCCGATTTAGGGCTGAGCGCGGACATCCTTAAGGCCATAGAGGATGTCGGATATACGACCCCAACCCCCATTCAAGAACAAGCCATCCCTTACGTTTTGCAAGGGCGCGACCTTTTGGGCTGCGCGCAAACGGGAACGGGAAAGACGGCGGGTTTCGTGCTGCCGATGCTTGAAATGCTGGGCAAGGGCCGCGCGCGGGCGCGGATGCCGCGGTCGCTCATTCTCGAACCGACGCGCGAACTCGCCGCGCAAGTCGCGGAAAATTTCGAGAAATACGGCAAATACCACAAGCTTTCGATGGCGCTTCTCATCGGCGGCGAAACAATGGTCGAGCAAGTCCGCGCGCTCGACGCCAGCGTCGATGTTCTCATCGCCACGCCCGGGCGCATGCTCGATTTGTACGAGCGCGGCAAAATCATGCTCGCCGACATCAAGATTTTCGTGATCGACGAAGCCGACCGAATGCTCGATATGGGCTTTATTCCCGATGTCGAGCGCATAGCGGGATTGCTGCCGCCCTTAAAGCAAACCTTGTTCTTCTCGGCGACGATGCCGCCAGAAATCCGCAAGCTCGCCGACCGTTTCCTCAGCAATCCGAAGACCGTTACGGTTTCTCCGCCCGCAAGCACGGGCGAGAACGTGACGCAGAAACTCGCGATGCTGGCGCAGAACAGCGATTGGCTTAAGCGCGAGGCTCTCCGGTATCTTCTGAAAAAAGACGACGTTAAGAACGCGTTCATCTTCTGCAACCGCAAACGCGATGTTGCCACGCTGCACAAATCCCTCGTCAGCCACGGATTCAACGCGGGCGCTTTGCACGGCGACATGGAGCAATCCGAACGCACGTCGACGTTGGATAAATTCCGGCGCGGCGAAATCGCGCTTCTCGTCTGCTCGGACGTCGCTGCGCGCGGCCTCGATATCGACGCCGTCAGTCATGTGTTCAACTTCGACGTTCCCTTTAACGCCGAGGATTATGTGCATCGCATCGGGCGCACGGCGCGCGCGGGATTGACGGGCACGGCCTACACGCTTGTGACGCCGGACGACGCGAAGCAAATCGCCGCAATCGAGCATCTGATCAAGAAAACGATTGAACGCGAAGTTATCGAAGGCCTCGACGCGCCGCATGACGGGACGGGCCGCCACCGGCATCGCAAAGGCGAAGATCGTGATCGCCGCACCAGCCGCGGGCACGATACGGATTCCCGCCGCACGCGGGAAAAAACATCCGAGCCCTCCATACCCGCAGCAAAGGTGAAACCATTGCCTTCAAGCGGCACCGAGGACGAACTGCCCGCTTTTCTCCGCCGTCCGCCAGTTCCCCTAAAATCAAAGGGTTAACGTTTAAATCCAAAGAATAATTCTTGCGGACGCCCTTAGCCTCTGGCAATTCTTAGCACATGGGTTTCAGGCGTTCCCTTAAACGATTCGCGAGCGTTTCGGCGTGTCTTTTGGCATCGCTGCAGATATCGCCGTCTTTGGCCGACACGCCGCCTCTGGGTTATGTCGGGCCGGTGCCGCGCGAGGAGCCTGTTTCGATGCCTCCCCTAGGCTATACAGGCCCTGTGCCGCGTCCGGCGGAAGGTGCGCTCCCGCAAAAGCCAAATTCCCCCCTTGCCGCCGCGTCCAATCCTAAGGACGCCTCTAAAATCAGCCATTCCGGCGAAACGCTGATAACGGCCAGAAAAATGCATTCCGACAGCGAGACCGGAATCGTGACGGCGGAAGGTCAGGTCGAACTGGTACGCAATGACTACATGCTGCATGCCGACAAAGTTGTCTATAACCCGAAAACCGGCATCATGACGGCCGATGGCCACGTCGCGATCCTGACTCCGGCGGGCGACGTCGAATTTGCCGATCACGAGGAAATCACCGGCGACATGAAACAGGCGTTCGGCGAGAACGTCGGCATCCTGTTCCCCGACAATTCGCGTTTGGCGGCCAAAGTGTCGCAGCATTACGACGAGCGCTACACCGTGGCGAATAACGCGCTTTACACCGCCTGCAACGTGTGCCGCGAGAATCCGGATCAGCAGCCTCTCTGGCAAATGAACGCCGAAACGATCACGCACGACAATGTCGATCACAAAGTCTATTACCACGACGCGACGATCGATTTTGACGGCGTCCCCGTCGCTTACACGCCCTATATGTCGGCGCCGGATCCGACCGTCAAGCGCCAACAGGGATTTCTGCCGCCGATGCCGGGGTATTCCCCGAATATCGGCGACTATCTTAAAACGCCGTATTATTTCGACATCGCGCCGGACAAGGACGCGACGGTGACCCCGACGTTCAGCACGAATGACACGCTTCAGCTCGATGCGCAGTACCGCGAGCGTTTTGCAAGAGGAAATTTGGGGGTTGAGGGATCGATCGTTCAGGCCGACCTGATCGACACGAACTCCGGCGTCGATAAGGGACAGCAGGTGCGCGGCGCTTTATTTGGCAAATTCCTCGCCGATCTCGACAACACGTGGCGCGCGGGAACCGACGTGGAATACGCGTCCGATCGAAGCTATCTGCAACGCTACGAAATTTCGTCGCTCGATCAGACGGAAAGCCGCGCGTTCGTCGAAGGTTTTCAGGGAAGGAATTACGCCGTCGCCAATTCCTATTATTTCCAGAATTTGCGCGCCGACAGCAACATCACCGAGCCCGTCGTTTTACCCTCGGCGTCCATCAACGCTCTGGGCGATCCCGGGCAGGCGTGGGGGGGGCGCTGGTCGTTCGACGGCAACACGCTTCTCACGGAACGCGATAATTCGGGGCAGCCCGTCGCGGAGCAGGGGCCCGATACGCGAAGGCTGTCGTTGAACGGGGGATGGCAACGGCAACTGGTTTCGGACACGGGCCTTGAAACGACGATCTCCGGCCTGATGAGAACCGACAGTTATTGGGCGAATAACGTGGTCGATGCCAACAACGCTTCCGTCTATAATCAAGCGCTGTTCACGCGCGAATTCGAGCAGGCCAACGCCGTGCTGCGCTATCCGATGGGACGTTCCGGCAACGGCTATCAGCAGATTCTGGAACCGATCGTGGGCATAACGGCCGCGCCCGACGTGCGCACGATCGCCAAATTACCCGACGAAGACAGCCTCGACGTCGAATTCGACGAAACGAACCTGTTTTCGCCTAACCGCTTCACGGGCAGCGATTTGATCGAAGGGGGAAGCCACGTCACCTACGGGCTTCGCAACGCGATCACGACGGATACCGGCGCGCGCATCGACGTTTTTGGCGGAGAAAGCTATAACTTCGGCTCCAACAACGATTTTCCCGATTTGTCCGGGCTCAACGCGCGCGCGTCGGATTACGTCGGGCGCATCGATTTTTCCCCGGCCAAATGGTTTGATTCTAACTACGGATTCCGCCTGTCCGAAAACAATTTTTCGCCGCAGAGGCAGGATGCCTATATTTCGGCGGGCGCGCCCGTCTTCCGCCCGTCCGTGCGCTACGTTCAGGCCTACGAGTACGATACGACGACGGATTTGATCGATCAGGTCAGGCAAATAACGCTCGGCTTTTCGTCAACGTTCGCCAAATACTGGACGGTCGCCGGCTCGCATCTTCAAGCTTTCGATCCGTCGCCGGGGCCCCGCACGACGAACGTCGCCGTCACGTATGTCGACGAATGTTTTGCTTTCGGCGTCAACGTGTCGCACGACGACACCAATCGCCTCGATATCAGTTCGGGCACGTCGGTCGCGTTCCACTTCTATCTGAAGAATCTCGGAAGCCTTCACACCGACTCCGTTGGCCATATCACTTTCCCTGCCGAGTTCAGGCAAACGGCACCCTGAGAAATTCCAATGCCTCGTCATAATTTCTGACGACATCGATCCCCGCCGGAGCCTCGACTTTTTCTTCCGTGAGCCACAAACAAAGACGAAGGCCTCCGTCTTGCGCCGCCCGCATGTCGGTCAAAGCGTCCCCCAAAAAAGCCGAACGCAGGGGGTCCAAATCCAAGCGGCGGATCGCTTCCAAAACCATTCCCGGCTGAGGCTTGCGCCAGAAGCTCTGGCGCGTGAAAACCGGATCGACGCCCTTGTCGTGCTCGAAACAGGCCAGCACCAGATCGATGTCGATGGATTCTCTTTTCAGTTCGCGCAGCATATACCGCGTCAGGTGGCGATAATCGTCCGCCGAATAAAGCCCGCGCGCGACCCCGGCCTGATTCGTCGCGATGGCGAGGCGATAGCCCAAATCCCGCGCCGCGCGCAGGAAAGGAAACACGCCGGGCAGAAACGAAAATCGCTCCATCGAACCGATATAACCGGCGTCGGCGTTGATGACGCCATCCCTGTCCAAGAGCAACGCGCGATTTTTGTTCATTGTTTCTCCATTTATTCCCATTTATATTCCCAATTCCCATTTTGATTCAACCTTCCTTAGGAACACAACCATGCTGGCCAAACTTGTTCGATTAATTACCGTCCTTTGTGCCCTCTTGCCCGGAGTTTTTTCCATGACCTCATCCGCCGCGCCCGCGTCAGACCCCGAAAACACGATTTATCTCGACCTTCCGACGGGACGCGTCGTCATCCAACTGCGCCCCGATCTCGCGCCCGCGCACGTCGCGCGGATCAAGGAATTAACGCGCCAGGGCTTTTATGACGGCCTTGCCTTTCATCGCGTCATCCCGGGCTTTATGGCGCAAACGGGCGATCCGCTCGGCACCGGCATGGGCGGTTCCGGCCAAAAGCTGAAGGCGGAATTTTCAAAGGAACATCATGTGCGCGGCACGGTATCAATGGCGCGCGCCGCGAGTCCCGACAGCGCCGACAGCCAGTTCTTCATCTGCTTTGCGGACGCGCCATATCTCGACGGACAGTACACGATCTGGGGACAGGTGACATCCGGCATGGAATTCGTCGATCAGATCAAGGCCGGCTCGTCCTCGAACAACGGCGCGGTTACCGATCCAACCAAAATCGTGAAGATGCAGGTCGCTGCCGACGTTAAAGGCTGATTTATTTCGGAAACAATCTAACGCCGGAGAAATTCTCGACGGCAATCCGTGAGCAAAAATCCTGCCACGGGCATTTTTGGCACGGGCGGGAGATTTCTCCGTTGGCGAATGCCCGGCGTAACGCCGTGACGCTGCGACGGCCAAGCTTCAGCCGATCTCCGGCCTTTAACGTCGGCATGTGCAAGGTGCGAGAAACCGCATCGAGAGCGAGAGCGTCGTTTTTCCCGACGCTCTTCTTGGGGCAAACTTTAGCGTGTTCGCACGTGTCTCTGCCGTCAACGCGTAAGGTTACGCAAATATCGTCGGGGCCAGAGACAATCTCTATCACCGCGCCGTTAGCGATTTGATCGACGACGGCGTTGAAATTTTCGACGAAAGCGGGCGTATATCCCTCGCCGCAATAGCAAAGGATGCACAGTAAATGGTGTCCGCGCAACCTAACCGCATTTTGCATGATCGATTTTACCTTGTTGCGTCGTTTGCGCGAAGTTTCGTCGCAACGAGCCCGACATCGTAACGGAATGTACGTCAAATTCCATTTGTGCGGCCTGAACGCGAAGAACGAGGAAAATGGCTTTTTTTCCGTCATCGTCGTCGATGTGAAAGCCGCCATAAGCGCCGCGCACGGCGTCGCCCGACCCATTAGGCCGCAGGGTCATCATTCCGTCGGAATCGAGAAAGCCCAGACGCCCCAAAACGGCGTTGAAGTCTGAATGTTGCCGGTAATACGACAAAATATCGGCAAACGCGCTCTCGAATTTCAGCATAAAATCGTCGATATCAAGCGCGACCCCGAGTTTGGCCAAGCTTGTCGCGCGGTTGCCGTCCGCCAGTTCTGGCGCGGTTTTTAAATTAACGCCGACGCCAAGATTGACGATGCGCGCATACCCCGGGTTGGCGTCCCAAGAGGGCGGGACAAGGCAGCCGCATATTTTATCGCCGTCAACCAGAACGTCATTGGGATATTTAAGCGTCACGTCGCGATCGGGCAAAAGATCGCGCACGATTTCCATGACCGCGCCCGCGGCGATTATTTCCATTTCCTGCCCGTATTCGCTTTGGAGAACGGCGATGCTGCGGCTAAATAAGACGTTGCCTGCGCCCGATTTCCATTCTCTGTCGCCGCTGCCGCGCCCTTTCGTTTGTTCCAAAGCGAGAACGATGGAGCCGTCAGGGCAACCTTTGGCGATCAACGCGTCCATTTCGCGCATTGTCGAGTCCGTCGACGCAAGAACGGTGTATCTGTTGCCAAGACCCGCTTCCAATAACCTGGCTTTTTCCGTTACCCTCATGGTGGCGCTTAAGCTTGCGGGGCGGGATCGACGTATCTCGGAAAAATTCCCTGCGGGGCAGGGATCGGCGTGCCGGATTTCAACGCGAAAGCTTCCCCCGAATGCGCAAAACTACGCTTATCGACAGGAACGGCTAGTTGATCGAGCAATTTGCTCGCCGACATCGGCATGAATGGTTGCAAGAGAATGCCGATGTGCCGCAACGTTTCCGCGAGCACGTATAAAACCGTTTCCATACGAGCAAAGTCCGTTTTCTTCAATGCCCACGGCGCTTGCTCATCGACATACCGATCGGCCTCGCCGATAACCGCCCAGATAACATCGAGGGCCTTATGAAAAGCCTGAACCTCAAATTCCTGCCGCATCAAAACCAAAACATCTCGCGCCGCGCCCAATAATTTCTTGTCGGCATCCGAAAGACTCCCGCATTTCGGCACAACCCCGCCGCAATTCTTCGCAATTTGGGAAAGCGTGCGCTGCGCCAGATTGCCGACGCCGTTTGCCAGATCGCTATTGATGCGGCGGACGAAGGCTTCGCGCGAGAAATCGCCGTCATTGCCGAACGGCACCTCGCGCAACAAGAAATAACGCGTCTGGTCAAGCCCGTATGTTTTGATCAATTCATAGGGATCAATCACGTTGCCCAAAGACTTCGAAATCTTCTGCCCTTCGTTTGTCCACCACCCGTGGGCGAAAACGCGTTTTGGCGGCTTCACTCCCGCGGCCAGAAGAAACGCAGGCCAGTAAACCGCGTGGAAACGCAAAATATCCTTGCCGACCATATGCACATCGGCAGGCCAGAATTTTTTATATTTTTCGGCTTTTTCGTCGGGATATCCCACCGCCGTGAGATAATTCGCCAGCGCGTCGAGCCACACGTACATAACGTGCTTCGGTTCGTTCGGCACGGGAACGCCCCACGTGATCGCGGTGCGCGATACCGACAAATCCCTCATGCCGGATTTGACGAAGCTGATCACCTCGTTGCGGCGCGTGTGCGGTAAAATGAAATCGGGATTCTCGTCGTAGAATTTCAGCAAACGGTCGCCCCACGCCGAAAGCTTGAAGAAATAGCTCGGCTCCTCGACCCACTCGCATTCAGCGCCCGAAGGCGCGATCTTTTTCCCGTTCGGACCGTCCGTCAGTTCGTCTTCGCCGTAATAGGCCTCGTCCCGAACGGCATACCAGCCGGAATATTTTCCCAAATAAAGCTCGCCGCGCTTCAAAAGCTCGTTCCATAAAGCCTGACAGGCCTTAATGTGGCGTTCTTCAGTCGTGCGGATGAAATCGTCGTTTGAGGCGTTCAGGGCCTTCAAAAGATCGCGAAAATTCCGCGAAACCTTGTCGGTGAAAGCCTGAGGATCGAGACCTGCCGCAGCGGCGGATTTGGCGACCTTTTGCCCGTGTTCGTCCGTGCCGGACAAAAACATCACGTCAAAACCGTCCAAACGCTTGAACCGCGCCAGCACGTCGCACGCGATGGAGGTATAGGCATGTCCGACATGGGGGACGTCGTTGACGTAATAAATCGGCGTCGTGACATAATAGGTTTTCACGTAAACATCCTTTTAAAAAGACGGGGACGCCGGAATTTATTGCTTTGTCGGGAACGGCGCGAACGGAAACGGCTTTTCGTCCGACGCGAAAGTCAGATAGCGCGTGACCTGCCCCTGATACGCGGCGAGATTGTTTCCGAATTCGGACAATCCCCCAAAAGCCGAACCGTTGAACAGCTTGGCCAGAAACTGGAACACCGAAGCGGCGAAGGTCAGCAAAATAGACAGGTAAAAGGCGACGCCGAACACGACAAGATACAAAAAGCGCAGCCACGTATCCTTGTCCTTGACGTTTTTCTTGAGGTCTTCTTCGTTCAATCCGGTCATTTTTCCCTCCACGGCAGAGCGCAGTTTATAGGCTCTCTCGCGAGAAAAAGCAATTGACGACAATATCAGCCGCCCAACTACCCGAAATTAAACGGATCGCCATCGCCGGACAATTCACGCAATTCCCGTGTGGCGTTCACGTACACGTTAGCAGCAAGAAGAGTGTGCTTACAAGGATGTGCGCTACTATTAGAAAATTCTTCTTTTGCAACGTCCCTCATCTTTTTCAACAAAGTGATATGTTGATCATATGGATCGGCCATTTTGATTCTCCTCTAAAATTAAGCATCCAAACAATTCGGAACCAATGCGAGTCATACCACCCGGAAATGAAAGTAAAAACATTTATTTTTCGATATTTATCAATGTATTAGGATTTATCCGCAAGTTGTTTTTGCGCCAGCTTCTTTTCGACCATTGCGACTACGTCGCCGATGGTGCGGACCTCCACGTCGGAGGTATTGGCGTTAAACGGCAACTGAACCTTGAATTTGTCCTCGAGCGCGAAAATGACCTCGACCATATCGAGAGAGGTGATGTTGAGGTCGGAAAGAGGGACTTCGGGCGTCAGCTTGCTGCGGTCGACAAGCGCCTTTTGCGCGACAATATCGAGAATCTCGTCAATTTGGGAGAGAGACATCTTTTTCCCTTATCATTTGGGTTGCTAAGACCTAATCGGTTTCCTTCTTTTTCTCAAGCTCCGAGACTCTTTCGGCTAACCCCTCGATTTTCTTAAAGAATCGCGTCAATCGTCCGAGATTGAACAGATTTTCCATGAACTTTTCGCGAGGAGCTGCGGGCGCGCCGCCGACAATCGCGCGGGGAGCCACGTTTCCGGCAATGCCGCTCATCGCCATCGCAATCGCATCGTCGCCAATCGTCACATGATCGGCAACGCCCACGGCTCCGCCCAAAACGACGCGATTTCCGATTTTTGCGCTGCCCGCGATGCCTGTGCGGCCGCAGATCATGCAATTCTCGCCCACTTGGACGTTATGCCCAATTTGAACCTGATTATCGATCTTGGTGCCGTTTCCAATGCGCGTCGAGGAGATCGTGCCGCGGTCAATGCAGCTGTTTGCGCCCACTTCGACGTCGTTGCCCAAAACGACAGGAGCCAGAGACGCGATGCGGATCAACTCGGTGTTGGATGCCGTCACCGCGCCGCCCGCCTTGGCCGTTTCGACGCTTCCCGTCTGGGGCGTGACGAAGCTGAATCCGTCCGCGCCGATGCTCGCGTTGAAATGGATGACGGCGCGGTCGCCGATGCGCGTTCCCGCGCCGATTTTAGCGCCTGAATAGATCAACGCGTTGCGCCCGATGATGGCGTTCTCGCCGATATAAACGTGCGGATGCAAAACGGCGTTGTCGCCGATGACGGCATTCGCGCCGATATAAACGAACGCGCCGATGGCGGCGTTTTTTCCGATCGTCGCGCGTTTTTCGATGACAGCGCTCTTGTGAATACCCGGCTTGACGAAAACGGGTTCTTCGAACAAAGCCGTCAGTTTCGCCATTGCGAGGCGAGGCCGCGCCACGACAATTCTCGCTTTCAGAAAAGCGCTGTCTTTTTCATCGCCCGAAACCACGGCGGCCACGGCTTTGGTGTTTTCCAGCAAGGGCAAAAGCTTGGCGTCCATCGCGACCGCCAGATCGCCAGCGTCGATAACGTCGGCGGGATGCGCGAGCCGCGAAACGCGGATTTTGCCGTCGCCGATCAATCGGCCCTCGACGGCATCGGCAATAACTTGAAGGGAAAAGGTTTTGGACATAAGGCTCACAAAGCAAAGAACAACGATAATGTCAACCCAAGCTAAAATAACTGGTGAAATCGCGAATAAATTCCTTTAAACCGCACGAAACGCCCAATTCCCCAAAAGAAAATCCCATGCGTATAGCCTGTGTCCTATTGCTTCTTCCTTTTATGTTTTTCGCCAATCCTTTTGCGGCGCAGGCCGAGGATGCTTCTTTGCCCGCAGCCGATGACGACGGGCCAGAGCACGGCAAGGTGAACACGCCCGATCCGGGCCCTGTCGATCCGGGGCATTACGAAATCGAAGCCTCTTATTCCGGCGCGTTAGCCAAACATACATGGAACGATCAGAGCAATCTCATCGGCCACGGAGCGGAGCAAACAAATCAAGCAGGGCTCTTACTTACGGCGGGCGCGGTCGAAAATCTGGATTTCAGCATTTTCGACAGTTACCGGTGGCTCAAGGATAAAGAAGACGCACCGGATTCCGAAACCGGCAATCAGCTCGGCAACGTGACGGTCAACGGACGATACCGGTTCATCGAAAATAAAGACCTCAACTTGGAAGCCGCCTACATCGGCGGATTTACAGCACCCGCGGGCAGCCAGTCCGACGAAAAAGACGTTTCGACCAACCAAAGCTTCTGGAGCTTCGATCAAACCCTCGTTGCGGCAAAAGATTGGGGACAATGGACGGGCAATGTCGATGCGGGGTATGCGCTGCCTTTCGGCAATCACCTCGGAACGGCGCGCGGAACCGCAAACGCCGACATCGCGGGAGGCTATCAAATACTGGCATGGCTCCAGCCGGAGGTCGAAATAAATTACATCCGGAATTTCCTCTCGGTCGGCGGCGATCAGGAAGTTCTGGCCGTGACGATGGGGCTTGTCATGCCGATCGACGAACGCCTGCGCATCGACACGGGGCTCCAACAAGGCGTCTGGGGAACGAACGCCGACCGCGCTACAACGTTCTCCATCGCATTTAAAACGGCGTTTTAAATACGGTTAGTCCCAAACCGATAGTCGGCCACCGTCTCTTCAAGTTTTCCCACGGCGGATCTTGAAGGCTCCAGCGTTTTGGCCAAAGCGATTTCATCTTTAAGAACGACATCCAAACAGAAACCGGATTTGAAGTAGTTTAACCGTTTTGCTTTGTCTATCTTATCGAACTCTTCGAGAATAAAATTTTTGGCGATAGCGACCCCGCCAATTTCGAACGTGTCCCAGTTATTTCTGTTAATGCCCGGAAGGGGAATGACGTTTGTCACTGTGGCGATTTTGCGGGGCGAAAGGTTCTTGGCTTCTTCCGCGCGCATTGTCATTAGCGCTCGTGTCAACGGCAACAGGCCTATCAAATTAACGCTTTTTGCTTTTTTGTAGACATCAAGCTCCGCAATATTATGAAAATGATCGCCCGTATTTTTTGAGGCATTCTCGACTGTAAAAAATTTCTTCGCCTCTTCCCCTGAAATGCCGCGCGTTTTCGTTAAATAGTTCTTCAAATAACGGGCCATATAATCGCCCTCCGTTTCCCCGTCGCCGGGAAACGGAAGTTCGTTCTTTTTTAATAAAGGCGAGAAGTATTGCATGTAAATTTTTGTGACAAGAAGGTTGTTAACAACCTCGCCGCCGCAAAGCATAAAATGGCTGATCTGGCCGCTCTCGAAAAAGCCGATCGCTTCGTTAAGCGCAAACAAACTGGTAATTCCTGCGCCCAAAACGATACCGACATCCGCGCAAACGTCCTGAGGAAATTCGGGGAACATAAGTTCCGTAAGCGCCCCTATGTTTTGAGAGTTGTTGCTTCCTTCGAATTCAATGCCGCCGATCGAAATGCTCATGACCATAGTCTAGCCGCGAACGTGGCTAGCTCCTGTTAAGTTATTGATAGAATGGCTCCTTCGCAACTTACGAAGGAGGCAGAGATGAAGTATTATGTAGGGCTGGACGTATCGCAGCGGCAGAC
>Ga0181520_10004570_pt1 | contig 23005 bp, 21 predicted proteins | sample PEATcosm2014_Bin_29_FD_132451 | JGI IMG/M metagenome (GOLD analysis project Ga0181520, IMG submission 132451) | Peatland microbial communities from MTU Mesocosm Facility, Houghton, MI, USA - PEATcosm2014_Bin02_30_metaG | ecosystem: Environmental > Terrestrial > Soil > Wetlands > Peat | place...
ACCACTTCGGCGGGTTCGCCGAAGTTCCGCAACACGGCGAGTATTCGCGCAACGTCGTCATCGCCCGGCATTTGCTGGTAAGCCTCATACAGGTGCGACTCGATCTCCCTCAGAAACTCGCCCTGCTCTTGGGCCGGAACCAACGGGAGCTGTGACTTCACACGCTCCAAATAGTCATTGGCAATCTTCGCCACCACTTCGGGATAGTTATTCATTTTGTCTTACCCCTTTCGGACGACAAGTTTCTTCCTCGAATGCTCCGATTGCTCCGGGGACTTCCACTTCTGCTGGACCAGGGAAACCAATACGTCAAGTTCCTGGCTCAGCGCATCGAAGAGCTGCCGGCCGGACGACGTCAACGCGTAGTATTTCCGAGGAGGCCCCTGAGCGGACTCCACCCATTCCGAGCGGACCAAGCCGTCCCGGTCCAGCCGGGCCAGTATGGGATAAATCGTGCCTTCCTTGAGTGAAATGGAGCCGCCCTCGGACAGAACCCTGACCAACGAATAGCCATAATGCCGTTCATCATACAGAACCCCCATCACAGCCAATTCCAGGATGCCCTTCCGCAGTTGGGTGATCCGCCGGTCTCTGCCTTCGTCTGAGTACTCCACAATGCCTAGTATACGACAATGCCAGCTACCTGGTTCCAACAGTTATTGAGGTTTGTTCGGGCAGGGCCTCCGGGTTGGCACGAGAACGCCCTCACTCATGTCAGAATCAAAGCTGATGGCGTGGACACTGAAGATCCTGGCGGCGGGCGCGTGTTGCGTGCTGGCGGGCTGCCACAGCCCGGTGGCGATGCCTCCCAATCTGTTTCCGGCCAATGCGGCGGGGGGATGGCGGCTGGTGGTGGCGCGCGAGGTTCCGGTCTCGGAGGCGCCCGACCCGGTGCCGCGCAACGAAATTGACTGGCTGAGGGAGGGTTTGTACGAAGGCCCCGGCAAGATCGCGGCGCGGGTATACGCGCTCTCCTCGGCGACGGTGGGGCTGGAACTGAGCCAGCGCTGGAGGCCTTCCGCCGATACCGTGTTCTTCAATCGCGGCCGCTTTTTCATCGTCGTCAAGTGGCAGGCGGCCGAACGCCAGGCGCTCGAAAGCTTCGTCCGCGAACTCCAGGGACGCCTAGGGCCGCCGGATTCGCTCACGCGGAGCTGAAGCGGAGGCCGACGGAGAAACGCTGATGGCTCCTGATATGAGCTTGATCGCCGCGACGGTTCGAGCTGCGGTAGGCATCGAGAATTTCGTCGTTGAGGAGGAACGGCAATGAAACGCATCACCATCTTTGTGCTGCTTTCTTGCCTGGCCATTTGCTCTCCGGCAAGCGGACAAGGCGGCATCATTTCTGCCCCGGCGCGTACGGAATCCCAATCTCCGAAGACCCCGCCTGCGCAGGAAGCGCAGCTCGTCGAAAACTACGGTAAGCTTCCGCTGAGCTTCGAGGCTAACACTGGGCAGGCGGACAAGAGCGTGAAGTTTCTTTCACGGGGCAGCGGTTATGGACTGTATCTGACGGACGAGGAGGTGGTGCTGGCGCTGCGCAAGGGCTGCGCCGGCCCAGCGGCGGGCGGCGGACAGGCTGCTTTTTCCGCCCAGCAGACCGCTCCTCGGCCCAGCGAAACTGGCTGTAAGCAAGACGCAGACGTAGTGCGGATGCGGCTGGCCGGGTCCAGCAGGGGAGCAGCGACTCCGGCGGGCGAGGAGCGGTTGCCGGGGAGGGCCAACTACTTTTTCGGCAACGATCCGGCCAAGTGGCACACCAGCGTGCCCACTTACGCCAAGGTGCGCTACCGCGGCGTCTATCCGGGTGTGGACCTGGTCTATTACGGCAACCAGCAGCAGCTCGAATACGACTTCTTCATCGCCCCAGGCGCCGATCCGAAGCCGATTCGCCTCCAGTTCGCCGCGACCCAGGGGCTGCGGCTGGGCGCGGATGGGGATCTGGTGGTTACGGCCGCAGGCGGCGCGCTGACCTTCCACAAGCCGGTGGTCTACCAATGGGTCGATGGGCAGCGGAAGCCGGTCGAGGGTAACTTCGCGATGCTCGCCAGGCACACGGTCGGGTTCCGGTTGGCGAGATACGACCGCGCGAAGCCGCTGGTGATCGATCCGGTGCTGGTGTATTCGACGTATCTGGGGGGAAGCGAAAGCGCCCAAAACACTGCCATCGCCATAGATGCGGAGGGAAACGCATACGTGGTGGGCGGTATCTTCTCCACCGACTTTCCGGTGACCCAGGGCGCCCTCCAGCCAACGTATGATGCCTGCTCTTATTGCGAGGCCGCGTTCGTCACCAAGCTAAACCCAGCCGGTACCGCGCTGGTCTACTCCACCTACCTGGCCGGGAGCGGCGGCGCGTCATACGCGAATGCGGTGGCTGTGGATGGCTCCGGCAATGCGTATGTCGGCGGCGGCACCGTCGCCGACTTTCCGGTGACCCCCGGAGCCTTCCAGACGAACAACCCGGGAACCCCCGCATTCGTCGCCAAGCTTAACCCCACCGGAAGCGCGCTGGTTTACTCCACGTACCTTGGCGGCGCCTCATCATACCTGGGCGGCGACAGCGCAACGGCTCTGGCCGTAGACAGCATGGGTAATGCATACATAGCTGGCGTAACCTACTCCGGTTTTCCGGTTACCGCGGGGGCCTTCCAAACGGGGAACAATGCGGGCGAAGCCTCCAATGCCTTCGTAACTAAGCTCAACCCGGCCGGCAGCGCGCTGGTCTATTCCACCTATCTGGGTGGAAGCGGACGCATCGTGTTTTCGTTCGGTCCCCAAATATGGGATGGGGACGGCGCGACTGGGTTAGCGGTGGACAGCGCCGGGAATGCATACGTAACCGGTTATGCCGTATCCACGGATTTTCCCGTTACCGCGGGGGCCTTCCAGACAACCAATCGTGCCACTGTCCCCTATGGTCCCGATGGTCTTGCACCTCCGTACAACCGTCCCAATGCGTTTGTCACGAAGCTAAACCCGGCGGGTACGGCGCTGGTCTACTCCACCTATCTGGGCGGGAGTGGCTACTCCTATTACGGCGACAGTGCGAGCGGGTTGGCAGTGGACGGCTCCGGCAATGCGTATATCACAGGAGCGGCTGGGTCTACCGACTTCCCCGTGACGCCGGGCGCCTTCCAGACGACCAATCACTCTGGGGCTGGCAGCAATGCATTTGTCACCAAGCTGAACCCGACCGGCGGAGCCCTGGTCTACTCCACGTACCTGGGCGGAAGCGGAAGCGATGGTTCGAATGGGCTGGCCCTGGACGGTTCCGGCAATGCGTACATCGCGGGATGGGCCACGTCCACCGACTTTCCCCTGACGCAAGGGGCGTTCCAGACGACCAATAACTCCTTGGCTGGCGCCAGCGCATTTGTCGCTGAGCTGAACCCGGCCGGTGCGGCGCTGGTCTACTCGACGTATCTGGGCGGGAGCGTCGCCCCTCAATACGGCGACAGTGCGAGCGGGGTGACAATAGACAACTCCGGCAATGCGTACATAGCCGGCGCTGCCTTCTCCACTGACTTTCCGGTAACCGCGGGGGCCTTCCAGACGACGAATCACTCCACGAACGGCGGTCCCAACGCGTTTGTGGCGAAGCTGGACATGACCGCGAACCCGCCCGCGCCATCGATCACCCCGGGCGGCATCGTTCCGGTCGACAGCACGGTGGGAACCATCCAGCCCGGCGAATGGGTGTCGATTTACGGCACGAATCTGGCCAGTGTGGTGGCAACCTGGACCGGAAACTTCCCCCACTCCCTCGGTGGCACCAGCGTAATGATCGACGGGAAAGCTGCCTATCTCTCGTACGTCAGCCCCGGACAGATCAACCTGCAAGCCCCGGATGACACGGCAACCGGCGCTGTGCCCGTGGTGGTGACGACCGCCGGCGGGAGTGCGACAGCCAGCGTCATGCTGGCTCAATTCGCTCCCTCATTCTTCCTGTTCGACAGCAAACACGTGGCCGGCATCATTCTCAGGTCGGACGGATCTGGCGCCTACGGCAGCGGCAATGACAGCTACGACATTATCGGCCCGACCGGAACATCGCTTGGCTATAGGACGGTTGCCGCGAAAGCCGGCGACATCGTCGAACTGTTCGGCACCGGGTTTGGACCAACGAGCTCTGTGGTCGAGGCCGGGCAGGCGTTTGCCGGCGCCAATGCGACCGCCAACACGGTGAACCTTCTCATCAACAACGTGAGTGTCATCCCGATGTGGGCGGGCTTATCCGGCGCCGGTCTTGACCAGATCAATCTGACGGTTCCGGCGGCCCTAGGCACGGGCGACGTGCCGCTGGTGGCGGCCGTGGGAGGGGTGCAGACACCTTCGTACGTTGTGATTTCGCTTCGATAGGCCGAACGCCCGGAATCGCTCGCACCGTTTCGCGACACGCACGGCCACTATAATGTAAGGAAATCATGCTAGCGAGCCCGGGCGCGATTGCGCGCTATGAAGCGGTTATTGGGCTGGAAGTCCACGTCCAGCTCGCCACCGCGACCAAGATTTATTGCGGCTGCCCGACCAGTTTCGGCGAGCCGCCGAACACCAACGTGTGCCCGGTGTGCCTGGGCCTGCCCGGCGCGTTGCCGGTGCTGAGCCGGCATGCCGTGGAACTGGCGATTAAGGGCGCGCTGGCGCTCAACTGCCGCATCCGCCCGGTCTCGCGTTTCGCGCGCAAAAACTACTTTTACCCGGATCTGCCCAAGGGCTACCAGATCTCGCAATACGACGAACCGTTTTCCGAGGGCGGCTACGTGGATATCGAGGTCGGCGGCGAGTGCAAACGCATCGGCGTGACGCGCGTCCACATGGAGGACGACGCCGGCAAGAGCATGCACGAGGGCTTCAAAGATTCGGGCCGGTCCTCCTACGTGGATCTGAACCGCAGCGGTACGCCATTGATCGAGATCGTCAGCGAGCCGGACATGCGCAGCTCGGAGGAAGCCTACGCGTACCTGGCCGAGGTCAAACAGGCCCTCCAGTTCATCGAAGTCTCGAGCTGCGACATGGAGAAGGGCCACCTGCGCTGCGACGCCAACGTATCGGTGCGGCTGCGCGGGGCGGAGAAGCTGGGCACCAAGGCGGAGATCAAGAACCTGAATTCGTTTCGCTTTTTGAAAGAGGCCCTGGATTACGAGATCGCGCGCCAGGTTGCGGTGATCGAGAGCGGTGGCACGGTGCAGCAGGAAACTAGGGCTTACGATCCGGATCTGGGCGAGACGGCAGGCATGCGCAGCAAGGAACACGCCCACGATTACCGCTATTTCCCGGAGCCCGATCTGGTGCCGCTGCGGATTGGAGAGGCCTGGCTGGCGGAGGTCCAAGCCGGCATGCCGGAATTGCCTGCCGCACGGCGGGCGCGCTTCACGGACGAATATGGCCTGCGCGAATACGATGCCGGCGTGCTCACGCAGACGCGCGCGTTGAGCGACTACTACGAAACCGTGGCGCGCGTTTCCGGCGATCCCAAGACCGCCGCGAACTGGGTGATGGGCGACCTGGCGGGCGCGTTGAAATCCGGGAGCAAGGAGATCGCCGAATCGCCGGTGAGCGCGGAAAACCTGGGCGCACTGGTCCGGCTGATTACCACAGGCGAGCTTTCCGGCAAGCTCGCCAAAGAAGTTTTCGCCAAGATGTTTTCTTCTGGCGATACCGCGGCGGCCATCGTCGAACGCGAAGGGCTGAAGCAAATCAGCGACACGGGCGCACTCGAAAAGGTGATCGCGGACGTGATCGCGGCCAGCCCCAAGCAGGTCGAGCAGTATCGCGGCGGCAAAACCACCGTGATGAACTACCTGGTGGGCCAGGTGATGAAGGCCACGCGCGGGCAGGCCAGCGTGGCCGTGGTGACGGAGTTGTTGAAGCAGAAACTGGGGTGAAACATGTTGAAAGTCGGCGACAAAGCTCCCGAGATCGCGCTGCGCACGGATAGCGGCGCGGAATTCAAGTTGTCCGCGCTCAAGGGCAAACGTGTGGTGCTGTATTTCTATCCCAGGGCCGATACGCCCGGCTGCACCATCGAAGCCTGCGAGTTCCGCGACGGCATCAAGGAATTCGAGAAGAAGGGCGCGTCGGTGGTGGGCGTTTCGCCCGACAAGCCAACCGCGCAAGCCAAATTCAAAGACAAGTTCGATCTGCCCTTCGAGCTGCTGGCCGACGAAGAAAAAGCCGCGGCCCAGGCCTACGGCGTCTGGCAGGAGAAGAACATGTACGGCAAGAAAGTGATGGGGATCGTGCGCAGCACCTTCGTCATCGGCCCCGACGGCAAAATCGAAAAGATCTACGCCAAGGTGAAAGCCAAAGGCCACGCCGCCGAAGTGCTGGCGGAGCTGTAGGGTGGGAGAATAGAACCCATGACGAGGCCACGAGGTCTCACCGCAACCGCGCTCTTCGCCGCATTGTATGATGCCGTTTGGTATGCCCGTTTCCACTGGAGCGGCAACAACACCATCGCGCCAATTGTGGTGAGCACCCTGGGCCTTGCGTTAGCCTACTTCCTTCTTTGGCAGTATTGGCTCGGCGCCAACTGGGCGAGGATTCTGGCGATTCTCTCATCAATAGTCGCCATTCAGGACGTGCTGCCGTGGAATGAGCCCAACGTTATGCCAAAACCGATGTTGGGGATCCACGCACTGTTCGGTGCGTTCCTAATTTGGTGGCTGAATACGAAGCGGGTTCGTACGTTCTTCCGGCCGGATCGAGAGCCATCGAGCGCGCCCACCACGTCAAGTTGAGGCCCGGGTAAATTGCCCCCCTACTGCACCCTGCCCGCCGCTGCGTGGATCTCCTCAAGCATCGTCGTCGAGTGCAGGCTCTGGGGCGCAAAGCCGCAGGTTTCCAGCACGCGCTCGACCTCGGCGACCCGGTCCCGGTAAGCCGGAAACTCGACCACCGTCTCAACGCCATGATGAATCTCCGGGTTGATGGGGAACGGCACCAGGGCCAGCGCTTCGAGTAGAGCTTCCAGGCGGCGCGGTTCCACCCGGATGGACACCGCCAGCAGCTCGCCTTCGCTAGTAGATAAGTTGAAGCCGGACCGTGCCGGATTCAGCCAGACGCTCATGGGTAACTTCTCCCTTCACATCCAGCGATGGGGACAGTCCAAAAACAAAAAAGCCCTGGAGCCAGGGGCGCCAGGGTCATGTTTTCGAACAGACCGAATCGCCTTTAGCATTTTTTTCCGTGGTTGCAATTAGCCGGGCCAACAAACGCCCTAAATCATTCCACGTCGGCTCTAGCCTATCACGACCCGGCACCTTCGATCAATACCAACGGAGAGTTTACAACTCAAAGTGGGGCAGGTCCCCGACCTGCCAACTGCATGCCTGCCGTACCGCCATGCCACTCTGTATTCCGTAATACACTAGAGATTCGGCCTTCCGCGCGGCCGCCATGCCGGGGCAGCGCCTTAAGTCGCCATTGAGAAGGACTCGACTTGCCCAAACCTGCCCCGCTCCTGCTTGCCGCCGCTCTCGCCACGGTCTATTGCCGCGCGCAGGAGCTGCCGGCGGCGCCAATCGCTGTTCCGAGCGCACCGGCGGCTCTGCCCGCCGTCACGCAGGCCGATCCGGATTACCCCGTGCAGCCGCATTCTTTCCGCACTTTCGTGAAGCGGCTGTACAGCGTGCGCGCGTTCACCTCGACTCTGCCGGCAGCCGTGGTGGAGCAGGTGCACAACTGGCCCGATGAATGGGGCAAGGATCGCCACGGCTTCGAAAAACGGATCGCATCGCTCTACGGGCAGTTTGTGATTGGCGTGGGACTGGAAGAAACCGTAAAGGCCATTCACTACGAGGACACGCGCTACCGCCGAATGGGGCAGGGCAACTTTTTCCGGCGAACCGCGCACGTGATCACTGAGACCGTCGCGGCGCGCCGCCAGGATGGTTCGCGCACGTTCGCGTGGTCGCTGGCCGCCAATGCCTACGGCAGTTGGGGCATCGCCACGCTCTGGAGCCCGCGCGAATACCGCACGGCCGCCTCGATTGTGGAATGGGGCAGCACCGGCATGGGGACCTTCGCGGTGAGCAATCTCGCGCGCGAATACTGGCCCGATATCAAGGGAATCTTTCATCACAAGAAGCCGACCTGAACTCCGCCTCGACTTTGGCGCTTTGCCATAATGCTAAATGGGGCAGGTACCCGCATGCTGGATCGACCGGCACGTAGCATTTGCGTGTCGATGCTGTCTTGCGTGGCAGCCGGTTGGGGCTGCTGCTGCGTTCTTACCGGTGGCACACCGGCCATTGCCGCCACCGGTGAGATGCGGTTTCCCGACGTCCCGCCGCCATCCGCTTACCACTGGCAAAGCGTAAAGATCGTCGACGGCGGCGTGATGCCTGGCATCTACACGCATCCCACGGAGCCCGGGCTGATGTACATCCGCGCCGACGTCGGCGGTGCCTACCGCTGGAACGCGGCCACCTCGCTGTGGATTCCGCTGACCGACTGGCTCGGTGGCACGGATGCGGATTGGAGCCTGATGGGGATCGAGAGCATCGCCCTCGACCCGGCCGACCCGGAGCGCCTCTACCTCGCTGCGGGCATGTACATCGAATCCTGGCTCACAATCAATGGAGCGATTCTCGTTTCCAGGAATCAGGGCCGTAGTTTTGATCGTGTCAATCTGCCGTTCAAGCTCGGCGGAAATGACCTCGTTTATGGCCAGCAGACCGGTGAGCGCCTCGCGGTCAATCCCTTCCAGCTCAACCAGCTTTACCTCGGCACACATGAGAACGGGCTATGGGTCAGCGAGGACTACGGCTCAACCTGGAGCCAGATGGCGAACTTTCCCATCACTGCTTCTCCCGATCTGGTGGGTGTGGTATTCGTCAAGTTCGACCCGCGGCACAGTGGCACCGTTTATGCTGGCTCTTACACTGGCGGCATCTATCGCTCCACCGACGGCGGCGCGACTTGGCGGCAGGTGCCCGGCCAGCCCACCACTCTTCCCGATGGCGAGACGCTGCGGCCCATGCGCTGCGCGCTCGGTCCCGACGGCCTGCTGTACGTGACCTACGCCAACTCGGCGGGGCTCTCCAGCATCAGCAACGGGGCGGTCTACAAGCTCAACACCAATGATGGAATCTGGACCAATATCACCCCGCCCGACACGCAGATTAACTTGTGGTACGGCTATTGCGCGGTCGGTGTGGACGCCCAGCGCAACGGAACAGTCATGGTGGGCACCTGGAATCGCTGGTGGCCCGAGGACGACTTCTTCCGCAGCACCGACGGCGGCGCAACCTGGACGAGCCTGCAGGAATATTCCGTGCGCGACACCTCCCTGTCGCCGTTTTTGAACTACCAGGTGACCTTTGGGGTGTGGAACGCTTCGATCGAAATCGATCCGTTCGATTCCAACCACGCCCTTTATGATGCCGGTAACTCGGTATGGACCACCAACGATCTGACCAACATGGATTCTCTGCAACCCACCCACTGGTATGTGGGCGCGAACGGAATCGAGGAAACGGTGATTCACCAGGTCGTCAGCCCGCCATCCGGCGCTCACCTGCTCAGCGCGATGGCGGACGACGGCGGCTTCCGCCACGACGATTTCAATGTTTCTCCGGTGCCCTTTCAGAATCCGTACATGATCGAAGTCGCGTCGCTGGACTTTGCCGAGTCGAACTCCGCCTTGATGGCTCGGGTCGGCCTGTTGGATTACGTCGCGCACACCGCCGGCGCGTGGTCGACCGACGGCGGTGCAACCTGGACGCAGTTTGCGGCCACGCCGCCCGGCGCCGGTCTCGGTCCCACCGCCGACGGCTACGTCGCCTCCGTCGCTGTCTCCGCCGATGGCGCCACCGTGATCTGGGCGGCGGGAGACACCCTACCGGCTTACTCGCGCGACCAGGGCGCCACCTTTCACTCCTCGGCCGGCGCGCCCGTTGGTCTGCGAGTCTTCTCGGATCGAGTGAACCCGAACAAATTCTATGGATACGACCCGTCCTCCGGCTCGGTGTTCGTCAGCGTCGATGGCGGCATCTCGTTCGGGGCGGCGACCACCGGATTGCCGCAAGACATCGGGTCTCCTGGATGGACGGCGGAGGCCTATCCGAAAGCCGTCGCGGGCCACGAAGGCGATCTCTGGCTGCCAACCTCGACCGGTCTCTACCACTCGACCGACTCCGGCGCCAGCTTCACCAGGCTCGCTACTATTGACAGCGCTCCGCTGGTCGGTTTCGGCGTGGCGGCTCCGGGCGCCACCTCCCCGGCCGTCTACGTGGTTGGAACGGTGAACGGCATGTACGGGATTTTCCGCTCTGACGATGCGGGCGCTTCCTGGGTCCGCATCAACGACAACGCTCACCAGTTCGGCGCGCTCGGCACCATCACCGGCGACCCGCGAATCTACGGCCGCGTTTACATCGGCACGCAGGGCCGCGGTATTGTGTATGGCGACCTAATCCGGAGGGTTGCGGCGCAATGATGCTCAACCAAACCGAGCGCCGTGGCGCGGGCTGCCGAGCCTGCAGAGCCGCGATTCCCCCCATGAGCGTGGTTTTCAATTCCTACCGGAGCGGCGACCACAGGGAGCGGCCGGACGGACGGTCGGCTCAATCTTACTGCGGCCCGCCTGTAACACCGTGCGCCACGCGCGAAATCGCGTTGACCAGTTTGCGATAGGGAATCGCGGAAAAGTCTTCGAAGGGCAGCCATTCGCCGTCGCGCCAGGTGGAGTAATACCACCGCGCGATCAGCGCCAGCGATTCCTGCCGTTCCCGCATGCTCCACTGCCGCGGCTCGAGCGTGGCCAGCAGGTCGCGCAGTTTCTGGTCGAGCGACACCGGCTTCCCCTCTTCCACTTCGAACCCCAACCGCGCGGCGGGTTGCAGATGGCCGCCGGCCACGAACCACAACTCGACGGCCGAGGGCGCGGCGGAAGGCAGGATGGCCACGCCGTGCAGGCGATCGATATCGCGCGCCAGCTCGTCGCGCAGCTTCAGGACGTCCTGAATTTTCTCCAGGCGTTTATGCTGGCGGGCAGCCTCTTCGAACTGCATCTGCTCGCTCATCCGGTCGCGGGAATGAGCGATCGCGCCCACCAGCGACTGGCCGTCGCTGCGCAGGAATTCGAGTACGCGATCCACTTCGTGCCGGTACTCGGCCGGCCCCACCACCTGCTGGCAGGGCCGCAGGCACAGGTTCATTTCGCCATAGATGCAGCCGGGGTGTTGCGGGGAAGGCGCCAGGTCCTCCTGACAGCGGCGCATTTGGAACAGATCCAGGAACTGCGACTCAAACCGCTCCGCCGACGCCCGCGAGCGGAACGGCCCGAAGTACAATCCCGGCGTGCGCGAAAGGTGCGCCGCAATCAGGCTGCGCGGGTACTGGTTTTGCAGCACGATTTTCAGGTACGGCGGCATGCGCAGCTTGAGCAGCTTCAGGTAGCGATCCGGGAAAAGGCGCCGCGCCTGCCGGTACAGGACCACCGCCGATTCGAAGGCCGAGCCGGTGATCTGATACTCGATGCGGTGCACGGTCTGCCGCAAGTTGAGCATGCGGGAAGGGCGCTCGCGCGCGGCGAGCAGGCGCAACAGGCGGCGGCGCAACATGCCGGTTTTCGACAGGTACGGCTCGCCCTCAGCCGGCCAGAGCGCGAATACCGCCGGCAGGTTGGGCAGGTGGGCGAGCAGAGCATCGAGGCCGGCGAGATCTCCCCCCGTAACCACCGTGTGCGTGAGGCCTTCCATCCGAATGTGCTCTGTGGGGCAGGTTGACACCCTGCGCGCGACCCAGAGGGTCCCCCGGTCAATCGGCGCAACCGGGCGCGAGCACGGTCACGCGCGGTGCGCCCGCACCTCGCTCGCAGGCGCCGCAGATTCAATTGCTGTCGGCTACTATTGCCGCTACGGAACCCGCCCTCAGTGCCCGGACCCGGGCGGCACGAAATCGGCGGGCAGCGCGGCGCCTTCGCCAAAAAAGTAGTTGTCCATTTGTTGGATCAGAAACTCCTGCGCCTGCTGCGTGCCCAGGTTGAGCCGGTACTCGTTCATGAGCATCTTCATGTGCTCGACCCACATTTTCCAGGCCTGCTTGGACACGTTGTCGTAAATCTTCCGGCCCAACGGATGGCCGTCGAACGGCACTTCGTCCAAACCCTCCATTTCGCGCTGGAACTTCACGCAGAAGACCATGCGCTTGCCCGCCGGATTGGTGTCCGGACTCTGGTTCGCCCCGCTTGCTCCTCCACTTCCCATGTTCGTGATCGCCGCTCCTCAGGTTTCAGGATACAACGCGCGAGGGGCGCGCTTGTTCTGGCGTGGGTGCACGATACGGAGGTTCATCGTATGTTCCGGCACACGGCCGATTCTACAGGCGCTGCACGCGCCTTAGGGTAAACAGCTCGGGGCGCATGTTTTCCTTCTCGAAGCGCTTCCAATCGTCGGTGGACTCGACCAGCTTGCCGCTGATGTGATTGGACCGCTGGGAGGCCAGGAACGCGACCAGGGCAATTTGTTTTTCCGCTGGTGTGCCGCCATCGATGCGCACCTGGTGCGCCTCGGCGATTTCACTGGCCCCGGCTTTCTCCTCGCCGGCCCGCAGGATCTCGTCCGTCATGTGGGTGTAGGACCGGCCGGGCGCGACGCAGTTGATCTGCACGTTGTCGCCGCTCACTTCCTCGGCCACGCACTCGACGAAGCGGGCGACGGCTGCCTTGGTGGCGGCATAAACCGCAAAATTGGGCCGGGGATGGCCGGCGCCGCCGCAGACGATGACGACGATCTTACCGGAGCGCTTCTCCACCATGGCAGGCAGCACGGCGCGCACGGAGTTCACCACGCCGAGAAGGTTGATGTCCAGGGTTTCAGCCCACGCCTTGGGCCGGTTGGTGAGCAGCGGGCCGATGGGCCCGAGGACGCCGGCCGCGGCCACCAGGCCGTCCAGGCCGCCGAGGACCACCTTCATACGGTCCACGGCAGACATTAGTTGTTCCAGATCGCGCACGTCGGCGCGCAGCCGCAAGGCGTTGCCGCCTGCCTGCTCGATTTCGAGCTTGGCCAGGTCGAGCTCCGCCTGGCTCCGCGCCAGGAGCCCCACGCGGGCTCCCGCCTGCGCCAACCCCAGCGCGAGGCGTTTGCCGATACCCCGCCCGGCTCCGGTGACCAGGATGCTTTTGTTACGAATGTCGCTCAAGGCGAGTTTTTCCATGCAGGCGTCCCCACGCAATTGTAATCCCCTTTCAGGCGCACTTCTCGCCGCCGGCCTGCGTTATGATCGAACCCATGATCGAGACTGGCCGGGCGCGCGGCGCGGCGGCCGCGATGGCGGCTTTCCTGATGCTGGCCGGCGCGGCTGGGGCGCAGCCGCTTGGCGACCAACTGCGCAAGCGCATCGCCGAGTTTCCCGGCGAAGTTTCGCTCTACGCCAAGAACCTGGACAGCGGGGAGACGATCGGCATCCGCGAGACCGAGCCAGTGCGCACGGCCAGCACCATCAAGCTGGCCGTGATGGCCGCGCTGTTCGACGCGGTGGCGCGCGGGGAATTGCAATGGAGCGAGCGGCTGACCGTCACCGAGGCCGAGAAAGTGGCCGGGGCCGGCGTGATCGAGAGCGAGCTTTCGGTCGGCGTTCAACTGCCCCTCGGGGACGTGATGCACCTGATGATGACGCTGAGCGACAACACCGCCACCAACATGATCCTGGAGCGCTTTCCCGCCGACCGCGTCAACGCCTATCTGGACCGCATCGGCCTGGGCTCCACGCGCTCGCTGCGCAAGATTCTGGGCAAGAACGGGCCGGCCGGCGTCTCGGCGGCGGGCAAGCTGGAAAAGAATCTGAAATACGGCCTGGGTGTTTCCACGGCGCGCGACATGGTTGCGCTGGTGGAGCGACTGGAGCGCGCGGAACTGGTGAGCCCGGAAGCGTCGCGCGAAATGATCGCGGTGATGAAGCGCTGCCAGGATACGACCGGTATCCGCCGCCCGTTCGGCGATCTGGAAGTCGCCAACAAGACCGGAGCGCTCGATGCGTTGCGATCCGATGTCGGGATCGTTTACTCGAAGTCGGGGCGGATCGCGATGGCGATCACCGTGGATGGCATTGCCCAGCCCGATTGGGGGCCGGACAACCCCGGCTCGCTGCTGATCGCGGACCTGGCGAGAATGCTGGTCCGCGGTCTCGCGACGCGGCAGGTTGTACAATAGGCGGCTGAATCGGATGCAGATCTATTTGTTGCGGCACGGTATCGCCGAGGACGCCGGTTCCGGGCAACCCGATGCAGGGCGCGCGCTGACGGCGGAAGGCAAGGAGAAACTGCGCCGCGTGCTGAAGCGGGCCGGCGCGGCGGGAGTGCGGCCGGCGTCGATCGTTTCCAGCCCTTTGCGGCGCGCTCTGGAAACCGCGGCAATCGCGGCGGAGGTGCTCGGGTATACCGGCAAGGTGGTGGAGTCGCGCGCCTTGCTGCCGGAGGCCTCGCCTTACGATCTGTGGGAAGAGATCCGGCGGCGCAGCACGGAACCGGCGATTCTGCTGGCCAGCCACGAGCCGCTGATGAGCGCGATGGCCGCGTTTCTGCTGGGCAGCCCGGCGCTCCAGGTGGATATGAAAAAAGCCGCGCTGGTGCGCATCGATTGCGACCGCCCGGCGCGCGAGCCCAAAGGCTTGCTGAAGTGGATGCTCACGCCGGCGGTGTGCGACTAGGTCGTTCGCGCGAACCTCCGGCGCGGAATTTCGATGCCCGCAGCCGGTCTAATCCTCGAACATCCCCTCGAACAGCACCGAGGTCAAATAGCGCTCGGCGGCGTCCGGCAGCACGGTGACAATCGTTTGGTCCTTGAACTCCGGCAGCTTCGCCAGGCGCACCGCCACGGCCGCCGCCGCGCCGCACGAAATGCCGGCCAGAATGCCTTCTTCCTTGGCCAGCCGTCGCGCCATCTCAATCGCCTCATCGTTGCCGATCGTCTCCACCCGGTCCACCACACTCAGATCGAGCGTGTCCGGGATGAACCCCGCGCCGAGCCCCTGGATCTTGTGCGGCCCGGGTTTCAGTGGCTGTCCCGCCAGCTTCTGCGTAATCACCGGGCTGGTCGCCGGTTCAATCCCCACCACGACAATCTGCTTGCCTTTTGCCAGTTTGATGTAGCGCGCCACGCCGGTGATGGTCCCTCCGGTGCCGATGCCGGCGACCAGCACGTCGATGGTGCCGTCGGTGTCGTCCCAAATCTCCGGGCCGGTGGTCTCAAAATGGATCGCCGGATTGGCCGGGTTCGAGAACTGCTGCAGCAGAACGTAGCGCTCGGGATCGGAAGCGCGGATCTCCTTGGCCTTGGCAATCGCGCCCGCCATGCCCCCCGCGCCGTCCGTCAGTACCAGCTCCGCTCCCAGCACCCGCAGCACCTTACGCCGCTCGGCGGACATGGTGGATGGCATGGTCAGTGTGACCGGATAGCCGCGCGCCGCGCCCACGTACGCCAGCGCGATGCCGGTGTTGCCGCTGGTCGGCTCGATCAATTGCTTGCCCGGTTTCAGCACGCCCCGCTGCTCCGCGTCCCAAACCATGGCCGCGCCGATGCGGCACTTCACGGAGTAGGCCGGATTGCGCCCTTCGATCTTGGCCAGCACCGTCGCCCGCGCGCCATCCGTCACGCGGTGAAGCCGCACCAACGGTGTGTGCCCGATGCTCAACGAATTGTCGTCGTAGATCCGCACTCAGATCTCCCAGTTCAATACGCCCTTGCTTTGACGCTCCGCCCAGTCGCGCAGCACTTCCCCGATACTGGTGTGGTCGACGATGGCCGCCACCGCCGAATCCACCCTCTCCCACAAGTCCGTGAACGGCGTCTCTGGTTTGGTCTGGCCTCGCCCCTTGCCCTCAGGCGGACCATCCACCGATCGTATTACCTCGCCCACCGTGATCGAATCCGCCGCCCGCGCCAGCAAGTAGCCGCCCTCCGCCCCGCGCCGCGACTCCACGAACCCGGCCTGCTTCAGACCCACCAGGATCAGTTCCAGAAACTTCTGCGGAATCTTCCGCCGCCGCGCAATGTCCGCGATCTTGACCGGTTCGCCGGGTTTCTGCGCGGCAAGGTCCAGAATTGCTCGTAGCGCATAGTCAGCCTTGACCGAAGTCGTCATACCAACGGGGCAATCTCCTCGATCCCAACAGAGATTCTAGCTGACAATCGGTCCGGGGTGGAGACTGACTTTGGCCCTGCGTGCGGGCCGCGCCGCGGGCTACTGCCTGGCGGTGCCGGCCGGAGAGTGAAAATGCGGCGCGGCGTGTTCGGTCACCTTGAAATCGGGCGGAACCTGGAACAGGGCGGGCGAAGGCTCGGAGCGGCTGACATTGCTCAGCCGGGTGACGGTTTCACCGCTGCGCGGATCGCTGCGTTTGGTCAGGACCGCCATTTGCAGGTCGGCGGAATACCATCGTTCGGTCACCACTTGAATCGGCGCTTCATTGCCGATGGCGCCGGCCGCAATGATGACGGTGGTGCGGGTTCCCTGTGCCGGAAGACCCTCTATGGTCGAGGCGCCGAGCGCCTCGGTCCTCATGGACTGATTGGCGATGCCCACACGCCTTTCACGCCGCTCTTCGACTGCGGCATCGGAGGAACGCGCGCCGGACGCCGGTCTGGCCCACGCCGACTTACTGGCGGTCTTGAGCGCGGGATCCAGGGCGTAGCTTGCGCCGGCCACGGGGTCATGGATGAAGACTACCTGCTGCGCACTTCCGCCGGCGGCCAGCGCGCCCAAGCCGGCCAGCGATTCCTCGCGGCGGGTGCGTCCTTCGCTGTCGCGAACCAGGTGCGCGGTGCTGGTCTGGCGGATGCGGTTGCCATCGGCCAGGGTCTCGGTGCTCTCGGTAACCAGGTCTCCCGAAAATGGAGCGCCCTTGACCACGCGGCGCGGCACACCAGCCTCGGCGCCCAGAAAGCGCGGTCCGGCGGCCCCGAAGCGGCCATGCCCTCCGGGCGGCGGATTCTGCGCCCAGGCGAGGGCCGCGGCCGCCAGAAGGAAAGCGAAACTGCTGCACATCTTCATCGTCTGCTCCCTCGAGAGGGCTCGCGTCAATTCAGGAACCGGACGGCGCGGGCCATCCCATCCGGGCCCACCAGGACTTCGGCTTCCACGCTCTCCGCGTCGCCATCGTCGCTCGCCGCGACACCCAATGCGGTGATCGCGGAGCGCGGCAACTCCACCCGCACCAGGTCGACATCGTCATCTTGCGGCGAGCCGGCGGCATTGGGCAGCGGAACGAAGGCGGTATCTTCTTCCTCGCTGCCGGCGGCTGCCGCGAAGCCGGAATTGGCGGCTACCAGCGGCGGAGCCGGCTGTCGCATGCCGATCCAAAGCGCACCGGCAACCAACAACACCGCCGCCGCGACGGCCCACCAGCGGCGAACTTCTCGAGCGGGCGGCACATGCCGGCGGAAGCGTTCCCGATACGCGCGCACCAGATGCGCTTCCACGCGCGGCGGCGCCGATACATGCTTCATCTCCGCGGCCAGCAGGCGGAGGCTTGCTGCCACCGGGCGCCCGGCCGCCCAGCGCGCGGCGCAAGCTGGGCACGCGGCCAGGTGAGCGTCGAAATCCTCTGCGGGCTCCGGCCCGGCAATCTCATTCCAATATTCTTCGCAGTTCATATCGCACACCTCGCCGCCTTCCACGCGGGAACCGAAGCGCTCCCATGCCGTTCCTCGCGCAGTTTCTCAGCCAGCAGCAGCCGCGCGCGGTGCAGGCGCGAACGCACCGTGCCGATAGGGCAGCCCAACGCCGCCGCTGCCTCGGCGTAATCCACTTCCTCCAGATCGCACAGCACCACCACCTCGCGGTAACGGCGCGGCAAGCTGATTACCGCCCGGCGCAGCGCTTCGACGCGCTCGCGGCAGGCAAGGTCCGCCAGCGGATCGGAAGCATCCACCGGTTCCGCAAACCGCCCCTCTTCGGCGCCTGCGTCCACGGGGACGTCGGAACGCCGCCGCTCGAATTGCCGCAGTAACAGTTTGCGCGCGATGCCGAACAGGTAGGCGACCAAGCTTCCGCGGCCCGGATCGTAGCCGCACTCCTCCCGCAGCAAGGCCAGGAACACCTCCTGCGTGATATCCTCGGCGACGGGCGCCGACCCGCTCATCTGGAGGGCGAACCTGTAGAGGGCCGGCTGCCGCCGATGGTAGAGAGCCACGAATGCCTGCTCCTGGCCGGCGCGGAGTCGCTCGAATAACTGGTGGTCCGATTCCGGCGCCTTCATCTGCCCTCACTTAATTCTTTCATATTACGGCACTAAAGTTCCACGATTGCCGAAAGTCGAGGAATCGGCCGTGGCGGCGGTTCGCCCGCTTCACTCGCTAATTGGGGCCCGAGAGGGGTGTAACACGGCCTAATCATGCTATGATGTCGGCGCTGGCGGAGCGCTCAAACCAGCCAATTCCCATGAGTTCTCCCACGCTTCTTGATGACCGCCGCGAAAGATTGTTGAGCCTCGCATACTGGCTGATTCCGCCGGTTTTCTGTCTGGTCATCTATTTCTGGGGACTGCGAGCCTGGTATCAACAGGACGACTTCGTCTGGCTCGGTCAGCGATTCCGAATCGAGAACTGGCACGATTTCCTGCGCGCGGTCTTCGGGCCATCGGTTCATGGCACCTTCCGGCCTCTGAGCGAGCGCCTGTTCCTACTGATTGCAGGCAGCGCCTTCGGCACGGATGCCTTTCCCGCCCGCCTCTGGGTCTTCCTGACGCAAGTCGCCAATCTCGCCCTGATTTCGTCGTTGGCCCGGCGGATATCGAATTCCCGCGTCGCCGGGTTGCTGGCCCCCATTCTCTGGACGGCAAACGGCGCGCTGGCGTTCCCAATGGCCTGGAGTTCGGCTTACATGCACATCCTGTGCGGTTTCTGCATGCTGCTCGCGCTCCACTTTCTCCAGCGGTACGTAGATACCGGCAAACGCTCCGATTACTGCTTGCAGTGGATCGTGTTTTTGGTCGGCTTCGGCGTGATGGAGAGTATGATCGTGTATCCGGCGATGGCGGCGGCTTACACGCTGCTGTGCGCGCGAAAGCGTTTCTTCAGCACCCTTCCGTTGTTCGGCGCTTCGATCCTCTTCTGGATCCTGCATTCCGCGTTTGTGCCGAAACAGCACGAGGGGATCTACTCCGTACATTTCGATTCCTCTCTTCCAGGCACCCTGATCACTTACTGGAAGTGGGCGCTGGTGCCCCGGGATTGGCTCGACTGGCACGGCGGGCAGCACCGTTTTGCACTATTGGCAACTATCACGGTAGTCGCTCTTACGGCGGCTATTTTGGTTTACGTGGCGTATGCCGCCTTGCGCAGGAATTTCGCGCCGGCGTTTGGATTGGCCTGCTTCCTACTGTTGCTTCTCCCTGTGCTGCCGCTCAAGGAGCATGTGTCGTATTACTACCTGACTCTGCCGTCGATGGGACTCGCGTTAGTAGGAGCATTCGCGGCCGCTTCGGCGGTCCGCACCGGCTGGTGGGCCAGGCTGATTGCCGGATTGCTGCTGGCTCTATACCTTTTCGTGCAAGCGCCCTATGCGGCCTGGGCGTGCAACTGGTGGTACCTGCGCAGCCAAAGAGTGGAAGGCGTGGTTTTGGGCGCGCTGGCCGTGCGGCAGGCAATGCCGGAAAAGACTCTTGTCATCACTGGCGTCGATGAAGTCATCTTCGACGGCGCCTTCTGGGACGGTGCTTTTCGAGCCTTCGGCGTGTCGGGTGTATACGCGGATCCGGGCCAACGTGAGACGCTGATGGCAAATAACGTCATGGAGAATCAGGATCTCTCAAACCTCTTCCCCGATCCGGCGGATTTTCAGCGCGGCTTGCTGCAGCACCGTGTCGTAGTGCTCTCTGTCACCGGCCCCGTTCTCATGGATGTCACTTCGCGTTTTGAGGCGCAGGCGCAATCCTCACCTCCGCTGTCGCCACGCCGCGTGGATGTGGCTAACGCCCTCGCCGCGGATTACTTGCGCGGAGAATGGTACGGTCCTGAGGGTAACCATCGTTGGATGGGGAAGAAGGCAGGAGCGGTCTTGGCTGGTCCCGTATCGCAAGCTGAACAGTTACATCTTGCCGGTTACTGCCCCGGCGCGCAAGTCGCGGCGGGGCCGCTGTTGGGCAAGGTCCTGGTCGAGGGTGAAGAGGTTGGACAACTGCGTCTCACGCAAGGCAATGCCGGCTTTGATGCTGCGTTTCCGTTGCCGTCGAAACTCGTGGGTAAGCCATCGATCGAAGTTACGCTTGAATTGGCGCGGACTTTCCGGGCTCCGGGGGACCTGCGTGACTTAGGGCTGACCTTTGGCTCCTTCGAGATACGTTAGTTCTCTCTTGACCCGCTTGCCCGGGTACCTGATGCCTGCGCAGGCATATGGCCTAAGAGCACACCTCGCCAATACGGGGCTCTAATCGATCGCCATCGTCACCGGCGGACTGACAATGCCTCCGACTTTGACCGCGATCGGCACGGCGCTGCCGGTGGTTGCGGCGAGCGGAATCTGCAGATTCACCTGGATGATGCCGGCGACCAGCGCGGGGGCCTGACCGGCGAACAGCACAGACGCCTGGCTCTGGTTGATCCATGCGCTTACCCCAAGCGCGGGCGCGGGAAAGGGCGGGTTCAGCGGACCGATGGACCCATCGAGAACGATTGCGTTCATGCTCCCCGCGCCAGTCATCCAGAGCGAGACCACGCTCCCGCGCGCCGCCGGATTGGACGGCGAATTCACGCTGCCATCCTGGTTCAGAATCGCTCCCTGTCCGGTTCCGCTCTGATTGATCGTGAACACGGCGGGGACGGCAGCGACCAGCGGCAACTTCGCGATCGCGATGGTTTGGCCTCCGGACATGACGGCGAGGACCGCGGGATCGAACACTTCGAACGGCACCACCGCGTTGATTTGGGTGTCGCTCGCATACAGGATCGGCGCGGGAACCGTGTCGAAGCTGACCTCCGGCTGCGTGCCGAAGCCCGAGCCGAAGAGAGTGACCACCTCTCCCGGCGCAATTGCAACGGTCTGTACTCCGAAAGAAGGGTTGCCTTCGAGCAGGCTGGCGGCGTTGACCAGGCTGTTCACCGCGGGTAGCGGTGGTCGTGTGAAATCGACCTTGGCGACGAACGCATCGGAATCGCCGCCTCCGTACTCGGGTTGCAAAGCGTGCAGAGTCGAGAAGAAAACCTGAATGGACGTGGCGCCAGCGGTATAAAGGCCACCCTTTCCGTCCAGGATCAACCGGCTGCCGCCGATGGGCGAGGCTGCCACAATCGCCGATCCGCTGGGGTCGAGCACCAGGACCGGGGGCTTCTGCGCGGCTTCCACGTAGGCCTGGCCCTGCGAGTCCACGGTAATTACATCTGCCGACCCGGCCAGATAGGTCGAGTACTCCAGCGCCCCGGACGCGGCGAACTTGGTGGCGAAGCCGTTGCCACAGCCCAAGCATGGCATCCCGATTCCGCCGGTGTAGGTGGTCTGCAGCGCGCCGGTCGTCACCGGGAAATTCGCCGATTGGGTGCCACCTACAACATAAGCGGAGCCCGCGGCGTCGATGGCGATGCCGAATGCGCCATCCGCCGCACTGCCTCCCAGGTAAGTCGAGTACAAGAGTCTCGCGCCCGCCGGGTCCAACTCGGCTACGAAGCCATCGCCGAACTGCTCCGGTCCCAGGTCGATCTCACCGTGAAAGGTACTCGACAGCGCGTCCGCCGTCGTGGGGAAGTTTGACGAAACCGTTTCGCCCGCGATCCATACGTCCCCAGCGCTATCGATTGCGATCGAATGCGCGTCGTCCCGACCCGCGCCGCCCAGGTATGTGGAGTAGATCACGGAGCCCGAGGGCGAAAACTTCATCACGAAAGCGTCGGGGCAGGGACCCGTTGGAAATGGAGTAGGGATCGCATTCGGACAAGCATCTCCTGGCGCAACCTCGGGCTGATAGGCGCCCGCTGTGGTCGGCAGCCCGGCATAGGCTAATCCGGTCAGGTAAACATCGCCAGATCCATCCACGGCCATGGCTTCCGGGGCAACGGCGTAGGGCGAATTGCCGACTGGCACATCGTAGAGGATGGTGCTCGCAGTTGGATCCAGCTTGATCAATGCATTGCCCGTGGGTGTTTGGTTCGCGTCCAGCGTAAGCACAAGGAAATAAACATCCCCGCTCACATCGATTCCCGCCGCAATGGCGTTAGAGAACGCCAGGCAAGTCGAGAATTCAATCGCGGTACCGGTCGGATTGAGCTTGGTCAGGAACGCACAGGGGTGACCGAGGTCGGGCACGCCAAACGCAGTCGAGGTCAACGGGAAATCGGGTGAGTCGGTGGTGCCTGTAACATATGCGGCCCCCGAGGAATCGACCGCGACCATGCTCGCGCCGTCGGAGTAGATGCCACCTAGGTAAGTGACGTAATTGATCTGTGGGGCTGCGGCCTCCGCTGCCGTAAGAGTGGCGACGCAAAGTAAGGCGCGAAGATATGGCATACTCCCAACGGGAGCAATTCGAGGGCCGTTTTCCGGCAGCCCCAAACTCCCGTTCGCAGGCCGGGGCCTGCGCCACAGGCACAGGTGTGCCCCGCTTTCACGGGATTGACCCCGTGAGGCGCCGGTTCTACAATGAGATCGAGCTCAGATTAGTCCTGTCCCGGTGCGGGTGTCGCATGGACCGAATACGTCTTTCCATCGTTTGCGTCTCGATTTCGATTGTGGTCTGCCTGATTGCGGCGGGCCAGCAGACCGATTCCAAGGATTCCCAAACCGATAAGGACAAGGCCCAGGCTTTACGGGAGACCGTCTCCAAGCCGCTGACGGAGAAGCAGAAGAAGAAGAAGGAAGCGCAACTCAAACGGGAGTTGGAGTCGCCTTACCGCAAGTGGCTGAACGAGGACGTCTCCTACATCATCACCGATGAAGAGCGGGCCGCCTTCAAGCGCCTGCAGACCGACGAAGAGCGCGAGCAGTTCATCGAGAATTTCTGGCTGCGGCGCGATCCGACGCCGGACACGGTCGAGAACGAGTTCAAGGAAGAGCATTACCGCCGGAT
>Ga0181520_10004571_pt1 | contig 22999 bp, 13 predicted proteins | sample PEATcosm2014_Bin_29_FD_132451 | JGI IMG/M metagenome (GOLD analysis project Ga0181520, IMG submission 132451) | Peatland microbial communities from MTU Mesocosm Facility, Houghton, MI, USA - PEATcosm2014_Bin02_30_metaG | ecosystem: Environmental > Terrestrial > Soil > Wetlands > Peat | place...
ATTGCCCCTTACCCAGGGCCGCGCTGCGCTTGCCCTGGGCTATTTTCGATAGCTCCCTACGGGAGCAAACCGTTGGACTGCTCATGGAATGGCCGATGTGGAGGTCCATTTAGAACTGCTGCACTTTGTGAGAGCGCTTTGCCTGCCTCCCGGTTCTCTGAGAGACTTGAAGTATGTCATCTTCCCTACCCGCTCTCATTTTCGATCTGGATGGAACGCTTACCGATTCGAAACCTGGCATTGTGAGCTGTTTGCAGAAGGTCATCGACGCCCGCGGACTGGGTGATCGAGGCCCGCTCGGCCGCTTTGTCGGCCCTCCTGTGGAGGAGTGGGCGGTGGAATTGCTTCCCGAGGGAAGCGATGCCGACCGCATTTCTCTGGCCCGGGACTACCGCGCCTGCTACGACCGCGAAGGGTGGAAGAACAACTCGGTTTTCCTCGGTGTTCGCGAGATGCTGGTCGAGCTCAAGCGCCAGGGATTTCCGCTCTATGTTTGCACCTCAAAGCAGCAGCACTTTGCCGTGCGTATACTAGATCTCTTTGCTTTGACGCATCTTTTCGTGGCCGTTTACGGCGACCGGGCAGAGTTTGCCAGCCACCGCAAAGAGAATCTGCTGGGACTGCTGGTGCGCGAGCAGTCGCTCCACAAGGACTCGACCTGGATGATCGGCGATCGGATCTTCGATTTCCGCGCGGCCCAGGCCAACGGTCTCCGCTCCCTTGCGGCTGGATGGGGCTATGGATCGGCCGAGGAGTACGCCTTGGCTGACGCGGTGGCGGCCGCTCCCACGGAAGTGGCGCCCCTGGTGACTCCGAATGGAGTTGCATTGTATGGGAGCGAAGTGAGTTGATCGCAATAGACTTCGCGCACATCCCCCGCGGTGCTTGCCTGGCGGCGGGGTTCGCGAGAAGAATGGGCCAAGCAAGCGGAAAAAACGATGTGGATAACTGCGAAAGCCAGTGTAATCTGGAGCAGTCATTTGGCTTGTTCGCCGCTCTTTGAAGGTTCTTGCCGTTTGAACCGATGAATGTCATGTCACAGATAGAGGGGAGAATCTGCGCATAGGGGGTGCCGGTACGAGGGAAGGAGCGCGCACACCCTGAAATCGCAGACCTCTGCCACTGCCATAAAGGGCATGGCTTACCACAGGAAGGCCGGAAATGCGCAACCAGACAGAAGCCAATCTCTCGGCCTTAATCGAGAGTACCGAAGATCTGATTTGGTCTGTGGATCTGGATTATCGGAAGGTCTTCTTCAATCGCGCATTTCGCGAAAATATTGAAAGGAACTTTGGCGCGCATGTCGAGGTGGGAATGCGCGCAGAGGACGACCTTCCCCCCGAGAGAGCGGCCCTGTGGTCTCCCTTGTACGATCGGGCGCTGAAAGAAGGCCCTTTCAGGACCGAATATCCGCTAGTGGACGGCCGCACTCTGGAGCTTTCGCTCAATCCGATCATTGTGGATGGAAAAGCAACAGGCGTCTCGGTTTTTGGCAAGGACATTACGGCACGCAAGGTTGCCGAGGAGTCGCAGCGGCTTTTGGCTACCATCGTGGAGAGCTCTGGAGACGGCATTTTTGCCTTCAGCCCCGCAGGAATCATCCTGAGCTGGAACCACGGCGCCGAAACGATTCTGGGCTACACCGCCGGAGAAGCAATCGGACAGCCCTTGTCCATTCTGGCGGTACCGGGCCGACAGGGTGAAGTGGATCACCATGTTCAAATGGCGTTAACCGGCGTTCCCATCGCGCAGATTGGCGGCATGGGCAGGCACAAGGGCGGACGTGCGATTCCGCTTTCGCTTTCATCCTCGCCAATACGGGATGTGAGGGGTGAGGTAACGGCTGTTTCCGTCGTCTTTCGCGACGAAACAATGCGCCAACTTGTGGAAGAAGCCAGGGCGTTGCTGACCTCGGTCGTCGAATCTTCAACCGACGCGATCCACGGCACTGCGCTGGATGGCACGGTGATCAGTTGGAACCGGGGCGCAGAAATCCTGTTCGGCTATTCGAGAGACGAGATTCTGGGCAAGAACATCTCCCTGCTGGCTCCGCCGGGCCGTGCCGGGGAAGTTCCGGAGTATATGCAGATCGTCGCCGCCGGCGGCTCCGTGGAATCCTTCGATACCGTGCTGATGCACAAGAATGGCCGCGGCGTGGATATCTCGCTATCCATCGCTCCGCTGCGCAACGCGGCCGGCGAAGTGATGGGGACCGCGGCCGTTGCCCGCGACATCGGACCGCGCAAGGAGTCGGAACGCGCGCTCCGGGATGCCGAGCGGAAATTCCGGGGCATCTTCGACGGAGCGATGGAAGGCATGTTCCGGACTTCACCCGACGGCAAACTGCTGGCCGCGAATCCCGCCCTTGCAAACATCCTCGGTTACGAATCGCCAGAAGATGCCTTGGCATCCCTCCAGGACGTCTCGCTCGATGTGTGGGCAAATCCGGAGGAGCGGGCCAGGTATCTTCAACAGATTCGAGAGCACGGCGCTACCAGGGATTATGAGTGCCAGTTGAAGCGCAAGGATGGCACCCTCATCTGGGTTTCGCTCAATACGCGGATGGTCAGCGGCGACGATGGACAGCCCCCTTATTTTGAAGGTTTTCTTGAGAACATCGAGGAGCGGAAGCGGGTCGAAGAAGCTCTCCGGGAGAACAGCGAATCTCTGCGCGAGACAGAGAGAATCGGGGGCCTGGGCAGCTACACCCTCGATGTGGCCAAGGGGTTCTGGACAAGCTCTAGCCTGCTGGACGAGATCTTCGGAATTGACAAAGACTACGTACGAGATGTGGAGGGGTGGACAGCCCTGATCCATTCTGACGACCGGGCCATGATGGCGGCGTATCTCGTCGAAGAGGTGTTAGCCAAGAAACAGGCATTCGACAAGGAATACCGCATCGTCAGGCAGATAGACGGGGAAACGCGCTGGGTGCATGGCCAGGGCAGGCTTAAACTCGATGCCCAGGGGCAGCCGGTCGCCATGCGGGGGGTGATCCGGGATATCACCGAACAGACCCGGGCCATGCACAAGCTGGAGGAGAGCGAAGCCCGGTTCCGCAGGTTCTTCGAGGAAAACGGGTCGGTCATGCTTCTTGTCGACCCCGATTCGGGCGAGATATGCGATGCCAATGAAGCCGCCTCGGAGTTCTACGGCTATTCCCGGCAGCAGTTGATTTCCATGCGGGGCGAGCAGCTGAATTTGCGTCCACAGCAGGAGGTCGCGCTGGAGCGCCAACGGGCGCTGCGCGAGCAACGCGTCCGTTTAGAACTCCGCCACCGTTTGGCAAACGGCGAAGAACGCGACGTTGAGGTCTTTGTCTCGCGCATGGAGGTTGGTGGCAGACTTCTGCTCTTCTCAATCATTCTGGATGTGAGTGAGCGCAAGCAGGCTGAGGCAAAGCTGCGCGACAGCGAAGAACGTTACCGGTCGACCTTCGAACAGGCTGCGCTGGGGATCGTTCACGTCGGGTTCGAAGATGTGGTTCTGCGATGCAACAGGCGTTTCGCTGACTTCCTCGGCTATCCTCCCGAGGAGGTTCCGGGCATCACCATCCACCAGGTCACTTTGCTGGAAGATGTAGCGGGAAGAATGGCGGTGCTCGAACGGGTCAGGAGCGGCGAAGAATCGTCAATAAGCGCGGAGATATGTTATCTGCGCAAAGATGGAAGCTTGACCTGGGCCAAGTCGACCGTCTCACTGCAACGGGATGGTCAAGGGCGGCCGCTTCATTTCATCGTCCTCGTGGAAGATATCAACGCCCGCAAGCAGGCCGAGGACCGGTTACAAGAGGCTAATGAACGTCTTGTGCTGGCGGCACGCGCGGGCCGCGTGGGCATTTGGGCCTTCGACTTTTCAACCCAGACAATGAATTGGGATGACCAGATGCTGCGCCTCTACGGCGCAACGCGCGAGGAATTCTCCGGGACCTACGCGGCCTGGGAGAACGCACTTCATCCGGACGATCGGGAGCGAACGGAGGAAGAGGCCAATTCGGCGATACGTGGCGAAAAGGATTTCGATACCGAGTTCCGTATTGTCTGGCCGAATGGAAGCATCCATCACATCCGGGGCCTCGCCATGGTCAAGCGCGACGACTCCGGCAATCCGCTGCACATGGTCGGTACCAACTGGGAAATCACGACTCAGAAGGAATCGGAGGCGAAACTACGGGACAGTGAAGAGCGCTATCGGGCCACCTTCGAGCAAGCTGCCGTAGGCATACTCCATACCTCGCTGGGCGGCCAGATTCTGCGCTGCAATGCGCGCTTTGCCGAGATCGTGGGTTACTCGGAGGAGGAAGTAACCCGATTAACCTTCCAGCAGTTGACACCGGCCGACGATCTTCCCGAAAGCATCGAAGCGCTGCGACGTTTCTCTGCCGGCGTTGCGGACACCTCCTGTTGGGAAAAGCGATACATGCGCAAGGATGGCAGCCTCACCTGGGTCAAGCTGACGATATCGATCCAGCGGGACGACGATGGCCGCGCTCTCCACTACATCGCGGTGGTTGAAGATATCAACGCCCGCAAGGCCGCCGAAGAGCACTTGGAAAAGGCTGTCGAGGCCTTGCGCAGTAGCGAAGAGCGCTACCGCGCGACCTTCCAAATGAGCCTTGATGCGATCAATCTGAATCGACTAAGCGACGGAATCTTCCTGGACGTCAACGAGGCATTCCTTGCCATGGTGGAATGCAACCGGGAAGAGGTGATTGGCCGCACATCGGCAGAACTGAGCTTCTGGGTAGACCCCGACGACCGCGAAAGGATGCTTGATGCGTTGCGCCGGGATGGAAGCTGCCGCAATCTCGAGGTCCGGTTCAGGAGGAAGAACGGGGAAATCTTCTGGGGACAAATATCGGAAACGGTGATTGAGGCCGGCGGCGTACCTTGCATTCTCTCCGTGACGCGGGATATCTCCGCAGCCAAAGCCGCCGACGAAAAATTGGCCGCGGCCATGGAGGCGCTGCGCGCCAGCGAGACGCATTACCGGACCGTCTTCCAAACCAGCACCGACGGCATCTGCGTGAGCCGCCTCGACGACGGGGTCTTTCTGGATGCCAACAAGAAGTACCTGGATATGCTGGGAATAGAGCGCGAGGAGCTCATCGGCAGTACCGCGGAAGAGTTGGACCTTTGGAGCGCTCCCGGCATCCGGGAGGAGATAGTAAGAACGCTGCGCCGGGACTCGGTTTTTCAGAACATGGAACTGCTGAGCAAGAAAAGGAACGGGGATTTCTACTGGGCTCTGGTCTCGGCTTCAACAGTTGAAATTGAGGGCGTTCCCTGCATGCTGAGCCTGGTGCGGGACATTACGGAAAGAAAGGCAGCCGAGGAGCGTTTGACCGAAACAATGGAAGCGCTGCGGCTGAGCGAAGACCGCTACCGCACTACATTCGAGATGAGCCTGGATGTAATCAGCATCAATCGCATGGGCAGCGGCGAATACGTGGATGTGAACCGGGCATTCACAGAGTTGTGTGGTTTTTCGCGCGAGGAGGCTATCGGGCGCACATCGGAGGAGGTTGGCGTTTGGGCCGATCTTCGTGACCGGCGCCGGTTGTCGGAGATACTGAGCCAACAGGGCAGTTGCCGGGATTTGGAGGCGAAGTTCCTCAAGAAAAATGGCGAGTTCTTCTGGGGGTTGTTGTCAGCGTCGGTGATTGAGATTGACGGCAAGCCCTGTCTGCTTTCCGTGACGCGGGATATCACGGCGTCCAAAGAGGCAGACGAGCGCCTGGCAGCGGCCATGGAAGCGCTACGGATGAGCGAGGCTCACTATCGGACCGTCTTCCAGACCAGCGTCGATGGAATCATCGTCAGCCAGATGAGCGATGGCACGTACTTCGATGTGAACGAGGCCTTCCTAAGGATCATGGGTTACGAACGGGAAGAGGTGATTGGCAAGACATCGTCAGAGCTCAAATTCTGGGTCGATCCATCGGTCCGGAAGCAGATGACCGATGCGCTGCACGCGCATTCCAGCTTCCAGGACATGCAGACCCAGTACAGAAAAAAGAATGGCGAACTGATCTGGGTGCAAATTTCGGCATCCGCAATCGAGATCGAAGGCGTTGAGTGCATTCTGGGGGTGGTACGGGATGTGACCGAGGCCAAGGCTGCCGCGGAACGCCTTGACGCAGCCCGCCGCGCCCAACAGGCCAGCGAGGCACGTTACCAAGTGGCATTTCAGACAACATCAGATGCCGTGACCATCAACCGCCTGTTCGATGGATGTTATTTGGACTGCAATCAGGCCTTTCTTGACATAACCGGATACAGGCGCGAGGAGGTCATCGGGCATGGTTTGGTGGAAGTGAAGATCTGGGCCGATCCCCGCTATCGGGAGAACATGGTGGAGTTGCTCAAACAGAATGCCACCTGCCAGGTGTTGGAGGCACAGTTCAGAAAGAAGAACGGAGAAGTCTTCTGGGGGCAGATGTCCGCCTCGTTGATGACAGTGGACGGAGTTGAATGCGTCCTGACAATCACCAGAGACGTCACCGAGGCCAAGGCCACGGACGAACGGCTGGCAACGGCTCAAAGGGCGCTTCAGACCAGCGAAATCCGTTACCGTTCAGCGTTCCAAACCAGCCTCGACTCCATCAACATCAATCGCCTCAGCGATGGGCTGTATGTGGACTGCAATCAGGCCTTTCTACGCAGCGTGGGTTACGAGCGCGAGGAAGTGATGGGGAAGACCTCTCTGGAGCTGAACATCTGGGCCAATCCCCACGACCGCCAGAAATTGGTAGAGATTCTCCACCAAAATGGAAACTGCCGCGATCTGGAAGCCCAGTTCAAGAGGAAGAGCGGAGAAGTTTTTTGGGGACAAATGTCAGCCTCGCTGGTAGAGATTGAGGGTGTCCGCTGCATTCTCTCCATCAGCAGGGATATTTCAGAAGCCAGACGGGCCCAGGAAGAAATCAGAAATCTGGCCTTTTACGACACGTTGACCCGGCTGCCCAACCGCCGTCTGGTCTCTGAGCGGCTGCGGCAGAGCATTGCCGCCAGTACCCGGAGCAACCACCGGGGCGCGCTACTGTTTATCGATCTGGACGACTTCAAAACCCTGAACGACACGCTGGGCCACAAAACCGGAGATCTGCTGCTGCAGGAGGTAGCCCGCCGCCTGACTGCCTGCATCCGCGAAACAGACACCGTGGCCCGCCTGGGCGGCGACGAATTTGTGGTCATCCTCGAAGACCTGAGCGAAAACCCCGAAGAAGCTGCAGCCCAGGCCAAAACAGTGGCGGAGAAGATTCTAACGGCCGCATGCCAGATTTATCTGCTGGGAAAACGCGAGTGCGTCAGCACCTCCAGTGTCGGCATCACCGTTTTTGGCGACCGGAGCGATACCATTGACGACGTCTTGCAGCAGGCCGAGATTGCCATGTACCAAGCCAAAGGAGCGGGCCGCAACACGTTGCGCTTTTTCGCCCCGGCGTTGCAGGCCGCCATCAATGCCCGCGCTTCAATGGAAGAGGACCTGCGCCAGGCCATCGGAACCAACCAGTTCCAGTTCTACTACCAGCCCCAGGTGCTGTCAGGTGTGGTGATCGGCGCCGAGGCGCTGCTGCGCTGGTTTCATCCCCGGCGCGGCCTGCTGCCGCCTGGCGACTTCATTCCCCTGGCCGAGACCACCGGACTGATTCTGCCCTTGGGCGACTGGGTTCTTGAGGCCGCATGCCGCCAGATTGCGGCATGGTCGAGACAGAAAGAAACGGCCCAGATTACGGTGGCCGTAAACATCAGCGCCCGCCAGTTGCGCCAGCAGGATTTTGTGGAACATGTGCTGGGCGCGCTGTATCGCACCGGAGCCAACCCCAAGAACCTCGATCTGGAACTGACCGAGAGCATGCTGGTGGAAAACTTTGAGGAAGTCATCGCCAAAATGACCATCCTCAAATCGCATGGCCTGCGTTTCTCGCTGGACGACTTCGGCACCGGCTACTCATCGCTCTCTTATCTAAAGCGGCTGCCGCTGGACCAGTTGAAGATCGACCGGGGCTTTGTGCACGACATGCTGACGGACGTAACCAGCGGGGCCATTGCGCAGACCGTCATATCGCTCAGCAAGGCCATGGGGCTTTCAGTGATTGCGGAGGGCGTTGAGACCGAGCAGCAGAGGGCGTTTCTGGCCAACCTGGGCTGCCATGCATTCCAGGGCTATCTCTTTAGCCGGCCGCTACCCTTACACGAATTCGAGTTGCTACTGCAGCCACCTGCGGCCAGCGAAGAACCGCCGCGGTATGCTCCGGAACTAACTTGAAGAAGGCGCAGGGCGCCTTCAATCCATCGAAATGCTTAATTGGTGGCGCACATCGGCGCCACGAATCCAGAAGATCACATCGGTGGCGATGTTGGAGGCATGGTCGGCAATTCGTTCCAGGTTCTTGGCCACCAGAATTCCGTTCATCGCCTGCTGCGTCAGGTGGGGCTGCTCCACAATGAGCTTCAACAGGTCGGAGTGGGCACGGCGATTCATGCGGTCGATCTCATCGTCCATCCCCCGTACCGAGTCGGCCAGCCGCGCGTCGCCATCCAGAAGGGCCTGAACCGCGGAGCGAATCATGCGCCCGGCAAACTCGCCCATGGCGGCAAAATCCACTGGCAGGTCAAACGGCCCGATCTTCAGGATTTCCTTGGTCCGCCGCGCAATGCCCATCGACTGGTCGCCGATACGCTCCAGGTCGCCATTGATCTTGATCACCGCCAGGATGAAACGCAGATCGATGGCCATGGGCTGCTCTTTGGCCAGCAGTTCGTAGGCCATCTCGTCCAGCTCGCGCTGCGCAGAGTTGATGGCCGTCTCGTTCTGCTTCACATACTTGCAAAGCCCCTTATCGCGCTGCAGGTAGGCGTCCACCGCGGATTCGACCGCCTGCTGCGACAAGGCCGCCATGGCCAGTAATTTGTCCTTCAGCTCGGCGAGTTGCAATTGGAAGTGAATGCGCGGCAAATTCTTGGTACTCCTCTCAACGATTGTGCATCATCCAATGTTACTGGCAGGCAAATTTTCCCGTCGCGCACCATAAATGGCACGCAGAAGAGGCGTTGTACCTATAGATCGATTAGACGCCAAAAAGCGGCGCGATGCTCTACGCTATCAGCATGAATTCAGCAAGCGCCTCAAATTCTACTTTGCTCAGCATCAACCCCCAAAACTGTGAGCCCAGACAGGTTTACAAGCTGATGACGGGCATCATTGTGCCCCGGCCCATCGCCCTGGTCTCTACGATTGACCGGAACGGGGTCACCAACCTGGCGCCTTTCAGCTTCTTCTCCGGGGTAGGTTCCAATCCGCCCACGGTGCTGTTTTGTCCCACGGTGAAGGCTGCCGCGCTGGATGGCCCCTGGCCCGACATCCGCAAAGACACCTTGCGCAACGTGGAGGAAACAGGCGAATTTGTAGTGAATGTGGTGAGCGAGGAGCTTGCCGCGCAAGCCAACGCCACAGCCGCCGAGGTGGCGCCGGATGTGGACGAGTTTCAACTGGCGGGAGTGACGCCGGTTCGCAGCGAGGCGGTGAGGCCGCCGCGCGTAGCCGGATCGCCGGCGCAGATGGAGTGCCGGCTGCTGCAGGTGATCTATACCGGCCGCGCGCCGGGAGCGGGCGTGATTGTGCTGGGCGAGGTGGTGCGCTTTCACGTGCGCGAGGACCTGCTGGAAGACTTCCGCATTGATCCGGCGCTGCTCGCCGCCGTAGGCCGCATGGCGGGAAATACTTGGGTTCGCACCCACGACCGCTTTGACCTTGCCCGGCCCAAGTAGGATTTTCAACCTGTCGCCAGCGCCTGGCTGAGGGCCTTGCTCACCCGCGCTTGTACTGACCCCGCCAGGAAGGCAGGATATCCACGTCGTCGACGGTGTCGCGGCGATCACGGCGGGAGGTGCCGTTGGGGCTCCGATGGTGGTCCTTCCCGGTATTCTCCACCACCGGCTTGGGCGGAAGAAACTCAGGCTGCGCGGTCACCAAGTCCGGCGATGCCGAGTGCGGTTCATTCCACACCGAGTCATGATGGATAGGTGCTGCCGGGCGCGGATACTGCGGGCGTGGCCGTACCGGCTCCTCTGGAACTGCAAAACTGGCTTCTTCTTTCTCAGCCTCCGCGGTTTGATGCATGTTCTTCAGGCCCAGTGAAAAGATCAGATTCCTCAGGCCGCTCATTCGCGTGGCAGCGTCCATGGGCTCCGGCTCCGATACGGGCACTTGCTGGCGGGGTACTTGGGGCGGATCCTCACTGGCGCTCTCATGGCGCTCCCAGTCCGGGACAGGCATTGCCTCCGGATAAACTTGCGGAGCGGGAACAGGCCGGGGCGCAGCAGGCTGGAGCGGCTGAGCCGCGGCCGGCGGAGTGACCGCAGCGGGCGCTTGGGCTTTGCGTTCCTTTGAAGGCCGCGAAGGCTCCGGCAGGTGAGATTCATCGGTACGGTAGCGGCCCGAGGTGAGCGGTTGGGCCGGACGCGCCCCCGCAGGCAAGCCGGAAACAAGACCCTCCGCCTCACCAACCGGCGGGATGGGCGGTGAAACCACGGAATCGCCTTGACGCGGCCCCTCTCCAGCCTCGGCCTTCGGAGATAATCCGGTTGGCAAGCTGACAATCTTCTCTTTGGGAACCAAGCCTGCAGACAGGTTGATCCGGGGCGCGGCCACCTTCTTCTTGGGGACCAGGCCTGCAGACAGATCGATCTTCGGCGGCTCGTGCTGCGCCATTATCTCTCGACGACCTCGTAGCCCAGGCGTTTTGCCTCTGCCCGCGCGGCTTCCACATCACCCAGCGGGTTGGTTGCTTTCCACTCCGGCAGGTAAAACACATGCGTCTCGGGCTTGGGCTGATTCCCTATTTGGTGCATCGAGCTGGATGCATCCGTTGTCGCCTCCGGTTTCCTCGGCCGGTGGACAGTTTCCGAACTGCTCTTCTGGAATCGGCTCTGCGCGCGCAGATAGCGCTCGGTGTCGCGAACGGTCCGGCGAAAAGCAGGATCGGCTTTCTCCAGTCCCACGCGGTTCAGCACAAACCCCACGGCGGGAACCTCAAGCCGCTGCAGCCGAGCAGCCGCTTCGCGCAACTGGTCGCGTGTGGTCACGCCCGACTCGACCACCACGATGACCGCATCCACAAAACGAGCCAGATATTCCGTCTCGGCAGAAACGCCCAGCGGCGCGGTATCGGTAACAACCAGGCCTTCCTGGCTGGTCTCCGCTTCCTTTGACAATTGCTGAAGCAGGGCCGTGGAGCGGCTGCCGCGCTGGGTTACCAACTGGTTTGAGGGCTCATTGAGCCCCAGACTGCCGGGGCTGGCGCGGGGGGTCGCGGGCGGTGGCGGAGTCCAGGATGCATCCACCAGAACTGTTTCGCGTCCCATGCTTTCAAGCATGGAGCTGACGCGGCCCGCTACCGTGGTGGCGCCCGCGCCGGACGTGGCTCCGGTAAAGAGACAGCTCTTCAGATTGCCCAGTTGACGGGCGTGCTCGATAGTTGCCGAGAGGCGCAGCAGGTGTTCTTCCGCCACACCGCTTGAGACTTCGCTGAAATCGGGCAACTGGGCCATGGGCCCAAAACCCAGCACATGCTCAATGTCAGAGGCGGCGTAGATCTTGGGATCGAGATTGTTGGCAATCAAAGCCGCCAGCAAGCCCAGCAGCAGGCCGCCGAAGGCCATCGGCAGCGCCCTGCGTGCGATTCCGGAGAAGGAGGGGTGCAGCGGGGGCATGGCCGCAGCCGACAAATGCGCGGCTCCCGGCACGCTGTCCTCAAGCAGCAAGTTGTGCAATTGCTCATCCACGCTGGCATGACGGTTCTGCAACCGCACGATATTAGTGGCCAGGTCGTTGGCGCGCTGCAACTTGGGCGTGGCGCTGGCTGCTGCCCCCGCCAACTGGCTCAGCTGTCCGTTCAGCTTGGCTTCTACCCCGGCAGTGCGATCCAGGTCGTTGCGCAAGCGCTGCTCGATGCGCTGCGACGCTCTGGAGCGCAAATCCTTGGTCATGGAATCGAGATTGGTGTCGATCTTGGCCAACTGCGCGGCATCCTGCTTGTATTGGGGATGATTGGGCGTCAGGTTGGCCATTTGCGTAATCAAACCCGCGCGCTGCTCATTCAGCGAGGTCTTCATGCTCACCAGTCCAGGGTCCTGGTCAACCAGCTCGTCAGCTTCGGCATTGAGCGCCTTGGAGGCGAAGACCCGGTCGTCGCCCATGGAAATGAGCCGCGCCTCCGCGTCGTCGCGAGCTGTACGCGCCTTCACCAATTCCTCGTGGATCTTGCTGATTTCGTCGTCGTAGTGGTCGGGAGTGGAAACACCGATGGCGGCCACGCCCAGCTTGGCGTTTAGTGAGCTCTGTTCGGCGCGGTCGGCATCCAGCTCTTTCTGCACGCGCTCCTGCTCCTCTTCTAAAATCGCCAGGCGCTCGCTGTTGCCCGCCTTCTCCTCGCGCGAGGCCTTCGCAACAATGCTTGAGGCCATGGCATTGGCAATCTGCGCCGAAAGCTCCGGCGTGCGAGCCATGGCCGAGATCTTGACCTCGTAGCTGGAGCCGATCCGGGCCACCTCGATCGATTTCCCCAGCCGTTCAGCCGCGGCCTGCTCTGACTCATTGCTGCGCTGCCAATCGCCTTGCTTGAGCTTGTGCAGCACGGCCAGCAACACGTCTGGATGGCTGGCGCTTTGTACCTGCTGCTCGATGAACGAATCGTATGTGTTGGCATCGTCGGGCCAATGCGACCCATTCCCCTGGTCCATGAGCTTGAACGAAATTGGCTGAATGTAGACCTGGCTCACGGCCGTGTATACCGGCCAAAAGAGAGCCACATACCCGGCAGCCAGCGCCAGGCCAGCCATGGTGATCCAAAGCGCCAGCCTGCGGTGAAGTTGCAGGCTGCGCATCAGGTCAAGCCGGAAGAATGGCTGCTCGCCGCCTAACGACGGACTGCTTTCGGCCGATGCGGCGCCGGAAGCATTGTCGCCAGCACGCAACTGCTGCGAAGGAACGAATTGACCGCCCGGCCGGCTCATATTGCCCCCGCGTAAACACCCATGGTCATCAGCTCGACCAGCGGATTGAGCTGTTGCAGCACATACGTTGCGCGGTTGAAGCCGCTGCGTGGAATATAGACAATCTCGCCCGGTTTCAGCGTCACTTCAAGCGACTTGGCCGGGTCCAGCACATCGGTGAAGGCAATCACGCGGGAGGTCCCGGTGGAGGGGTCGACAATCTGGATGTGCGGCTTGTTGCCCGCCTTCTCCGTAATGCCACCCGCACCCGCGAGTACGCTGGCCAGGGTCGAGTTGTGGATCAATGGAACGGCGCCCGGATGCTGCACCTCGCCAAGAACAGAGACAAAGCGATCGGCCATGCTGGGCACATAGACCACATCGTCGCGGCGCAACCGCAGGTCGGCGAGAGCGTTGCCAGATTCCATCAGCGCCTTCAGTTCCACCCAAACAACCTGGTCCTGGCCGCGGTAAATGGCGCACCGCTCGGGAACTTGATTGACTCCGACCCCCTGCTCTGACTTGCTGGGCCCCGACTCAACCCCACCGCGCGCAAGCGCCTCAAGCAACGTGGGAGTTCCGTCGAAGGTAAATATCCCAGGGTGATCGACTGCGCCCAAGACCAGAATCCGATTGGCGGTGTATTTAGTCACTGAGACCTGGACAGCAAGATTGTCGTAGTAGCTTTTCAGCGCCGATTCGATTGACTTGGCTGCTTCAGTCCGCGTCAGTCCGGCCATGGTTACTTCGCCCGCCAGGGGCAAGGAGATGTTTCCGTCTGGTCCCACCGTAATCTTGGCCTGCATCTCCGGACGCCCCGGAAAATCCACGGTGATTTCGTCGCCCTTACCCAGTTGGTAGTCTTCGTTCGCGGCAGGCTCGAATTGGCGCAACGTCTCCAATTGATTGGGCTTCAAAGACGGAGCGGAGGATTTCTGCTCCGCCGCCTGAGCCTGAATCAGAGCTTCAATTTTCGCCTGGACCTGGACAGGATTTTGAGCCGCCAGCCTTGCAGCTCCAGACACCAGCAGGAGGATGGATAAAATGGTGATTCGGTGTTTCATGATCTTGCCCCCGCGCCGAGGAAAATCCCAATTCCCGGTGATCGTCGTGCGTCCCCGTACCCCTTTGCTTGTGCCCAGGAACGTCAATGCCACGGTGCCCGCACCGTCAGGGCGCCAGCTGCGCCCGCTTTCAGCGAAGATTCCGCCACTTGGGACGGTTTGCCCCCGGCGCCATTCCGGATTCGCCGTCAAGCCTGCAAGCGAAATACATCCTTCGGCCCCCCACTTGGCCCAACAGCTTTAAAATCATTGAATTGCGAGCATCTACAACGGCTTAACAATGGACGAAGCCCGAAACCGCAACCGTATGGCTGTCTCTTTCGCAAGAAGACGCCACTCTGGCGGTATTAGCAACGGTACGTTCATTGTAGAACCGCTCTAAATCTCCTCCGGCAAACGTCTTTCGCTCACGGGAGCACTGAAGACAGCCCGCGTGCCGCGAACTTGAATTCCCGGTCTGGCAACTATATGGGATTTGCGCTCGCAGCTAAATACCACAAACAGGGGCATCGGCATAACCCCTTTGGTAACCGAAGACTTGGTGCCCTTTAGCCCCTCTGCATGGCGGCCAAAGAGATCCCGCGGCGAGCGATTCGCCGGCGCGGCCAACTCAACCCACTATCCGGCGTAACCTGGCGCGTTATCATCACCTCAATCCAAGGAGAAACCGGGTAAGAACGATGCCCTCTGGAAAACATCTTCTTCTGGTCACGCTGGGCCGGGAACCGGCAGCGCAGGAGCGGCGACTTCTGGCCTTGGCGGAGGTGATGGGAGTCCCGGCAAGGACCGTTGCCGTTGAGGCGGGACAGCTTCTTTCTCAACAAGTGATTGATGAATACCGGCCAGGGGAGCTCACGATGGCCATGAGCGCTGCGACGTTGGCGGCAGCCAGCCAGGGCTCCGGCCCTGGACTGGAAAAGCTTTTCAACGGAATCCTCTCGGAACTGCTGGTCTTTGCATGCACCGGAGCGCCGGAAGAGCAGCTAGCTTTGCGCACGCTCTCGGCCGGAGAGGTCTCCACCGTGGTTCCTTTGGAATTGGAGCGGCAATCGTTTTTCATTCCCCTCGAATCGAGCCCATACTGCAGGCAGCTTGCCGGACTTGGGTTCTCAGGCGGATACCAGGAGCCAGCCTTCGCATTCCACCCCGCCAGGCCTGCGGACCGAATTCTCACCGCCAACGGGCGCCCGGTCTTCGTCTGCTTCATGCGCGGTTCGGCCCAGGTTTTTCTGCTCGGCGGACCCCTGCCCAGCGTTGCGCAGCCGGTAAGGGCGGAGGACGGAATCGAATCGCACTATGCCGGCCTGACGCCGCCCTTGATCTTTCTTCGCCACTGTTTTCCTGAGAGCTGCTGGCATTCGCCGCAGAGCACAGCTCGCCTGATTGTCGACGATCCCCTGCTGGCTATGCGCTACGGCTTGCTGGAGTACGAAAAGCTTCAAGCGTCAATGCAGCGCAACCGATACGGAACCACCATCGCATTCATTCCATGGAACGCGTGGCGCACCACCCGGCAGAATGCGAAACAAATCCTTGGCCAGGACTCCAACCTCTCAATCTGCATCCATGGTTGCGACCACACCAACCACGAATTTCAGAGTCTGGACGAAGGGCTTCTCGACGCCAAGGCCGCACTGGCGATGGCCCGGATGGAAGCGCAACAGACGAGAACCGGGGCTCCCTTCGAGCCGGTCATGGTCTTTCCGCAGGGACGTTTTTCCGCGCCCGCCATTCAAGCCCTGCGCGCCAACCACTACCTGGCCGCTGTAAACACGACCGTTTTTCCGGCCGGGCCGGAAACGGCAGAGATCGCCCTCGGCGACCTGCTGCGGCCGGCGGTTACGCGTTTCAGCGGCTTCCCAATTTTCCCCCGCCACTATCCGCGCAACCCGTTCGACTCCGCATTCGACATCTTCCTGGGCAAACCCGCCCTGCTGGTTGAGCACCACCACTTTTTTGGCGCCGGATTCGAAGCTATGGAAGCGATCGTGGCCGGCTTGTACAAGGTGGAACCGTCCTTGTCCTGGCCATCGCTGAGCGGCCAGTTGACGCGCTGCTGCCTGCAAAGAGTCCTGCCCAGCGGCGAAACGGATGTGATGTTCTTCACTCGGCGGTTCCTGTTGGAAAACCGTGAAGGCCGTGGCGACCGGTTCCTGCTTGAAAAGCACGAGCCGGATGCGGAGCTTATCGCCGGCGTGACCGTTGACGGAGCCGCTACGCCGTACTCGATCGAGAACGGAACCCTGCGGCTGGAGGTTCAGGCGCAACCGGGGGAGCACCGCGTCATCGAGATCGTAGACCGGAAGCGAGCGCGGCGGCGGCCATCGAGCCTGGGCATGGTATACAACGCGCACGTGCTTTTGCGCCGCGGTCTCTCGGAGTTCAGAGACAACACGCTGGCCCGGCATGAAGGTCTGCTGAAGGCCGCCCAAGGAATCGCCAGGGCCTTGAGAGTAACAGGCGACAGACGCTGAATGCGGCTTATCATCTCAGAGCTTATCCGTAAATTACGAGCTGGTAGTTCCAGAAATTACGAATTGGTAGCGCTGGCCTCCTGGTCGCTGTACTCGCGGCGTCCTCGCCGCCAGAGCAAAGCCTCGTTCATCCATACCGTTTGCACACACCGTGACGGAGCAAACGGTGCCCGGCGTGGGTCGGGAGACCCACGCTACAGCCGGTCAACCACCCCAACGACGAGGACCTGTCGTTGGGGACCCCGGCCGGGAGGCCGGCGCTACAGACTCGTTGACGCGCCTTGTGAGAAATACGCCCTAGTTCAATTCGTTGTAGTTGATAAGTTGCGCGTCTGGAGCCAGCCGGCTTCGCCAATCTCCCCATAGCAGTTGCGCTTCGGCGCCAAACCATTGTCCGCCGGGGTGACACATCAGTTCGATAATGCCCTGCCCGCCAAGTCCCGCCTGCAGGCGTTCGTAATAGGCCATGAAGGCCATGAAGCCAGTGGTGGTCCTGGTTCCGGCATATTTCCGCAAGAGGAAATTCCATACGGCGTTTTTCATGCGGCGCGGCAATCGAACTGGTTGCGCAAGACTGACGGCGCTCTTTCTGATGCGCACCTTACCGATGCCGAATTCCTGCTGCACGCGCTTCAGCACCGGCAAGAGGGAGAAGCGCGTGTGCACGTGATGGTGCGAATCGAAGTGGCTCACCGGAACTCCGAGAGCTCGGGCGCGCTCCATCTGAGCGCACCACTCCGCATAGACTCCCTCGCGGATGGCGGCGTTCAGGGGGATGTTGCGCGGGCTGCGACGGCCGACTCCGGCGAATTCACCCTTGGCGTTCAACAACGGACGTAGGCCAGGGTGGGCAGTCAAGGGCGCGAATTCGGTCAGATTCAGATGCACCCCGAAGGAGCAACCCGGAAACTTGCCGATTTGTCTGGCGGCATCCTCCACGGCCGGGCCGTTCATCATCATTGTGGCTGAGGTAACGCGCCGATCCTCCATCAGCTCGAAGATGCAGTTGTTTACCCTGACGCTGGCGCCAAGATCGTCGCAATTGATGATGATTTTCATCGTTCCATCCAACTGCAAGTTGGTTGGCCGCCCGTTACGGGCAGGCCAGGCGCCGCCGGGAGCACGGCTTTCAACGGGCATCGGCCTTCGCGTCCGAGGGCTGCCCCGTCATTGAAACCAGTTCCTTCAAGAGACTCGCCAGGCTCTGCAAAGGCGCCAAGCTGCGATACAGCGCCACAATGGCCAGCAGGTAGAGGCATAGAAAGGATACCGAAACAGCCGCGACGCGCATCGCCGCTCCGGTTGCGCCGGGCATTCCCGCCAGCCAGGCCATGTGGACCAGCAGCAGGGCGCAGGTCAGGCCAGAAAGCAACGAAGCCGCAATGTATCTCCAAATCGCACCCAGGACTGGGGCGATCTTGAGGCCGACCGGTTCGCCTGCATACCACATCGCCGGTATGGTCAGTATCCAAAATGAAAGATCCCATGCCACGGCGATGCCCTGCGGACCCCAGGGAAGTCCGCCAAAGAAGAGCAGCGTCGTCACAATCCACTCCACAAAGCCCCACCAGAACCACCGGTCCGCTCTGCCAATGGAGAGGTGAATCCATCCGTGCGTTCCATAGATGAGCATTATCCCGATTCCCGGCGCGAAGAAGGTGAATATCTGGCCGGCCGGCTCCCAACCAGGCCCCAGCAGAAGGCGGATCAGATCCTTGCCGATCAGCGTAAGGTCGCCGGCAATGCCCATGCCCAGAAAGGCCAGCACGGCGATGGAACCAAGCAGGTAGCGATGGAATTGGGCGCGGTCTCCACGGACGCGGCTCAACGCGGAGACGGCAACCAGCGCAGTGGCGGAGACAAGCTGCGCCGCGGAAAGCGCAAACAGATCGTAGGCCCGCTTGTAAAAACCCAAGGCAAATGCGCCAAAGCGCCAGCCGACAAGGAGATTGTCGGTGTTCGAAGAAATGTATTTGATGCTATAGCGCCCATAGGTGTGCGCCGACACCGTCAGCAGCCTTCCCGTTTCCGGTGCGGAGCGGGGACGGCCGGGCAACCAGCGGCACTTCCACCACGACCCGGCGAAGGTACTCAGGGGCAGCGCGCAGGCGCCCATCACCAGCGCCCAGCGGCCCCAGCCGGCGCACGCAAAGGCGATGGCAATGGTGACCGAAAAGGCCTTGGAGACCAGTTCGATTCTGGCTACCGTAGAGAACAGCATGGCTCTGCGCAGAAGCGCCAGATGCATGACCGAGAGGCTAGTCAGAAAGATGGTGAGGGAAAGCCCGGCGGCTAACGGGACCAGCGCCGCCTCGCCAAAAAACATCGCCAGCAGCCGTCCCGTGCTGGCAAAGCCAACCGTGAGCAGCGCGCCAATGCCTGCGGAGATCCAGAAGAGATTGTTGGCCAGGGTGCGATCGATGCGCTCGCACTGGGCCACCGCATCGGGCACGCCGCTGGAGCCGCCGCAACTGACCAGCAAAATGCTGAAGGTGGTCACCATGGTGACCAGCCCGTAGTCTCTGGGACCGATGAGCCGCGCCAGCACCACCGTCCCCACCATCTGGACCGCCAGCCCGGCGGCGCCAAACACAACTGTGGCCCCGGCGCTTTTCACTGCCAGACGGCGCAAGGCATCCCCGCCCTCGGGAACCATGGGCGCAAAGGCGCCGCTCGCCTCAAACGGTTTCATTCGAGTTCGCGCGCCTCAGCGGCGGAATGGTCTTTATGCAAAACTTTCCTCTGCCGCCCCGTGCTTGCGGCCGGATTTCTGCTCCTGCAATCCAAGGCATGTGGCCTTAGGATAGGGGCACGACAGCAGAATTGCCAACTCGCGTGATTCTTTAAACGGCCGCGAATCCAACGCCCAATCTTAACGGAGAATGCGCATTGGCGCCGCTTGGCTGCTCGCAGGCCACGGCAACTCGACCGCAGCTTCGCTGGCCGCCTGGTGCAAGAGCCCGGGAACCGCAACGATCCCCAGAAGCAATACGATCCACAACGGACTGACCATCTTGAAGCCCGCTTCAGTCAGGCTGAACGTGAGACCAGTGGTAAAGAAGGCGATATTCAGCCGGCCAATTCTTGCATCGTGGCGGAGCGCGGCCACGGCATTTCGGTAGCCGCCTGCCATCAGCACGCCCAGCATCGCCAATCCGGCCCACCCCAGGTTGATATAAATCTCCAGGTACCCGTTGTGCGCCTCTGCCACACCTTTATAGCCGATGATTTCCCAAACCCTCTGAATCCGGTTGCCCAGCCAGAAGCTCTCGTAGCCTGTGCCCACCAATGGATTGGTGTGAAGCGACAGCACTGCCCTCCAAATATCGGTTCGGCCGGTCAACGTTGCGTTTCTTCCCAGCAGGCGCAGCAGCGCGCCGGACGAATCGATAAATGCGGCAAAGACTGCCACCGTGACCGCTCCGGCAACCATGATGTGAATGTTGCCCGGCCGCCTGGCTACCCATCGCCGCGAACTCAAGAACATTACCATTCCACCAATTGCCAGGCACGACACCGAGGTCATCGAGTCGCATGTCTTGAGCAGCCAGGCCGCGGTAACAAGAATGGCGCCATGGGCCATGAGATGGCGCGCCCGGTGCCACAACGCGCGGTCTTCATACGCGCACAGAAACGACCAGAGCGACCCCAGCCCGCACACCATGCAGATGAGCCCAAGCGTGTTCTTCTGCGTGGTGACGCCGATGTAGTACAAAACCCGATTGTTCTGGTCCCATTCGGTGCCCAGGCTTGGGTAAAACTTGATGAACAAGACCGAGAGCGGCAAAATCAAGAACGCCGTCCGCGAGAGGAGGCGTTTGGTCGCCACCAGCGGATTGAGATCGGTAAGCACCACCAGCACCATGACGAAGGCGCCGGCTCCTTTGATCCACCGCTTCAACGACGTAACGGGAAAATCGGACCATAGAACGCTAACCGCGCAAAAGGCAAGAAACAAAAGCAGCGGCGTGTTGGCCCGCAGAATCTCTGCGACCCTGCGGGATCTGAAGTTCAACACCAGCAATCCGGCGGCAATCAGGACTCCATAAGCGGCTGCATCCAGCGCGTTGCCTTCGGTGAACCGGTTGAGCAGATTGCCCTGCAAATTTGAATTCAACCACACTGAGGGGTCGCGCGAGCCGACGATCAGCATCCAGGTGATCGGTATCCAGAGCGCCTTCGAGGTCCGCACACCTTTGTCGCGGTCAAGGAAGAAGAGACCCGCGATGCAGGTCGCAAAGATGATCGTGGCTATGGAGGGGCTCATTGGGCGCTGAAATCCATTGAGCCGAAATGGGCTGCGATGCGGCAGAGGGGAGCCAGAGCGATGTTCGTTGCGATACTCCGGGAATTCATTGGTGCCGCCGTTCGTTCCAAATTCTCAAAGTGCCCCTGAAATCGACAACGCCTGGACATTGGACAAGGTCGATGCCGTTCAGATTGTAGCAAACCGCGTTTTTCTTCTTCAGCTTTTCAACCGTCTTCCAGGCCAGTTGGTGCGGCCCGGCCAGACGCGCGCTGGTATTGCTCGTTGCGGGGATAACCGCCGCACTCATATTGCCAATCCAGTCCATGTGGTTCAAATGCGCATCAGTCCGTAACATACTGCCCGCGGACAATGTGAATGCCAACAGCAGCCAGCAGCCTTCCCGTGTGGCAACAGAGGCTGAACAGGAGATTCATGAAGCGATACTGGCCAAACAAAAGAACAAACGGAAGAGCAACAGTGTAAGTTGGAATGGCAACCAGAGCCTTGAGAACATCGCTGATTCCAAACTCCGGCAGCTTTGTTTCCATGGCCCCGTTTAGCAGGCCTCTCTTCATGAAGTAGCTCCGCTTCCAGCGGGTTGATGGGAGCACCTCGAAGACTTCGGCTTCTGCCGACCAGATGAAGCAGAAGCCAGCTTCAATCTTTCTGCGGAAAAAATCGCGATCCTCGCCGGATTTGAATTCGGGCCTGAATGGCTCTGAATCCCCTTCAATTACGCGCCTCTTCAAGAGCACGTTGCCGGTGCGGGCTTCGCGCCACTCCACCGGCATTCCGGTAGGATTCACGCGGCGATCGAGAAGGTGGCTCTTGCCCAGCCATGCTGGCGGAGGCTCGTCGAAATGGCGCCTCACCGGACCAAGCACGCCATCCACGTTGTATCGTCCGCAAGCCGCGAAGAGTGTGACAAGCCAAGTGGAGATGGGAAATTCATCGTCGTCGATGAAGGCCAGGAACTCGCCCTTCGCATGGGCCACCACTTTGTTGCGTGCATGGGCAATGCCCCTCTCCGGCTGCACGCAGTAGCGAATGGAAACCGCGCAGGCCGCGCGCATCCGCTCCACCGTGGCCGCGCCGGATTGGGCCGGATCGTTGTCCGCAATCACAATCGAGTAAGTGAACAAACCGCCCGTCTGTTGCCGATTCAACTCCTTCAACAAACGCTCCAGCGGATGAGGCCGCCGATAGGTGCAAACACAGACCGAGATATGCGGCTTTGATCCCTCCGGGCGAGGCACTCCAGCGGGAGGATCGTTTGTTGTTGGCGGGCTATGCAGATCCTGATTCATGGTTCGTTCTTCGCGAATCTCAGTTGGATTTCTGCGCCGCCTCAAGCGGTGACGCTGCGCTGTCCTGCGGCTTTTTGCGCTTGAGTACCCTGGCCAGCCGCTGCATCTCTTCGCGGCGGTGAAACGCCACCAGTTCCTTTGAAACAGGGCGCTCGGCGCCTGTGAGCCAGGCCCACGCGTAGCCCGCTTCCATGGCCAGACCGCGCATTCCATACGGCTTCATACTCATTTGATACGCCATCCGGAATAACTGCCACAGCGGGTGGTTTCCTATCGCGTAATCGCGCACGCCCTCGTTGAATCTGGCCCGGATGGGCCCGCACTGCGCCGTGCCCATCACGCGATGGTGCCGGCTGAGCATGCCGGTGAAGGTGCGCGTCTTCCAACCCTTCATGCGAGCGCTTACGCAAGCGATGGTGTCGATGTTTCCGGCCTTTGAAGGAACATAGCCGCCAATGGCCTCGAAACATGCACGCCGGAAAAGCTGGCAGGTGCCCGAGACATCTTCGATGTTCACAAATCGGAAGTCGTAAATCTCACCCAATGCATTGCGATTGGGCGTGCCCACCAGCCCCAGCGCCGGGTCCTCGGCCAGCTTCGAAAGCAAATAAGAGAAGTAGTCCGTTTGAAAGGTGATGTCCGCATCCAGAATGGCGATGGCTTGGTAAGGCAAAGCCGCCAGGCTGGCATGCGCGGCGTTTACCGCGAAGGCCTTTCCGGCAAAGTTGCGCTCGGTCCGCTCGGGCATGCGCAGCAGTTCAATCCACGGATGCACCGCCGCATTCCTGAGGACAATCTCATCTGTGCCATCGGTCGAGCCATCGCTCACGATGACCCACTTGAGCGGCAAGACCGTTTGCGCCGCCACTGACTCGATGGTCGAGGGAAGAAACTGCGCCTCGTTGCG
>Ga0181520_10004573_pt1 | contig 22991 bp, 10 predicted proteins | sample PEATcosm2014_Bin_29_FD_132451 | JGI IMG/M metagenome (GOLD analysis project Ga0181520, IMG submission 132451) | Peatland microbial communities from MTU Mesocosm Facility, Houghton, MI, USA - PEATcosm2014_Bin02_30_metaG | ecosystem: Environmental > Terrestrial > Soil > Wetlands > Peat | place...
GCGGATGGTCATGGCACGATTGTCGTTGGTGCTCGATCCCGTAGCGACTACCAAGCCCGTGTTGGTTGGCCGGACTACGTCGGGTTTGAAGCGGATCACGTTAAACGAAGCGATCGTGCCGTCGCCGGTAAACTCGATGGCCGTGCGACCGGTGGAGTAAATGTAATTTTCACGAATGACGATGCCTTTGCGAAAGCCGTGCGGATAGGTCTCCGGAGTTCCCTTGGGGTCCTCGCCTCCACCTCCGCCAATTCCGTACGCATTGACGCGGATTGCAGCCCGATTGTCGTAGTCGAACAAGACACCTTCCTTGAGTTCGAGGATCCCCTTGCCGCGCCGTGGCGTGTCTTTCAGCTTGTAGTTCGGCATGAGGAAGCTATCGGTCGAGGGGACGAAGCGGTTGTTAGCCACCAGGGCGTTTTCGCCCGTATAGACATGGATCGCAGCCTGGTGCCACTTCGTATAACGCTGCCAGGCGTGTTGGCCCACAGCGGCGTCGGGCACGTGCTCGTCGATCAAAGCGGCGTTTTGCAGGATACAGCCGCAGACGATGCGATTCCGTCCGGCATGGTGCTCGGCGTCATCACCAAAGTGGATATGCCCCCGATTGATCCATACGTTGACCACGCCGCAGTTGCTCGCCGCAGTCGGTTCAGCCAGGTGGATGCCTTTGAACGACGTCTCGTTGGGCGTGCCACTGCCGCTGAACTTGGGCACGTAACGGGGGAACGTTAGCCGCGTGCCGAGCGAATACTTGGCATCCCGCGCGTCGGTCGTACCCATTGGATCGGCTCCGCGAATCACCACTCCGCTGGCCAACCTCAGGTGATCGTGAAAGACGTGCTCGCCAGCCGGAAAGTGGACCACGCCGCCGTCCTCGCCCAGTTTCTTCTGGGCAGCCTCAAATCGCTCATCGGCCGTGGCTCCGGGCATTGTGGTGATGTCAACTACTTTAGTCCAGGCAATGTCCTCGGTCCATTTCAGACCGTATTTCTTCAGGGGATTATCGGTCGGCACGGCGGCGCCTGCCAACGACAGGCACGGCAACCCGGTCAAACTGCAAGAGACGGCCAGGGCTACCGCCGGCCAGGTAATACGAAACGAACGTTGCATCATCGACTCTCCTGAAACTTTTGGTTCTTCGCAAGGGTGAACTCGCTCCAAGTAATTCCCGGGCATATAGGAAGTCGTCGCCGAACGGTCCAGCGGCTTGCCATCAGCCGAGGTCCGGATTGCCTTGCCCACTTGCCGTTATTCAAGATCTGTCCCTGACGACTTGTCTCTCGCAACCGTGACCTTAAGGTTGTCAATGAACACCGCCCCTTCGTCCGACAGTCCCATATTTCCATTGAACTGCAGGAGATTCATGCCACGTTGGTCCGCATTCACTTTTCCGCAGGACACGGGGTCCGCCCGCCAGTAGAGTTTTCCGGTCGCCTTTTCCGTCACGTTGAGTTGGAACGAGCCCGTCTGGCGATTCAGGGTGACCTCCGCGTGATACCAGGCTTTCGGTGCAATTGTGTGCGGGCCATAACTGCTCTTGGATCGCAAGCCGTTGATCCATGCACCTTGGTCGTTGCGAGCCCCTTCGTATTCGAAGCGGAACTCTTGATTCGGGTCCGGCCCGAACAATGCGCAACCGAAAACGCACTGCTTTATTTCCTTGGGTTTCGGGGTGTACGCGGGGTCGTTGATAGTTCGATTAAGCATGAAATCGAACGACACCCGCTGTTTGAGATACGCTGGATTGCGGCTGAAAACGAGCGGCCGCTCCACGAACTTGACGACCTTGAGCATCCGCCTGCCCGCCGCATCGGCAACCACCGCATCGGTGCTTTCGCCCTTCCAGAAATCCTGCCCTTGGATCGGCCCCGTAATGAGCCCATCGAAATTCTGCTCGTAACCATCCTTGGCGCCCAATGCCCGCACTTCGATCTTGCTCGTGTAGAAGTTGTGTCCGTAGTTGTTCCAGGGGCAGTAGAGCAACTTCTTCACGGCTCTTAGATTCAGCGTGTACGTGTTCACCGGCCCGCTCAGGAAAACGCCGCGTTTGGCGGTCAGCCACTGCTTGCCCGCCTCGTCCCAAACGCCGATGAACGAGTCGGTCGGATAGGACTCGGGATGTTTGCTGTTCTCATACACCGTCAGGCTGCCGACATCCGTGGGCCTGGGGAACTCGAAAATGAACTGTGCTTGCTGGCCGGCGAGCATGTCCTGCATGAGTTGCTGCGGCGAAATGAGCGGCTTGCCCGTGTCGATGGGCTTTCCTTGCTGGAGGAGGTGGATAAACTCTCCTTCGATCTTGTCCGAGCCGACGGTTACCATTCCTCCAGCGACAAGATCTTCGCCGGGCGGTGTGTGCGAACTGGCGTTGGAAGGCCGTTTGGCGGCGACTACCGATTCCAGCTCATACTCGCAGGCAGTGACCAGCGCGCCCATTGGATCGGCTGTGTCCATTGCCGGGGTGCAATCGAGCGTCCAGTGGAGGCGGCCATCAGCGGAGAATGCCCGCACCCGGCCGTCCCAGCCGGCGGCATAGATGCGAGTGCCGCTTGCGGCCAGTTGGGCCACGGCGCCGATGTGGGACTGCCAGACCGGTTCTCCACTGCGACCGACGCAAGTCAAGCAACCGGCGTCGTCGGCGACGTAAAGTTGTTTCCCATCAGAGGAAAACGCCAGGCTCACCGGATCGGCGCCGCTCCAGAGCCGGTTGAAGAGCATGGCTCCATCGCTCGTGCGGAGTTCGATGTTCCGTCCGGCATAGGCGGCGGCGACCAGGCCGTCGCCGCTGCCGACCGCCAGCAGGACCGGAGCGTCCTTGCTGGGTTTTGTCGCGCCCTTCACCGCGCCGCTGGCCGGATCGAGACTAAAGAAGGAGTAAGTTTCCATGTTCCAACTTCCGTTTTGCACCTTGACCAACAAGTTGCGGCCGTCGAGGCTGAAAAACACCGAGGGGAATAGCTGCGCGTCGGGGATGGGGATGTCGAATTGCCACCGCTGACGTCCATCGGCTAGACTATAGGCAGCTAACCACGCCTTGTAGTGGTGGTCGGGCGTGACCCAGCCGTTATTAGCCGTTTCGCTGAACACGACAAGAACGTAATCGGCCCCTTCGGGAACGTAAGCGTGGAATGTGGGAATCCGCTCATCCATATCCGAAATCGGCCAGGTCAACTTGTCGAACGACCGCCAATACTCCTCGGCCCATGCTTCCTTCCAACCAACCGCTTCGTGCCGCCAACAGACGACGCCGTAAGTGCCGACCGCGACGACGTAGTGGCCGTCGCTCGATGCGGCGAAATGGTGGTATCGCGTGGCCATGTCTCCGAACGCCGCAAAGACCGTCTGCAATTGCCTGCTGGCTTCGAGCAAATGGAACGCCTCGCCGCAGCGGGCCAATTCCCGGGTGGAAAGCCCAGCATACTGCCCGTCGGCGCTGACGTAAAGGCTGTCGGTGCGAGGACTCGCACCGATACGCTGGGCGCTGACGACCTGGCCGCTGGCGCCCAAGTCCTTGATCAGGGCGATGTTCTTTCCAAAGCCGGCGGCCGAGACTGCCAGATAGGGGCTGTTCTGGCAAGTGCTGATGGCGTTCAATCGCGGCCCGACCATGTCGACCAGCCGGGGTAACGGCGGGGCCACGGCGGGACGACACGTCACGGAGAATTCGGGCGCGGACGAGGGCGATGGCTCATGCGCAGCACTGGCGCCGGCAAGCTGCCCACAGAATGCCTTTACCGTCTTGCCCAGCCCAGCCGCGTCACCGCCCACCAGCGCAATTACGTTCTCGCCGTAGCTACGCGGGGCGTAGATCGGCGTGATGAAGCCGCGGCTCGGCCCGGGCACGTTGGGCGAAATGAGCATTGGGGCCAAGCCCATGTTGCGAACCGTCTCCAGCAACACGCCCAGGGTGTTGCCAGTCGACGCGTAACCGACCGCGAGCAGGACTGCCGGTTTCGGTTCGGTGGGCAACGGCTTATCCGTGGCCAGCGTGATGCCGCGGGCCGCCAGTGCAGCGGAAAGTGAGGCTACCTGCTTGGCCGTCAACAGGTCTTTTGACGGCAAGACGAGCATCATCCCGCCGGCCTTGGCTTTCGCGAGCAACTGGGATAACTGCGTCTGCCGGAACGTTTCGACCTCCGACCGCGCCGTGTAAAGCGCCGGCAACGGGGCCGTGACGCTCAGCGTGCCCGCCGTGGCGTTTTGGCCGAGCAACTCGGTGACTTCCAATGTCCACGCTCCTACGGGAAGCGCGAAGCTGTCCTGATAGCCGCCCGTCCGCGACGTGCTGCGATACTGCTCGACGGCCCGATGTTGGGCATTGAAGACGCGGATCCGCAACGGGATCTGTGCCGCCAGGGGACGGCCGGATTGGCCCGTCGCCTGCACGCCGAACGCCAGATGATCGCCGCGGACGGCGGCGGTCACCGCCGGGGCGGCCAGTGGCTCGGGCGCCAGGGCGTACATTCGGCCGGAGAACTGCCGCAGGTTGACAGCCAACTGCGACTTGGCTCCCTCTTGCTCGGGCTGAACGAGCCGATGATCGAAGACGTCGTAAACAACGCCGCCCACGGCGGGATAAGACAGCCCCACGCTGCGCGGCTGCACGGTCCGCGTGTAATTCAGCCCGAAACTGTGCGCAAGTCCTCCATACCAGGGGAACGGCCGCGTTTCCGCCGCGAGCATGATATAGCGGATGGCTCCGCCGTCGAACAGCCCTCGCGAGATCCACGCATCATCGGTGTCCAGCGGGAAGGCACGGTACTGCGCAACGGACTGCTTCAATCTACCGGCCAAGGCATCGAACTTGGGCGACATGGTGATATAGCAGGCATCGTTGGCGAACCCTTCGTCCGCTCGAATATACGTGGAGAAGGCGAGCTTCTTGGCGCCGGCGAATTCGGCGGAGTCGGCATCGGCGAAGACTCGCCCACCCGCGGCCAGGTATTTCCGTATTGCCGCATCGACCGGCCCGGGCAGTTTGGCTTTCAGGCCGACGAGCAGCAGCATGGGATAGCGGGGCCTTCCATCAGCCAACAGCCAACCCGCTGTCACGTCCTCTTCGTAAATGAGATTCGACTGCACGCCGGCCATCATCAGGCCGGCGAGGGATCCATAGACGGAACTCCACTGGGGACCGTCCCAGCCCTGGGTCTTCTCCGTGCCTGCCTGGGTCAATGAGTAAAGCACTGCGGCCTCGTTGACCGGCGTGCTCTCGGCCAGGACCGGGCCATACCAAGTCGCCAGGCGGTTGACGGTGCGGTACACATCGGCGCCGAGGGCGTCTTCGTTCGCGCCAGGCGCGTCCAACGGCGACGTGAAGGAGATGCCGACGCCTTGCACGCCGCGGCTGAGCGAGAGCATCATGTTCTTCATGGCGATCTCGCCGCCAAGGCCATGGTGCGCGTTATCGACCACGCCCGTCAGCGGCAGGCCCGGCCGGCGGAATGATTCCAGCGAATGGAGCACGTACCACGGCTGTTGCACGCCTTCGGTTAGATAGTGTGTGAAGGACTCCGACATGCGTTTGAAGCTTGTCGGCGCGTAAGTGCCAAAATCCAGGCCGCATTGCCATGCCGGAGTGCAGGTTAACTTGGAACGTGGGTTCACCTCGTGGACGGCCCGGTTGTAGCTTTCATAGCCGGTATCGAGGGCCAGTTTCCAGGCCTCGTTCTTCGAGCCCAGCCGTGCCGCAGCAGCGGCGAGCCAGTCTTCGTCAGCCTTGCTCCAGGAAGAATCCCAGGCGCCCCAGAACCCTTCGTCGTGATAATTCATTCGATAGTGCGCAGGGTACTTCGAGGCCCACTGCACGAACCGCTGCAAGTCGCGGTCTTTCTGGTTCAACCAGTGTTCGCGGAAGCGAAGGGCCTCGCAGTGACCGGCCAGATGGCTGTCATGGACGATGCCGTTGGCCACGGCACGGTCGAGGTACAAGTCGCCTTCCTGTTCGAGGCCCGGGCGGAGCACGTCGTAGTATTCCACGGGCGCCAGCGCCGGGTTGGAAAGGTCCAGCCCCAGGTCGTCGCGCCGCCATGCGTGCAGGCGGCCGTTGTTCGTATTCAAGGCCATGCGGTCGGTGACTCGCGAAAAGCCCCAATCGTGCATCGCCTTGAAGTACTCGCGCAGGAAGCTCATGCGCTGCGGGGCGTCGGGGTAGCCCATCGCGCCGGTGACGCCCGAAAAGCCGTATTCCTGGTAAAGGATTCTCTCGATCGTGGAATCGCGATAGCCGGGGGCGATGTCGATCGCCAGCGGATACGCGGCGTAACCCTCGGCTTCTGCGGTCAGGTGGTAACTGCCAGGGAGCAGGCGGCTCGTGAGGGCCTTGGGGATCTCGACGGCAGCGGTGCCGCTGACGCGCATCGTGGCCGATTGTATTTCCTCGCTGCGGCCGTACACCAGTCGGAGGGTGACATTGGCCGACTCGGGCTTGGCACTACGGCAAATGATTTGCAGGTCGATTGTCTCGCCCTGTCGGAAAGCCCTCCGCCCACTGGCAGTGATAGCCGTTACGCTGCGCGTGGCATTCTTGGGCGTGAAGAGCATGATCTTCTTCACGAACGGATCGTTGTCGCGATTATTTTCGACGATCGGACCCTTGCCGTAACGAACGATGACGTCGTAAGGACCGTTGAAATCCGCGGGGGCGGTCACTGTCAACTGCTGGCCATCGTAACCGGCCGGCAGATTCTGCCAGCGCAGCGAGCGGCCATCGCTCGGCCGAGCCCAGACCGACCAGTCCTTGCCGTCGGGCTTGGGTTCGCCGCTGGCCGATGCCGGGATCGTGAACGGCTTGCCCGCCGCGGCCGAGTCGGGCGGCACCGCCCTGACCCACAAGTGCTTGATTCTGAAAACGTCGGGCTTGTGCAGATCCGCCGGCCAGCGGACGAAGAGATACTCCGGTCCGGCCATGCAGGCGTAGAGCCGCCCCTGGGCGTCGACGGCGAACTGGCGAATGCGGCGCATGAAATCGCCATTGGAATCTTTGACGGAAAGCGTGATCGGCTGAAGCGGTTTCAAATCCGGGGAGTAAACGCGGATCGTATCCTCGCCACCAAACGAGCAGACGAGATTGCCGTTGGGGAGCACGGCGATGTTGCCGTTCTCCCAGTGAACGAACATCTCCGTTTGGGCCACGACCTTTCCGGAATAGTCCAAGGCCATCATTCCGGGCTTCTTGCCATGCATGTCGTCGGTATAGGTGACGTATGCGCGCTGACGATTGGGGTCGACCGCGATGTGCGTCAACCACACCCGCTTTGCGTCCTGCGCTGCGGCGTCGGGCGCCTTGGCGTCGTAGCGATAGAGATCGCCCAGATACTTGCCGCCGAAGTCCCACATGCCTACGCGGGCCCATTGCGGGTCGGGGATCTTCGTGCCGCCGGAATTGTCCGGCCGGGTGACCTCGACGACGAAGATCCGCTGCGCCTTGACGTCAACCGCCATGTCGTGCGGGCTGCTCCAGTCCCTGTCGGGGTTGAGCGACTTCTCGTTCCATCCTGTCGGGATGATCGTGGCCATCGTGGAGCCGTCGGCCCGCATCATGTCGACGTGCGGGCTTCCACCGCGGGTGCAACTGATGGCCCGCCCGTCGGGTAGGGGCACCATGCGAATGACGCCGCTCCCCCAATGGAAGATGCCGACGGTCTTCATCCGCTCGCCCTTCTCGTTGAACACGAGATAGTCGTTGCCGATGAGCGTGATCCGGCTGCCGTCGGAGTTGACGGAGATGCCCTGCCGCTCCTGCATCGGTTCCAACTGGACGAACTTCTCCTCCGCGCTGGCCGCCATCGCCAGCATCGAAACAAGGAAGATGGGCGCAAATCGCTTCCAAGGACGGTAAACACGCGACGAAAACAACACAGGCTCCTGGTGGCAGATCATCATTCGAAGGTAACCCAACTGCTGTCTTCCTTGCTCGAAAACGTATTGAAGCTGGCCGGCCAGACTTCCGTCTTTTGGATGTCCGCGCCGGGCACGTCGTTATCGTCGATACAAAAGCCGAGATAGAATCCCTTGCCCGATTGTACGGGGAAAAGCGTGTTCTCGCTGCCGGCCCACGTACGTGCGTCGATCGGCATCATGAACTCCGTCACGATGACTTTGGCCGTGGAAAGGTCTTCACCGGTGGCCGCCTCGACCAGCTTGCGCTCTTCGACCGCCTTGGCGTCGTTCAACACTTTCACGACGCGCGGAGCAACATCCGCCGGGACGTTGAGCTGCATGTTGACAAAGAAACGCCGCCGCACGATCTGGTCACCGTCGGTGGAGAACTTGCCGATGCTGAACTGGAAACCGTCGGGCGCAAAGCCGTTGATCATCATTTCGACGGTGTCCTGGAGTTGCGTGCCCGTGGCGATCGTCTGGTGGAACGTCGGCACTTGGCAGAATCGCAGCACCTGCACGTAAAGGTTCTTCCCTTCATACGCCACACGGACCACGGCGCTGCACTCCTTGGCGCTCTTGATCCCCGGGCTTCCGGTGGCCGGAGTGATGACAATCTGCGGCCCAAGGCCGATTCGCCGCCATTTCAGCAGGTCGCCGTCGATCGGCAGCGGCTGCGGCAGTCGCTTCACCGTGAAGTGCGGCTTCTCGCTGCGGGCCTGCATGAAGGTGGTTTGAGGCGGCTGGGCGGACAGCGCTGTGGCCCGCGGGACGGAAACCGAGAAGGGATACGCCGCCTTGCGATAGTTGTCGTAATTGCGGAGGCTCAACCAGTGGTCGCCGTTGAGCGAGTAGTCACCCGCCAGCACGTGCAACCTGCCGTCGTTGCCCTGAAATAACAGGTAATGGTCGGGATGATCGAGCCAGTAGCCTCCCCAATGCGCCTCCGAAGGAAACCCGAGGTGCCCCAGCGAGAGCCCGTCCTCGTCCAGTCCGATCCATTCGGCCTGGTGTCCCCAACTGGTGAGAATGAAACCGGGCGTCACCTGCTTGACGCCCTGGATAGGGCCGTAGTCGTTCAGGGGAAGGTACCAGCGCAGGGTGCCGTCGCGGCGGAACCGAACCGCGTCGACGCCGCCACTGTTGCTATAGTTCATTCCGTGTGGGCTTCCTGCCGCCTGGAGCGCAACGATCAGTTCGCCGTCCGAAGCGACCGCGTGTTCCGATTGTCCTTCCGGACTGACCTTGGTCTTGAAGTCGTAAGGGCAAAGCAGCGGAGTCTTGCCGATGGGAAACAGCGGGGTTGGAGGGATCTCGTAAATCGGATAACCCTTGGCGTCCACGCCCTTGAAAATCCAGAGCTTGAACGACTGGCTGCGGATGTTGCCGCTGGGTTCCACCGTGCTGAAGCGCGCCAGGGCCTCGCCCGGGTAGACCGGCTTGCCGGCCGTGTCCAGGACCTGCGTGCCTTGGCCGTCGGCGGCGGTGATGGCGCCGTCGTTGTTTTCGTCGCGGACCACGTCGATGCCGTTTTTGCCCGGGCAGTAGAAGGCGACGATCTTGCCGACATAGTTGTCGTAGCGGAGGATGAGGAAGCCGCTGCGTTTCTGGGCGTCTGGACTGGTATAGCGCATGACGCCGTACACGTGGCCTTGATGCTTGAAGAAGCCGACGGTCGAATTGCCCGGTTGCCCCAGTTCGGGCCGTCCCCAGTAAGCCTCCGGCCGCCAGGTGTTGTTACGGGCATCGATGATCCAGGAGATGCGGGAAGCCGGATCGAAGAACCGCGAGATGTTCTCCTCACCAGGGAAACGGGCCCAGAACGGAGCGTTGCCGAACTGCGCGTCGCCCATGTACAGGTTGCTGCCGCCGGCGGCAAAAACCAGCGGCCGGTTGCCGCCATCCAGCACCGCCAGGCGTCCGGCCTCGTCCATATCCATGACGACTTCGCGGGCCGCAGTATAGACGCCCTTCTGGAACCAGAAGCGGTCGGCAACCACGGGACCATAGGGCCCATCGCCCCGGCCGAGAACCTGTTTGGCCAGCAGCGCGGCAGGGTTGCTGATGTCGAAACAGCGGATCTTGCCGGCGTCGTAGTCGGCCACGGCTAGGCGGTTGCCGTTTACGGCCACGCCCAGCGGATTGGCACACTGCTTGATCGTGTATTTCACTTCCCCTCCGGGAGTGAAAGCCGTGACCGTGCCGCCCTTGAAATCCTGGCCGCCACAGATCATCCACAGCAATTTGCGTTGCTGGTCCGCCACCGGGTGGAACGGGCTGGTCGTCTTGAACGCCGGTTGCAAAGCGCCGGTAACCAGTGGAATTCGATAGACGTCGCCGCTTCCACTGGTGACATACAAGGTTCCCGCGAGTTCTGCCAGGCCGTTCGCCTTGGCGACGGAAACCGGCAGTTTCAGGTCGCCCGTTGGCCAGGAGTGAAGACGCCCCTGGTTGTCCAGGCGAATGATGACCGGGTGCGGGTCGCTATGTTGGAGCACATAGACCAGCCCGTCGCCGCCGAGGCACAGCCCGAGCGTCTGCTTGCCGCCGGGCACGCTCCAGACCGGCCTGCCGCTGGAGAGATCCTTGGCGCGAAGATTCTCGGATCGTTCGTTCCAACCGCATCCTAGGATCAGGCTATTCGCGGGGCCGAAAATTGCCCGCCACACGCCGTCCATGTCGGATTCGTCGGACTTCGTGCCCACGCCGTTGTTTGCCGTGAGCATGCGATAGCTCCATCGCAGGTTGCTCTCCACAATCCTCAGCTCATAATCGCCGGGGCCGATTTTCGCCCCCTGCTCGCTGCGCGACGGCAGGACGAAACCGTACGTGCCTTTGGGCAGCGGCAGATCGCGGAACAGATAGCGAACCATCGTGCCGTCGCGCGTGAAGACGCCGGCGCTCTTCGTGCCTTCGCTCCGCTCGATCGTGAAAGCGCCGTCCGGAGCGGCCGGCGGTTGGGTCGCAGCCTCCCGGGCGCCCACGCCAGGGATTGCAGCTCGCTTTTCGCCCGCGATGTCCCGGGGCGGGGCCTCGGCCTTTCCCAGCTTCGGCACGCCCCAACCAGCGCTGGTCGCCATCGCGGGATTCCAGGCCAGCGTGGAAACCGGCTGGTAGTCGCCACGGGCCACATCGCGGAAGACGACCGGCAGGCAGACGGATTGGGCATCCAGCCCGCCGGAGACATCACGCCACGGCCCCAGCGAGACCCGGGCGGCCTCGTCGTTGTACTTGCCGGTGAACAGTGCCAGGTACAAATTGTGGTTGACCAGCAATCCGCTGCCCGGCTGCCGGATGTTGATGGCCACACCCGCGTGAACAATCGCGTTATTGAAAACGGCACTCTCGCTTACCCCCGCCATCGCAAGACCGACCGTATCGGCACGGGCCAGCGTATTGTTGACCACTACCGCGTGCTTGACGCCGTCCAGCGCGATTCCGGTCATGCTGCCATCGAGGATGCAGTTTTCGATGCGCAATCCATCAACCTCTCGCATGCGGATGCCGACGGCCCCACCGCGCACGAGTACGCCGGACAGACGAATGCTGTCCACGCCGTCGGCCAGGATGGCCCCGCCACCTCGGCTGACGACCGAAAGCTCGGAAACGGCCGCCTGATTGCCCGTCAGCGTGATACCGACATCGGCGGCGCCGACATCGAGGATCGTCTTGCCATAGCCGGCCCCACGCAGCGTCACTCCGGCGGGAATGGTTGGCGTGCAGGCATAGGTTCCCGGCGCCAACTGCACCGTGGTTCCCGGGGGCGCCTTGGCCAGGGCCGCAGTGAGTTGCGCTGCCGTGGCAACATCAATCGTCGCCGCCGACACGATTGTCGTCAAGCTGCTAAGGACTGTAGCGAGGATCACCAGCGTCTTCATCGCATGCTTTGCCATTCTTGTGCAGTCTCCATGTTCGTTTCGGGTTTGTTTGCCTAATCTCTAAGATTCGCTACGGCAGAAACTGGGCCTTTCCCCAAGTCACTGCCCGCCAGAACTCGTCGCGGTTCGTTTCCGATAGATTGTGGACTTCGACCAGTTTCCCCCGCCATGACCGTCCTCCCTCATCGCTCCAGTGTACGATCCAAGTCGCCGGCAGCACGTCGCCGCGGCGAGGCGGATCGGCGGCGATACCCAGCGCTTTCCACGGAACCGCATACTCCATGACGTAGCCACGACCGCTGTCCAATTTCCGAAATGCTCCCTGGCAACCGAGCGGATTGACCGTGCAAGCGTGGTAATCCATGCCGTGCTGGACGTACAAGCAAACCTGATCGCGCGGCTCGAAGTACCACATCGTCAGATGCAGGACGCGCTCATCTACGTCCTGGGGGCGGAGGGCCCATTCCAACTTCTCTCCGCGAGGACCAGGCACAGAGAACTTGGTCCTCAAGTCACTCGGCCACACACTGTCGTGGTTGGCCAACAGCCGGATTTGCACGCCGCCGCCGCTAAAGCAGTGTTCCGCATCCAGTGCCGGATCGACGACGCTCCTCATCGGCGAGGGATCGGCGACAACGGCCGCCACGTAAAGATTCTTGTCGTCATACATCATCGCGCCCCGAGCATGGTAGTCGTCACCATAAGGGGCGTTGCAGTGTGCCTCGAAGGCATGCGACATGTCCCATTCGGACAAGTCGCCATCGACGCGCACGGGCTTGCGGGCGCGGGGCACGAGCAATGTCTCCAGCTTGGGCGTGTTGCGCGGAGTAAACTCGTCCTCTATTCTAAGGGGCGCGGGCAGCCAGCGAATGAAGCGGTTGGCGACAAAGGGGATGTCCTGGGTAACCTTGCCGACGGTCACGGCCTGGCCAGCCGTGAGTTGGCGCCGGGCAGCCGGTCCCGCAAACGCCGATTTCGCCGTTGCCACCACCTTGCCCGCATAAACTTGTACAAGCGTCTCTCCGTCCGGGCGGACTCCCACGCCGAACTCGGTGCCGAGGTCTTGAATGGCGATCGTGGGCGTGTCGATCAAGAAACTTACCAAGTGGTTGGGCACATAGGCCACGACGCGTCCCTCGTGGAGCAAGGCCCGCTCGGACCCCAGCAATTCCAGTCGGCTGGGCGCTTCGAGCGTGAACACGGTCCGGTTGGCCAGTGTTATTTCGGCGCCGCCTTCGAGCAAGTGGTAGACGGCGGGAAGTTGATCGCTTCTCACGGCGGTGGGTGGATCACCTGCCCACCGCGCAGCCGAAGAGTTGGTCAGCGCCGCCAAGGGTGGCTGCCCTTTTTTCCGTATGCCCTCCTTCTGACTGCCATCACCACGACCGCCATCACCGACGACCGCGCCGCCATCCGCACGGTCCCCGTCGGTGCCCGGAGGAGACTTTGCTCTTGCTTCTGCGGCCTGCTCTCCGGGTGCCCCGCCCGCCCCACGACTGGGTAACAAGTGCCCGGCTTGCTGTACAGCCAGTGCGGCAAGTAGAACCAGCACGGCAAGGGCAGAGAACAGTAACGTGTGCTCGGCAACATACCCCCAGCCCCGTCGTCCGACCCCGGCGAGAAAAACGAGAGCGGGATTCGCCAAAGGCGGGTTTGCTGTCGGCGACTGCGGCCCATTGTCTCCATTTTTATCATCTGCACTTTCGCTCGGTTGCCCACCAACTGCCAGATTTCCCGAGGCCGGTTCTCGTGGGCCGCGATCTGGCAGAATAATCGGCGGGCAAGCTTGCTTCGCCTCCAAGGCTGCGTGGATTGCCACGTAGCGTGCATAGTATTCGCGTGCATCGCGATCGCCGAGAAAGATTTCGCCCAGCCGCTCGAGGTCTTCGGCTCCCAGTTCTTCTTCCACGAGCAGGAGCAGTAATCGTTCGAACTCACCGCCCGTTTCAGGTCGATAAGTCATGCTCAGACCTCCTCCGATCGCAATTTGCTTTCGACACAGTCCATGAGTGCCTGCCGGATGCGGTGCAGCGAAACCGCCAAGCCTTTTGCCGAGCGACCGCTATCGGCCGCCAACTTCTGCACGGAATTGTCCGCGCTATACCGTTCTAAGATCAGCTTTCGCTGCTGCTGCGGCAGGGCGCTTAAACACTCGTCCAAGGCGACGGCACTTCGCGGCGACTCGGCCACCTGCTCCTGACCAACCTTGGCCAACTGTTCGAGTACGCTGTTATCGAAAACCGTTCGCTCCCGGGCCCGATCGCGACGGTAGGCCAGCACGGTAAAATAGGCAACCCGGCATGCCCAGGCCAGGAAGTTCGAGTCCGGCAGAAAGTCGTCCCACTTGGACCACAGCTTCACGCAGGTGTCTTGAAGCAGGTCTCGGGCAACCTCGCGAACCGGAACGAGCGTCAAGAGGTAGGCGTAAAGCGATTCTTGATACGCAACCAGATTCCGGACGAAATCTTCGGAAGGGCCTTGATTTCCCATGAAGCCATTCTAGCGAGGGGTAAAAGGTGAGCCCAGGATGACGAAACGCGTGCCCTTTTATTAAATACCGGATTGTTGGCTGTTATTAGCACGAGAGGGCGAATTTTCTCCCAAGCCGGCGTTTTTCACTACAAGGTGGGTGGGACGCGGAAGTCCTGACGAGCAGCATCGCGACTGGCTCACTGGTCCCGGAACTTCCAATTCCAGACAAAGACGGGCTCTTCGCCGGCCTCGATGGTCACGGCATCACCGCGGGGATACTTCTGGGCCTTCACGGTCTTGCTGGTCCGTAAGTACATATCTTGCACGGTCACCTCGTTGTCGGCAGCGCACGGCAGTTGAATCGGCACGGGGGAGAGCCAGCCGGTCCAGCCGTCGCTAAAGGGGTGTTTGGGATTGGTGCGCTCGGCCCAAACCACGACCACCTGTTTCTGCCCCGGCTTGCCGATGCGATAGGCCAATCCGCCGATGTCGTCGGCCCCGCCCACGGCGTTGACGCCCAGCGGGACGACGTAGTGGAAATCGACCTGTTCCAGCACGCTGCCCAGCGTGGCGTTGGAAACCCAGGGGAGGACGAGGGCGTGGTCGAGGCTGTACCAGTTGGGATGGAAGAAGAACCGCTTTTCCACGCCCTGCCCCAGCATGGCCACCGTGCCGGTAACCGACCGGGCCGCCATCCGCCTCTCGCTGGATGACGGCCAGAGGGCCCACGGCTCTTTGGGATCGAAATCCTTGCGGGCATGAAGCTGCCGCAGCACCTCATCCTGCGTGGCCATCCGTCCGCCGGGCCGAGGGCCGCCGTTGGCGCCTTCGTAGCCCATGCCACTCTCGGTGTCCCAAATCGGCAGGCAGCGCCGCTCGCGGATCATCGGCAGGCGCAGCATATCGACGTGCAATTCGAGGTTGTTCCGCGGATTGTAACGGCCGAGGCTGTTTTGCTCCTCGTAGAAGTGGCCGGAAACAATGTCGCAATACTTCAGCACGCCCCGTTCGGTGAGGTCTTCGACGTAGCCGACGTGATGCCCGGGGCTGATCGCAATGCCGACCGTTTTGATGCGCCCATTGGTAGCCCGGGTTTCTTCGTAGGTCGCCTTGTGCATCTCGACGAGTTTGTCCCAGTTGTCTTGCCAGCGAAGATTGGCGTTGTACTCGTTCCATACCTCGATCGCTCCCAACACCCCGCTGCCGTCGTCATAGCGGCGAATCAGTGCGCGGAGGAAGTTGCGGTAGTCGTCCACGTTGTCGGGGGCGAAGCGGCTGTCGGATTGCTTGTTCTGGATCGCCCGCGCGCTGCTCCACGCCGGCGCGCCCTCGAAGGCCAAGAGCAGCTTGCCGCCGATCGCCTTCATGTCGGCGATGGTGGCATCCATGCTTTTCCAATCGAACTGGCCCCGCTTGGGCTCCATATAGGACCACGAGTTGAAGCAACGATACCACTTGAAGCCCGGCATGGGGGCCTTGAGGATGGGACTGGGATTGGAGTGGTGGGCGCCCAGCGGCCAGTCCTCGGGCAATTCGCGGGCCATGCGGGCCGGGCCGTAGGCAAAGACGAGGTCGCTGGACGCGAACCCGGTCTGGCTCGCGTCTTTCCCGACCGTCGGGTGAACCGCCAGGCGAAATACGCCATAGCGGAGTTTCGGCTGGTAGATGATCTCGGTCTTTCCCGTCCCTTCGACCCGGCAGTCGACAAAGTCGGCCGTCGTCTTCTCGGTCAACATATCGCAGCAATCGATGCGAACCTGACCGGCAAACGCGGTCCTGGCGGCGTTCACGGCCGCAATGAAGAGCTTGGGCGGATTGGCCAGTGTGAAAGCGTTGTCGATGGCGTCCACACGCACGATGACTGCCACGGAATCCTGCGGACTGGCGATCTTCTGCAGCCAGCAGGCGGGGATGATGTCAATCTGTTCGCTGCCCATGGCCAAGGCCAGCGTGGAATGGGTGTCCAGCCACAGCGGCTGGGTAGCCACGGCGAAACCTCGCCACGCTGCCCAATCCTTGCCAACCTCGTCCGGCTTGCGCTGTGGCTTCAGGCCGGGATCCGCCGGTGGCGCCAGAGACACTACGACCGCCTTGGCCGCGGCCTCGCTGGCGCCACCCTCGACGCTCACACGATAGTTGCCGAGCCATTCGTACGGGCTGTTGCGCTGCATGCCAGTGCCCACAACGAAGCCGACCCGGTAGGCACCCGGTTCAATTCCGGTGAGCTTGAACCGTCGCGTGTTGACCCCATTAATCGGGATAGGGTCGATCTTGGCGCGGGCTTCCGGAGTCAGCACTTTGCCAGCCATGTTGCGCCACTGGCCGCCGGCAGGCACGGCCACGGCGGGATAGTCCGCTGCACGCGCGCTCGCGCTCAACAGAACGATAAACACAATCTGCATCAAGTCTCTTTTCACAACAACTAACAGGTGACGTTTCATTAAGGTCTTTCGGACTGAAGGGGTGATAATCAAGGCGCAGTAGGAGGTATTGGGCTGCTGCGCAGGGTCAGAAGTTCATCAGGCTCCAGGGTAACGGTGGTGACGCCGTGCCGGAAAACCACGTCGGCAACAGGCTCGTTGTTCTTGCCGTTGCTGCTGTGAGCAGCCTTCATGACCAACTGGGCAACGGCGGCCAGTTCCTCCGCGGCAAGCTGGACTGTGACGGTAGTTCCGCCGTTGACGGGCGTCAGGTTCACGACGGCTACCGCCCAGGAACCATCGGCGGTTCGGCCGCCACAGGCCGTGTACTTTGTCGCCGAGCCGGGATAACGCATATCTTGTGTCTCGTTGCTCCAAGCTTGCCGCAGCACCGTCCCAGCCGGCAGGGCCGATGAAAGCTGCTTGTAATAGTGATACTTCGGCGGCACGATTAGCCACGAGGCGTTGGATGCCTTGAAATCGTAGCCCACCAGGTTGGCCGGGTTGTCGGGCGAGCAGTTCAAGGCGATCTCATGGTAAATCCAGCATGTGACGCCGTGGTTCAGGTCGTTGATCAGGTGCCCGGCCAAGTCCTTGCCGCAATCGACCGGTTTTGGCCCGGAGCACTCGGTCTCGGTGATCCAGAACTCTCTGGGAGGCTTAAGGCAGAACTGCCGATAAAAATCCTCCGTGGCAGGCATGGCATAGGAATGGGTGGAGATGGCGTCGAGGCTGGCCCAGGCAGCCGGGTCGCTCTGGATCGAGCGGATCCGGTCGAAGGCCCAACCGTCGTTGTTGGGCCACTCAACCGCGGTGATCTTGACCGAGCGCAGCCCGTAGGCGTCGAGGTCCTTGCGTAACTCGCGTATCACTCGCGGCCATTGGGGAATTGTAATGGCACAGCATTCGTTGGCGATGCCCGTCATGTGGAAGTCGACGTTGTGCTTCACCTTAAGTTCATGCAGGATGCCAGCGATCAAGGCGGCATACTGTTTTGCCCCGTCATCGGTGAGCGGGCACTGCCCGGCGGCAGCCGGCGACGGGTCCTTGGCCAGCATGTACTGGGGAATGCCGCCAGGGGCCAAGAGGAGCCTTTTCATTCCGGCGTCCCGAGCGTACTTGATGAAACCCGACTTGACATAGCCGTTGACGAAGCGCGAGACATCGACTTCGTCCGGCTTGCGACTGATCGATTCAAGGCTCGCCCAAACGCGGAGGGTGTCGATATGCGCCTCGGTGTAGAGCAATGCGGCAAGACAAGCCTTTCGGGCCTCGCTGAGCGATCCGAAGTTCTGGCCCGGGCCGTTGTCTTCGCCCGCCCCCGCGCCCCAACCGCTGATCGTTTGCCGTGCCCCCTTACGGAAGACGATAGTCGGCCGCTTAAGATCGAGCGCCTTGTCGAAGCCACGGTTACCGTCTTGCACGCCGACATTGCCGTCCGCTGCATGCTCGGCTTTGCGGCGATGGAGGTCGTCGGCCAGAGCAAACCGCGAGCGGTCGGCGACGATGCGGCGGGGTTTGCCGGCGGTATCCACCACAAGGCCCTCGCCTTCGCGAAGAGTTTGACGGTCGCCGGCCTTCTGGCTCAGTTCCACCTGGCCCTTGAAGACGTCGACTTCGGAACCCTGTGCGGTCACATCCAGCCCGAACGCCGTGCCCAGATCCTTGACGGTCAACTGCGGTGTGGTCACTTGGAATCCGCGGGCCGGCGGCGGTACTTCGGCGCTCAGTCGGCCGGCGGAACAGAACGCGGCGTCGGCCGAAATCAGTTGCAACTCGGCAGGCCCCTCGACAATGACCGTAGCGCCGTCGTGGAAAGTGACTTGCGCCAGCCCGGAGCGGATTTTCAGCCAACCCGGCAATATCGCGCTGCCCACGCTGCGGGCCTCGGCCGGACTGGCCCATTGGACGTCGACGGTCTGCGACAGCACGGCAACGGCCGCCGAGCTGGCCTCCTTGAGCGGAACAACCGGGTCATGCCAAACGCTTACTCCTATTCCCACGGCGACCAGGAGGACAACCACGACGATCACCACCAGTCCGCCGATCGATGAACTTGAACTCCACAAGTGTCGCAAAACCGAGGGCGGCAGGGCTTTGGCCGATGGCGGAAGGGCAGATGGTGACGCCGTATTGCCAGGCTCGGCGTTGGCCTGTTCGGCGATCGATCGCAAGGCGGCGGAAAGGTGCATCATCCGCACGTAATAGCGGCGGGCCTCCGCCGAGTCTCTCAAGAATTGTCGGAGCTGATCGCATTCGGTTGGCGAGAGCCAGCCGTCGATGGCTCCGTTGATCAGTTCATGGAGTTCGAGGATCTCTTTATCGCCCAGAGTCATTCGGCGTTCTCCTCAGCCAGGCGGTTGGTCACGCAATCCAGCAGAAACCTGCGGATGCGGCTCAGCGACTTGTAGGCCGCCGCGAGCGAGCGCCCGGAGCGCTGGGCGGTCTGTTGCACGCCACTGCCAGCCTCGTAGCGGGCCAGAATCATCTCGCGATCCCGTGGCTGGAGCCGCTGAAGGCAATTCGACAAGGCATCTCGCCGGGCGTTGGCTGCTTGATCGCCGACCTCGTCCGATTGCGCGAGAAGTTGAAGCACTTCATCGTCCAGCACTTGCACGCGGCTGCGGGTGAATTTCTGCCGTGCCGAGCGAACTTCCCACCAGGCAATCTGCCGCGCCCAGGCAACAAAATCCGTTTGGGGATCGAACTCGTCGAACTTCTCGCAGATGACCAGGCACGTTTGCTGTAAGATGTCCCATGCGGAGTGGGGGTCCGGCACTAGCACGTGGATGTAAGCGAAAATCCGCTGCTGGTGTTGCGTCAGCAGGCCAACCATCAGCTTGCGATTGTCGCCTTCAGAATTCCCCATAGGACTTATTTCCATCAGTTTATCTTCCGCCCATTAACTAAACAGCACTGAAACGGCGTCTTAGGACAACGCTTTTCAAAAAAAGCGCGAACTCCAAGATAATGGGCGAAAATAGTCCTTGGGATCGCTTCTGCTCCGCGGAGCCACGAAAAGGCCCGCGAACCCCTACGCATAGTGGGTAGAGGGTTACTGCATGGCAACAAGGCACTAACTAAGGCCTGCTTGTCGGCCAAGCCTAGACAGGGCCGTGGGCATGCCAGCTCAAACTCGCCGAGACTGTCCCGTCCGCCTCGTTGGATGCAAGTAAAGTCTGTGTCTAAGTTTCCCGTCGCCGGCCGGGGCTTCATGGAAGTGGCCTCTCAGGCATCGCCGTCCCGCGATTCCGGCGGAATTCTGCAGGGCAAGGGTGGTCCATGCTGCCGGCTATCCAGCAGGCCGACCCAACAACTCGATCCGACCGGACCTCCAGCAGCCGGCTTTCGGCCTCAATCCCCAGCTTCGGACCATGCTCTGCGACCACTCTGCCACACGTTTTGCGAAAAGACCGCTTCACAATCCTGCCCTGGAATGCCTTCGGATCTGCATTGGTCGAGCCGCTCCCAAAGAACCAATGTCCGAGTCAGTGCCTGACCGCCCCACTCCCAGCCAAGCCTGCACAACCTCGCGAAGGCATGCGTAAGTTGCGGGAGAATCCCATCTCCGGTTATCAACTCCCTGCCGACGGCCAAGCCGAGAATTATTGCTACACGCCGGCGGAAGTCCAAGGGATTTTTAGGCACGCGGGGCCGTTCTTCGGCGCCGTGTTCCGCTTCCTGGCCCTGACCGGCCTCCTGATGTGGCTCACGACGGACGACCTCGATGTAACCCACCGCCTGGTGCGGATCAGGACCAAGGTGTTCCCGGGTGATGGATTGCGGTGGGACCCCAAGGGTGACGACCGTAACGTCCCGCTCTCGGCCCCGGCTCTGGCCATCGCTCAAAAGATGCTGGCCGCCAGCAAGAGCCGCTGACTGTTCGAGTCGCCGCCGGCGGCGGGCGTGGTCGACAAGCGGCTGCGGGCCAGTCGGCTGTGGAAGCAACTGAAGAAGGCGAAGACGGCGGCGGCGGTGCAGCGGGGCACGCTGCACAGCTTCCGCCACTTCTTCGTGAGCACGATGGCCAACGCCAACGTCTCGCCCTTCAACGTCATGAAGATCGTCGGGCACTCCTCGCTGGACATCATCTTGACCTACTATCACGTCAGCGAGGAAGAATTGCTGGGCGCCGTGGATGGCGTGGACTTCGCCGCGGTGCTGGGCGAGACGAGCAAGGAGCCCCAGAACGAAAGCTAGTCAACTTTCAGTCAACCGCCGCCTGCGGGCGGCGGTTGACTGGCCTTTAACCTGTTTTATTACAAGGAGTTACGCATGAGCGACGCGAGCGCGCAAAAAAAGCCCCCGGAATTGCTTCCGAGGGCTTTCGTTGGACAAAGGAAAACGAGGGGAGACGAAATCAACCGGCGCCTATCCCGTTGTTCGCGCCGCCACCGTTGTTGTTGTTGCCATTACCCACACCGCCGGCGCCTTGGCCGGCAATGCCGGAATAGCCTTGGCCCCCCGTGCCAACGCCGGGAGTGCTCGTGGTCTGCCCACTCGCCAAGCTGAACGTGTGGACTTCAGACACGGCCGAGAACATTGGCACACAAGTGATGCGCACATAGCGCCGGTCGGCCGAAACCACACCCATCATGGCCAGGTTCGTGCCCTCAGGCAACGTGATGATGATCGGCGTATAGCCAACCGCTCCCTGGAAGCCGTTGGGCCAAGCGGCGGGAAAGGCCGATGGGTTGGCCTGCTGCTGGGCCTGGCCGGCCGTCGCGGCAGCCTGCTGGACTGCGCCCAAGGCCGCGGCTGCGGCCGGATTGTTCACCGCATCGAGCTGCTGGGCCAGGATTTCCGGGTGACGGGTGAGGTTGACTTGGGCCACAGCCGCCACGGCCGCATTGGCCAATTGTTGCTCCTGGATCGACTCCTTGCGGCGACCGTCGGCCACATCGAACTTGACCAGGGCCTCGTTGCCATCCAAGGGGATCTTCTTGACCAGGGCCTTGGCCTTGTCGGAATTGTAGTGCGTGACCAGTTCCACCGTGGCGCTGCCGGTGGTCAACTTGCCGAAGACGCGACGGATCAAGAGTTGGTAGTTGCCGCTGAAGGCCTTGGGGCAAACGTAAACCGCCACGTGCCCGTCCACGCTGGGCTTGTCGTCCGACGACGAATCGCTGATCAACACGCCGCCGCTGGTTGTCCGCTGGTTGCGGAGCGAGCAAACGGTGCCGCCGGGCTCCTTCACCATGACGTCAATGTCGGCGTCGCCGGTCCAGCGCACGCGCACTACGCAGTCGTACGCCGTGGCCTGTTTGATGACCGCCTCGAAGTGGTCGGCTTCTTCGTTCCGCTTGTTGGCGCGAAGATCCTTGACGGCGGCCTCGTAAACGCGCTGCGCGTCCTCCCAGAGCTTGGCCTGGGCCGGTGGCCAGACCTGGCCGAGGAGGCCCGCGGTCGACCATTCCAGCCCGGGGACGTCATGCAGCCGGCGGGCCGCCAACATGCCGTTGTACAAAGGCTCGGGCCAGAAAGGCTCGGCCTCGGACACCTGCCGGAAAATCTGCAACGCCCGGCGATCCATGTCGCTTTGCACCAGGTACGCGCCAAGGTACATCAGATCGGCATGGTTCTGCACGAATTCGACGGCCGACATGATGGCCCGATCGACATCCTCTTGGGGACGGCCCGCGGCCTTCATGCTCAGCGAGAGGACTTCATACATCCAGGGCTGCGCCTGATTGTGCCGCAAGGCGGCCTCGATCAGCGCGATGATCTCTTCGTACTTCTTGACCGCTTCGTCCGTCTTGCCCCGATGGGTCGCGTCGGCGACAGCTTCCTTCAATTCCTGGACCGTTTCCAGCACGGCCTGCTGTTGCCTGACCAAACGCGTCTGGTAGGCCTCGCCCATCTGCTTCACCTTGAGCGGATCTTTTTCCGGTTCGTGCTGGGCAAAAAATTTCTCCCAGGCCTCGCGCACGTCGGCGCCGGGAGCCAGGTTCAGCTTGATCGCGCCCGCGCGGGCTGGCGTGGGGGGTTTGGCGGGCAAGGCTGCTGCGGCCTTGCCCACGTCGGCGACTGGTCCCTGGTGTGCATCGCGGTTTTCGGCCGCCGAGGCGCCGAGCGGGAAAACCAGCGCGACGGTCAGAACAACGAGAATTTTGGTTTGGTAACACATAATATCAGTTCCTTTACAATTTGGTTTGGGTGGTGCGGCAAAACGACAGTCTCAAGGAAAGCCCATGCCGCCTCCGCCCATTCCCATGCCGCCTCCGCCCATGCCGCCCATCATGCCACCTCCCATGCCGCCCATGCCACCCCCGCCCATGCCCCCCATGCCCATCCCACCCCCACCCAAGCCCACCCTGCCCACCCCCCCGACCCCCCC
>Ga0181520_10004574_pt1 | contig 22990 bp, 26 predicted proteins | sample PEATcosm2014_Bin_29_FD_132451 | JGI IMG/M metagenome (GOLD analysis project Ga0181520, IMG submission 132451) | Peatland microbial communities from MTU Mesocosm Facility, Houghton, MI, USA - PEATcosm2014_Bin02_30_metaG | ecosystem: Environmental > Terrestrial > Soil > Wetlands > Peat | place...
AGACAATGATGAAAGCCGGTCATCCGCAGAAGCAGGCCGAAGCCGCCGCGGAACGGCAGGCGCGCGAGAATTGCTCGAAAATCAAGGTTTACCGAAAGGCCAAATAATGTCGGGAAAGCGCGGACCTGGGCGACCTAGAAAAAATCCTCTTGCTGAACCCAAAAAGAAAACAGGAAGGCATCCAGGAGGCCGGCCTTCGAAATTCAAAAAAGAATATTGCCTCGCCGTCGAATACATGGCGAGAACCGGAATGACCGAACAGGAGATCGCGGACAAGATTGGCGTCGCAATGTCCACGATCAGCCTGTGGAAAGTGGAGCATAAAGAGTTTTCAGATGCCTTAAAGCGAGGCAAGGAAGAACCTGACGATGAAGTTGAGCGATCTCTCTATGCTCGAGCAACCGGATATAGTTTCGAATCTGAAAAAATAATTACGGTGAGCGATGGGAATTTAAGAGGCGCCCACGTTGAGCGAATCCCGATAATTGAGCATTGCCCTCCCGATGTCACTGCTCAAATTTTCTGGCTCAAAAATCGTCGCCCGAAAGATTGGCGCGATCGCCATGAATTGACTGGCGCTGATGGTGATGCTCTTGTCTTTTCCGTTTCATTCGTGGAACCGAATGCCGAACATAAAGATCAATAGCGTTTATCGGCAGCTAATCGGCCCAGATAGAACGCTTCGGAAAGACGTCCGATATTTCGAACTTTATGGCGGCCGCCGATCAGGCAAAAGCATTGCGACTGCACAGGTTCTTGGATTGACTGCAATGATCGAGGCCGATCATTTCATCGTCTGCACTCGCAAGGTCGCGACATCATTAAAAGATTCCGTCTTCTCCGAACTCCAAACATTTTTCAGAATAAATTCAATTCCACATATTGCCAACAAGAATGACAAAGAAATCACACTTCAAAATCGCTCAAGATTCCGCTGTTTTGGCCTTGATGATCCCGATAAGCTGAAATCGCTAAAGGATGCGACGATTATTTGGAACGAGGAAGCAACTGAGGATTCCGAAGATGATATCGATTCTATCGATGCCGGACTATCGCCGCAGAAATATCCAGGTAGGATGATCTTCACTCACAATCCTGTACCTCAGATTCTCGGATCGATGACATGGCTTCAGCGCCGCTTTCTTCTCAAGAAGCATGAACTTTCGAAAGCGCTGATCGACAAAGAATCTAATGCTCTGATTTTACGGACATGGTACAAAGACAATGCCTTCTGTCCGCCTGAGACAATCAAAGTTCTCGAGAAATACAAAGAAACCAATCCGAGCAAATACAAACTCTGGGCGCTCGGAGAATATACGCAGCTTGAAGGATGCGTCTTCACTAATTGGGATATCGTTCATTCGGTTCCCGATGGAGTTGATACGATCGGGATCGGTCTCGACTTTGGTTTTTCGATGGATCCAAATGCTGCGGTGCGTCTCTGGATAAGTGAGAGGGACTTGTATATTCATCAGCTCGTTTATAAGACCGAGCTTTTCAACGATGCCCTCTATTCCGAACTTGTTTCCTCTGGTGTCGGTGAATATGAAATGGTTACCGCAGATTCCGCGCGTCCTGATATTATCGCTGATCTCTATCGACTCGGTCTTTATGGAATCAAAGGGGTAAAGAAGCGGGCGAATTACAAAGAGGACGTGGCGACCCGCCTGCAAGGGTATCGAATTCATTTGATCGAGGGAGATACGGATCTTATCCGGGAATTCTCGACCTATGCCTGGGCGCGAGACAAAAACAATAAGCAGCTCCCGAAATTGCAAGATGGAGACGATCATCTTGTCGATGCAACGATCATGCGCATCCATGAATATTCCGGGAAAGTCTCGATTTATGATGTTATATGATAGGGGGAAATAATGAGCCGAAGCCATCACTCCAGAAGAAGGATTGATAATTCGCTCACTGATCTTGTGGCCGCAGTCGGGATTTCGGCAACGGGAGGCTCACAACTTTCGGGGTATGGCGGGACATTGAGCTATGCAAATAACTACGCTCTCGTCACGCTAAACCGAATTATTCTCACCTACCTCTATACCGGGAATGGAATTTTCCAGACCGCGATTCAACTCCCAATTCAAGATGCTCTTGCAAAGGGGATTGAGATTGAATCGGGAGAACTGGGGCCGGAGGAAATTGATCAGATCATTGATTGGCTCGAGGGTACGAAATCCTGGCTTCGTCTTCAAGATGCCTGGTCATGGGTCCGCGTGTTCGGCGGGGGCGGTATTGTGCTCAATTCTGACCAAGATCCTGAGAAGCCCCTGAACGTAGCGCGCCTCAAAGGATCGCCGATAGATCTCTACGATATCGACCGCTGGCAGCTCTCCTCTCCCGACATCCAAATGTCTCCGATGCAAGATTATGAGGACATTACAAATGCACGTGACCTCTATCTCAATGGCATAAAAATCCATCCTTCCCGGGTCATCCTGGGGACCGGCAAGCGAGCTCCGTCATATGTCCGACGGCAGCTCATGGGTTGGGGGATGTCCGAGGCCGATCGGATGCTCCGCGATCTCAATAATTACCTGAAAACTCAGGATGTGCTCTATCAAATCCTTGACGAATCCAAAATAGATGTCTATAAAATCCGCGATCTAGCCAATAAGCTCTTGACCGTCGGAGGGACGGCGCAAATCCAAAAGCGTATCCAGGCCGCGAATGAGATCAAGAATTACGTCAACGCGCTCATCCTTGATGCCGAGGAAGAATTCGAGCAGAAAACGCTTACCTTCTCGGGCCTCGCCGATGTCATGCGAGAGAATCGGATCGGAGTCGCCTCGTCTCTTCGCATGCCCATGACGAAACTCTTCGGACTTTCAGCTTCAGGATTTTCCACAGGCGAGGAGGACACGGACAATTACAACGAGATGGTCGAGGCCGAGATACGATCTCCGATGCGTCCCGCAATCCGGAGACTTATCGAGATAGCCTGCGGATGTCTCTTTGGCTATGTCCCGAGCTTCCGCTTCAGCTATCCGAGCCTCAAAGTAGTTCCCGAGCTCGAGCGTGAGCAGATTATGGAGTCGAAATCGAATAGGATCCTGGCTTGGTTTGACCGAGGGCTTCTCGATGCCGACGGTGTCGCGGACATGGCGGCCAAGGAAGAAGTCCTCGATTCCGAGATAGCAGCCCGCATCAATCGAAATCCGATTCCTCCGAATGGCTCGGATTCGGTTATGCCTGCCAGAAATGATTCGATTTCGGTTTTCCGAAAAGCCAAGAATGAGAAGGATATGGCGAAGGCAGCGAGGATAGCGGCGAGTGCTTCCGGGAAAAACTAGATGCTGAAGCTCAAGGAGCCATTCTATTCTCCCATCGAGAAGAGCATGCTCGAATTTTTCTACAAGGCATTCTATGAACCGATCCTTAAGGCTGCGGAGATCCCGCTCGCCCGATTCAATGAAGCCTCCGCGCTTCTCGCCGCGATCCGTTCGGGGAGGGTCCAGTATCATGAAGGCGTGTTCTCCGGGAAATTTGGGGCGGATATTAGTCGAGAACTATCAAGCTTCGCGCGCTTTGATTCGCGATCAAATGTCTGGCGGGGAAATCCTGGGCCGGATATCAAAGGCGTTGCAGTCATCGCTAATGCAAAACGGAAAGAGCTTATCGGACGTATCCAGGAATCCATTGACAACGCATCGGCGACAATTGACCAAACGATAGCTACACTGGCCTTCGGCGCCGATCTTCCGCTCTTCGCGATGGATCAGGATATCCGAAAGGATCTTTACGATATCGGGATTATCCCGGAATTAACTCCAGCCACTGAAGAATATTTGCGAGAAAATTACTCCGAATCACAACGACTGAACATAAAAAATTGGGCCCCAGACCAAATAACTCGACTCCGAGGAATGGTTCAGAAAATCCAAACCAATGGGGATATCTCGAACATCCGAGCCCTAATTCTAGCCGAATGGGGAACAACTGCAGCGAAGGCACAATTCCTTGCTAGGCAGGAAACTAGCCTCTTCTTTTCGAAACTTGGATTGCAGCGCGCGGGCGATGCGGGGGTCCGCCGATACCGATGGTCTACCTCTCATGACGAGCGCGTCCGAATTTCCCATCGCCATCTCGATAAGGCAATAATTCATTTCGATTTTCCGCCGATCGTCGATTCGAAGACCGGGCGCCGGGCTCACGCTGGAGAGGATTTCAATTGCCGTTGCGGTAAAATCTGGATTCTCGAATAAGGGACTTGCGGAATATTTTTAATTGCACTATTTTCCCGCCGACATGGCAACGCCGAAGAGCTATAAGATCCGATTCATCGAGCCTGGCATCATTTCCTACAATGACCAGGGCGCGGGTGTGGTCTTTGTGTCGAAGGACGCGTTAGATCGCATGGCCTCGTCGTTCCGAAATTGCCCCGTCATCTTCGTGCCGGAACACCACAATGATTCCTCCCCGGATACGGCCTTTAATTTCGACGACTTGAGCGCCAATCCTGCCGCCGGGATTGTGGTTGGCGTCCCATATTGGGGCGATGATGGTTGGCAATGGGTCGATGTCTCGATATGGGACGAAAAGGCTCAAGAGGCGATCGACGCGCTCAAATACAATGCATCCTGCGCATACCTCGTAGATGATACGGGTCCCGCGGGCGAATGGCATCAGCTTCCCTACGATGAGGAGATGATCGCCGGCCACTACATGCACATGGCGATTGTGCCGCGTCCGCGATACGAGGGTTCTAAAATCCTCGCGAATTCGAAAGGAGGCCACTCCGTGGCGAAATTCAAGCTTTTCCAAAAGGTCAAGGCGAACGCGGCCCCGGAGCCCCCGAAGCCCGCGGTCGGCGCGCCGCCCATTCCCTCGAATCCGGCCGAGCCCAAAGAGGCTATGAAGATGAACGAGGTCGATCCCTCGTCCGTCGTCATGCTTCCCTCGGGCGGACAGGCGACCCTCGCCGAGCTCATCGAAGCTTTCAAGGCCTCGGGCGCGGAAGAGGAGCCGCTCGATATGGACGATATGGTCGATGTCGACGGCGTCCAGCATTCCATCGGCGAGCTCGTTGCGGCCTACGAATCCAATAAACCGGCCGCGAGCGTGGACGGACAGAGTGCGCAGAACGCCGATCCGCCCATCGATACCCAGGCCGAGTCGGTCGTCGATCCATCCAAGCAAGGCCCCGGAGTCCGGACGAATGCCGCCGGCGCCCGGATGGTCAACTCGGCCCTGAAGAGGGCCGCCGCGCTTCCCGGCGATGATCTCGGAAATGCGCAGGATCATCCCGATACCCGGACCGAGCGCCTCGCCCGCGGGGCCGCGCGATATTCTCGGCAGGTCGCCGTGGAGGCCAAGAAATGAGCGACAACCTCAATCTCAACCAGTTTAAAATTCTGCAGGTCCCCGGCGCCCAGGATCTTTCTTTCTTCGGCGGCGAGAACACGATGTCCGTTCTCTTCGACCCGCAGGACACGTCCACGGACCAGCTCATGGCCGGCGAAGGTGTCGAGCTCGTGGATCTCGGTTCCGAGGATCAGGCCGGTCCGCCCATCGTCACGGTGCGCGCGAACGACATAGCTCCGATATTCGGCGTCCGCCTGCGCAACACGAAGGCTCCCTATGCGAGCCCCGGCGAGCGCTGCGAAATCGGCGTCGCCGGGTCCGTCGTATGGTTCATGTCGGCCAGCGCGCTCAACCGCGGCGTCAAGGTTTCGCTCGTCGAGGTCACGCCCGGTGCGATCCAGGCGATCGGCACGGAAGCGCTTCTCGGCATCACCCTCGACAAGATCGCCGCCAACGGCATGGGGCGCGTGCTCCTGCAGTGCGACGGCTTCACCCCCGGCACCACGCCGTCCACCTAAGAGGCAGCCATGAAAAGCAAAGTGACCAACGTGATCGTAAGCATTCTTCTCTTTTTTGGCGCCCTCTTCTCCGCGAGTGGCGCCGAATCTTTCCCGAGCGGCCACAACTTCTACAAGAGCATCAAGGGTCGGCCGCTCTTCAACTCGGCCCCCTTCAAGACGATCGCGGGCCTGCCGCTCTTCAATTCCAACGGCGATATCGACCCCAACACCACCGGTTTCAAATACGTCACCTCGACGCTGTCCTACATCCGCAAGCAGATCATCGCGCAGAAATTCTTCGAGGTCGATATCCCGGACTACGTCCCGCTCGATGTAGGAGAGGCCGCATGGTCGGACGAGATCATCCAGAATTCCGAATACTACACCGGCGGTAGCTTCTTCGAGGGCGATGTCGATCAGGGCGGCAGCAAGATTTCCCGTGTCGATACCGCGATCGTCCCGAACCGGATGCCCGTGCGCAACTGGCGGAAAAAGGCCGAGTGGACGATCTTCGAATTGAAGCAGGCCGCGAACGCCAGTAATTGGGACCCCATCGAAGGTAAGATGCGGTCGCTCAAGAAGAACTGGGACCTGGGCATACAAGAGCTCGCGTTCCTCGGGCGGCCGAACGATACGGTGATGACTGGGCTTCTCAACAATGGCGCCGTCAACATCGACACGGCCACGATAGCCGTCCAGATCGCCTCGATGTCCGATTTGGCATTCCAGGCCTTCGTCAAGGCGATACTGACAGCCTTTTACGACAATTCGAATTCGACGGCCCTTCCGGATACGTTCGTCATGCCCGCCGACGATTACTTGGGCCTCGGATCCGCCGCGAGCGCCACCTTCCCGAATATCTCGAAGTTCGAATACCTCGAGAACATGTTCAAAAAGATGACGCACAATGACAAGTTCCGGATACTCCCCCTTGCCTATGCATCGGCGACCAATAGCCGCGGCGATCTGTCCAAGGATCGCTATGTGCTCTATCGCAACGATGTCGAGACCCTGGCGATGGCGATCCCCGTCGACTTCACCATGCTCGAGCCTCGAACCGTCGACTCCATGGACTGGCTACAGCTCGCGTATGGCCAATATTCCGGCGTCCTCATCAACCGGATACGCGAGGTCGAGTACTTCGACCTGACCCCGGTTACGACCTGATCCATGCGGCCCTTATCCATTATCGGGAGGGGCCGCGATTTTCTCATCGCGGCCGAGGATGCGATCCGGGAAAAATGGATCGTGTCCTCGGCGTATTTCAAAATCCCGACCTGCGGAGCCGAGAAAATATTCCAGCTTCATCGACCCGGTTCCTGGGAGCCGGGCATCGACCGGATCCGGGGGCGCCTTGTGGTCGCCTGGGATGCTCCGGGCTATGAGGCCTGCGAGCGCTTGCCCGTCGAGCTCCTTATCGAGCGTTTTGGCCGAATCTTCGCGAGCTCCATATCGTGGATGCTCGCCTATGCGCTCCTCCTCGGATATCAGGATATCGCTCTTTGCGGGGTGGATATGCAGGCCCAGGGGGAATACGGCCCGCAGCGCGACTATCTTTTTTATCTCATGGGCCTCGCCAAGGCTCAAGCGAATATAATAATCCCGAAAACGAGCGGCTTATGGATGCCGCCGATAGCCTACGGAATCAGGGAGGATAGGGCATGACGATTACGGTATGGAATCGATCCAAGCGAATTTTCAAAAAGCTTGTGAACGCCGAGGGAAAGAAGCAAGACCTCGATCCGCAAGGGTCCATCGAAATGGACGAGGTCGCCGGCTTACGCCTTATCAACGACTATCCCAAGGACCTCACTTCGACTAAGACGGCCGCCCCCAGCTCGGCGGACCTCAAGCGCCGAGAGCAATCCCTCCGCGATCGCGCCAAACGCCTCGACGAACGCGAGGCCGCCCTCGATGCGCGCGAGGCGGCGCTCAAGACTTCCGAGGCTAGCGATAAGGCTTCGGCGGCTGAGCCGCCGCACCGCGGCCCTGGCCGGCCGCCGAAGGCTCCCGAGGCCGGCGGAGCCTAGCGCATGTCTGTCACCGTCGCTTCGTTCAAATCCTATTTCGACCGCGGACAGTTTGACTATGGAGTCAATGTCCCGCAGGTTCGGGACAAGGACATCGAAGGGGCGATGGCCGAGGCTGGGAATGTTTTCAACCTGCAGCTCTACCCCCCGGCCCAGCCTCAGATTGCCGACGAAGCCCTCACCTATCTGACCGCCCATTACCTTTCCGTCAACCTCGATGCCTTCGGAGACGGTGGGCAAACGCGGATGCTTCAAGAGAGCCGCGGAGCCGATGGCCTTTCCGAATCCCTCGTCATCCCCGAATGGATGAATGCCGGGGAATTCTCCTTCTACTCGACGACCTATTACGGCCAGCATTTCCTCATCCTGTCGAAGCCCTATCTCGATGGAGCAGTGTTCACCGCTCACGGAAGGACCCGGCCATGAGTGCGCGGAAGCAGAAGGAGATCCGCAAGGGTTACCATGATGCCGGAGCGATTTACTGGACGGCCGACATGGAGCGCATCATCAAGCGCATGCGCCTGTGGCGCACTATCTGGATGGCGACTGCTCTCTGTGCGCTCATCGTCGATCTCGGATGGATCCTCCATTCGCGGGGGGCTTTCTGATGGCGCCATTCTCGATCCGCGAGGGCGATTCCCTAGTTCAAGGGGATTTCTCCAGGCTCGAGGGCCTCATTGCCGAGCTCAAGACGAACCATTCCGTCGAGATTGGCGTCTTCAAGACGGCAAAAACTTCTGATGGACACCAGGTCGCCGAGTATGGCGCCTATAACGAGTTCGGCAGCATTTCTGGGAAGCTTCCCAAGCGATCCTTCATCAGAATGCCTCTGACAAAGAGGCAGGCCAAGATCGAGGCCAAAGTCCGCGAGCGCGTGCGGGCCCATCTTGAGGCCGGGGACATCAAGGCAATTTTCAAGGATATCGGAATTGGGGGCGAGGCGGCGATTCAGGAAGCCTTCGATACTCGCGGCTTTGGCACCTGGGCCCCGGATGCGGAGATCACTGTCGAGCGGAAGGGTAGCGATGCGCCCCTCATCGATATTGGCCTCCTTCGAAATTCGGTCGGGAATAGGGTAGGGTGATGGCCGTCCCTAATGTCGCTGGTGTTCTTCGCGGATGGACAAAGCAGCGGCAGGTCTACATCGTGACGAAATCCGTCATTGCTCATCGGGTTGTCCAAACGGCTCGGGTCCTGACGCTCGATATCAACGTGCAGCCGTTGCAGCCCGAGAAGCTCCGGCGCAAGCCCGAAGAGCAACGATCCTGGAAGTGGTTCTCGCTCCTGATCCGGGGCGCCTCGCCCGAACTCTCCATGGACTCCCAGGTCTGGATAGGCAACGTGGCCTATCGCATCGAGTCCCGGCAATTATGGGACGAATCCGGTTTCCGTCGCTATGAAGCGACGCAGGATTATTTCGGGAACGATTTGACCACGCTGACCTATGATCCCAATGGGGCGACCTCTGGCAGCGTCCCGGCCGGAGAAATGGGATTCCAGAACGGAGTCCAGGTCGAGGTGCTCGGAAATACTGGGGCGCTCTCTTTGGACAAGTTTTCGTTCGAAGGCTGGAATACCGCCCCGGATGGATCCGGAACAGCTTATGCTCCTGGCTCGATCATCACTATCGGAGGCTCTACCATTACCCTTTATGCAGTCTGGGCCGAGACGGAGAATTCGACATGACGCCGCTCGCGATTGGCCAGCTCCTTGGGGATGTGATCGGGACCTTCATGGGTCTCGATCCTACCCGTGTCGTTCTGAAAGACGAGAATTACGACGCCCCGAAGGATATGGGGACCTATATCCTCATCGAGTATGAGGGCCCCCGGATCATCGGCATCGGTTCGAAATTTCAGGCCGCGAGCGTCACCGAATCAATCGCCATGGCTTCACACGAGCAATTCACCATCGAGGTTATTTCCCGCGATTCGAGTGCGATGGCCTCCTTCCCCCTCGTCCTTCTCGCCCTGGCCTCGATCGCAGCCACCCAGGCCGCCGAAGCCGCTGGCGTTGCCTTTTTCCGCGCGGGCGAGCCCCTCGACATATCCCAGATCGAGGGCTCGGGCGCGCAACGCCGCTACCGGATCCCCGTCATCGTTTCCAATCTTCAAGTCTCGACCCCGCCGGCCGCGGATATCGAAAACTTCCCGGCCGAAGAAATCCTCGAGGAGGCCTGATCATGGCAAAGCTGGATCTGTCGAACATTATCCGCGTGACCCTCTTGGCCGCGCTCACCGGCCTCGCAAACGTCAATACGTCTGCGCTCGCCCTCTTCACCAAGGATGTCCCGATCAATCCGGGCTATGGGTCATACGGCGTCTATCTGGATGCCCCCGATGTGGCCGCTGATTTCGGCTCGAGCTCTTCGACTTACATGCTGGCCGAACAGGCTTTTTCCCAATCTCCGAATATGCTCTCCGGTAATGGGTATCTCATCGTCATTCCGCGCCAGGCCGCCGCCTCTGCCCAGCCTGCGACAATAATTGGCTCGGCCCCTGTTGATCTGACGAAATTGACCGCGACGAATTACGAGCTTCATGCCGCCGTCGATGGGGCATCAGCGGCCGATATTTCCATCGGAGCGATAAATTCCTCGAGCATTTCCGCCGCTCAGACCTCGCTCAATTCGACTGCGATTACTTCCGCCGGTCTTACTTTTGTAGTGACCGGACCGGTGACGGCCGCTTCGATCACGCTCAAGACCCTGGCGACTGGCGCTTCTCCGACAGCAGAAATAGCCGTCGGAACGGCGACGACCGGGACCGATATCGCCCCCGGCCTCAATATCGCGGGCGCGAGCGCGAGCGGGGCGGCATTGGGGACGGAACGCGTCAAGGACGCTATTCTCCGCACCATGGGATCGGTGGCCTATTTCGGGATCATCCTCAACGACACCGAATCGAGTACCGATCTCACCGAGCTTGCCGCCTTCGTTCAGACCCTGGATAAGATCCTCGTAGTCGGCTCCTCGTCTTCCTCTGACATCACCGGGATATTCACGACGCTTCAGGGCCTCGGCTATACCCATACCCGCTGCCTCTTCCACTCCGTAAGCGCGACCGATGCGCTCTACTTCGCCGCGGCCTATGCGGGGCGGGGATTCTCGATCGACTTCTCCGGGTCGAATACTGCACACTCGATGAATTTGAAGCAGCTCACCGGACTCGATGTCGACGAAGGAATGACACAAGCGCTCTATCAGGAATGCCAGAATGCCGGCGTCGACTGCTATCCCGATTTCGGTCTCGGAGTAATTCAGTGCTCTGGTGCTAATCTCTTCTTTGATCAGATTTATACCCGCCTCGCCTTCAAGGTGCAGCTTCAGATCGCCGGATTCAATTACCTGGCGCAGACGACGACCAAGATCCCGCAGACCGAAGACGGGATGAACGGACTCAAGTCGGCCTATCGCCAAATCTGCAAGAAATTCGTCACCAACGGAGTCTTCGCGCCGGGAACATGGACGAGTTCGCAGACTTTCGGAGACCCCGAGACCCATATCAGCAATATCGCCCAGGCTGGCTACTACATTTACTCCGATCCGATCTCGGGGCAGTCGGAGTCCGCGAGGACCGCACGCATCGCGCCCAGGATCTATATCGCGGGCAAGGACGCAGGGGCGATCAATTCCTCGGATGTAACGGTCTATATCGAGGCCTAGGCATGGTCAAGGTAGGCGATTCCGTCCTGTATCATCCTCGGGCGGATGGGCACGAATTCATCCCTGGATCGCAGGGGCCTTCTATCCCCGCGAAAATCACCTATCTCAACAAGAGCGGAAGCGCCACGCTCGCAGTCGGATCCGTCAAAATTCTATTCGTTCAGCCGGGCACTGGCCCCGGACAATTCTCAGAGCCATCGACCTAGGGGGAAATCATGAGCGTAGCACTAACCGGAAAGGATACGATCATCCTGGATACGAGGATCCTCTCGGATCTCGCGACGGGAGACGTGGCGAATCTCGAATTCCCGAATGACTTGGTCGATGCGAAGACGGGAAAGAACGGGAATACAATCTTCGCCTTCAACGCGACGGGAAAGGTCGTCAACGCGACTATTCGAGTCATCAGAGCTTCGGCGGACGACCAATATCTCAACAGTCGCCTCTACCAATACCTGAACGATCCTCCGAGCTTTGTTGCCATCGAAGCGGAAATGGTAAAGAGGGTGGGCGACGCAGCGGGGAACATCAAGAACGATACCTATCAGATCTCGGGCGGCCTTATTTCCAAGATCCCCAGCGTCAAGGAAAATGTCGAGGGCGATATCGAGCAGGCCGTTTCCATCTGGGCTATCAAGTTCGCCAACTCCGACCGCCGGATAGGATAAGCACATGCAGCTCGGCGAGAAAGAACTTCGAATCACGCCGGCATCGTTCGCCGATGCCAACGCCCTACAGAAGGCGATCGGTCGCGCCCTCAAGGGATCGAGCTTCGATCTTTCGAAGCTTCCGGGAGATTCTAGGGCCGAATTACCTCCGGGATTCCTCGAGGGCGCCATCGGCCTCATCCTCAACGTCGCGATATCGGATGATGTCGAGGCCTGCCTCTTCGAATGCGCTAAAAGGGTGCTATGGGGGCAGGACAAGATCGACCGTGATTTCTTCGAGGCCGTCGATCACCGCGAGCTCTATTATCCCATCATGTATGAGATCATCTCGGAGAATGTCGGCCCTTTTATCAAGGGCCTCGTTTCGAAGTTCGGGGCCCTCGTGGGAATGATCAAAAACGACCAGAAGTAAAAATTGACATAGGGGATGAAATGCTTGTCGCTTTACGGCTAGCCAAGGCCGGATATTACGGCGGCAGCCTGCAGGCGGTGCTCGAGGCGAGAGCGGATCATGTGCTCGCTGCGCTCGAATTCGAAGGATTCCAGGCTGATTATGAGCTCGTGAGCTACGAGCTTAACAAGGCGGTATCGTGAACATCGTTGAGCTGTTCGCGCACATCGGAATCAAAGCAGACCATGCTCAGGCCGATCAATTCCTCTCCTCGATGCGGAAGGGGACCGCCGACCTTCTGAAGATGGTCGGGATTACCGCATCGCTTGCGGCGGCGATCAAAATGGTCAACGATTCTTTTCAGCAATCTCTCGAGCTCAAGAAATTTACCGCGGAGACCGGGGCGTCGACGGCCGAGCTTCAGAAGTGGCAACAGGTCGCCGATCAGGCCTCGGGCTCCGGGGCGGCAGTGGCCGATTCCATCCGCGCGATCGCCACGAATCAAGAAAAGATAAAGCTCGGGCAGGGCAATATTTCCGGATATCAAATGCTCGGGATAGATCCCCGAATGAATCCTTTCCAGGTCCTCGAGCAGCTTCGCACGAAATTGCGCGGCCTCGCCCCGGCGATGCAGAAAAACCTTCTCGAGTCCTTCGGGATCTCGGGCGATCTTCTCATGACATTGCAGCTTACCAACAAGCAATTCGACGAAATGGCCGGGAAGGCCTGGGTCGTCTCCCCGGCCGCGATCGACGGAATGAATCGCGCCCGCTCCGCGCTCACCGAGGCGGGGCAGGCAATCAATTATTTCAAGAATCTCATCGCCGCGAAGCTAGCCCCGGAAATCACGAAACTAGTTCGGCAATTCACCGAGTGGGCGAGAGTGAATCAGACTCAAATATTAGCGGGAATTCAGAAGGCTTGGGATTTTCTGAAGAGATTCATCGAAGCGATAATCCATGCGGGAATGGTAATCAACGATCTCGTGAAATATATGGGTGGATGGAAGATCGCCCTTGCAGCAATCGCCTTTGCTATTTCTCCCGTGACGGCGGGAATTCTCGCCCTTCTTCTTGTCCTTGATGATCTCTATGTTTATTCGAAAGGCGGGAAGAGTCTATTCGGGGAATTGATGAAGAATTTCCCGGCACTCAAGGGACCGCTGAAGGATTTCTTTCAATTGATTTCTGATTCCGGGAAACAATTCAGGGAATTACTTTCAGGAAATCAATCCGGAATGGATGCATTTATCCAGAAATGGGCTACTCTAGGAATAATTATCGAGCAAATATTCGGGGCCCTTACTCTCATGCGCGATCTTGAGAAGGGAATATTTTCCGGGGATTGGTCTTCTCTGAGAAACAATCCCATTTTCGCTTCCATGCGCTCAGGATGGGCAATCGATAGTAAAAATATTGCAGAAGGCTGGGCTAAATTCAAGCAGGGAATTTCGAATGAATGGAATGCCGCTCAGGGAAACCAAGTCAATTGGGGTATTCGAGGCTATCATCCTGGAGGAATGAACCTCGCTCAGGCAGCGAGCCAAGTCAATAATATCGAGGTCACAATCCAGGGCTCGGGCTTGAGTGAGACCGAACTCGGACGAGCGATTGAGCGAAGTCTCGGCGTCGTCATGTCTCGCGCCCAGGCTCGCCTCAATCTCGGCACTAGCCAAGAGGCCCCCTGATGAGCATAGACACGATCCCGCAGGCCTCGACGCCCCCTCCATTCGACATCGCCTCTTACCTTGATCTTTCATCGCAGGCCATCGTTTCCCCCGCGGGGCAAGAAGGAATTTCCGGATTCGTTTTCGATATTCCCAAAGAAGAATCCATCGATCTCCAATCCGATATCACCGAGCATTACGTCGAATCGGGATCTTTCATCAATGATCATGTGGTGCAAAAGCCGGTCCAGATAACCCTGACCGGATTAATTGGTGAGCTTGTCTTCCGCGGGCCTAAACCAGGGACGCTTTCGGCGCAGCTCGCGGGGATTCAGAATAAACTCTCCGCGGTTTCAGGATACCTTGCTCCTCTCGCACCCCAGGCGGCCCAGACTGCATCCAAGATCATTTCCGGCGCGCAGTATGCGGCGAATCAGCTTTCCGCGATCGCTCAGCAAGCGAAGAACCTCGTCAGCTATTTCAACGGGGATTCTCTCGCCTCCACCCTTCAGCAAGATGCTTTCAGAAAACTCAATGCCATGTGGAAGGGGAAGCAGGTTCTTACTGTCCAAACTCCATGGTCATTTTACGAGCAGATGATGATTGAATCGATGGCAGTTAGACAGGAGGAAGGGTCGACCGAGGTTTCTGATTTTTCCATCATGCTCAAGGAAGTCCGATTCACTGATGTCCTCATTTCAACGTTCGACGATAATCTATTTCCCCCAGCGAATTCAATCCAAGGATCGGATGCAACGAAGTATGGACCCATGAACGGATGGGCCGTTCCCGAGAATCAGAGCTTTCTCTATTATCTCCTGTACGGAACGCCGCCGAGTGGCCTCCTGGCGAATATGTTCGGCTGGGCCGGGGGGATGATGTGGTCCAGATAAATGGATTGAAGTCCGTCGCCGTCCAGACCTTCAATGCTCAATCTCCCAATGGCGATGGAGTGATCTATTTCACGCTCACATTCCGGCCGCGCATCCAGGCATGGTATCTCGATGTTTCTTTCGGGAATTATTCGGTCAACGGATATAAGGTCGTGCGCGGTCCGAATATTTTCTCTCACTATCGAAATACCTTCGGCTTTGGTATTTCGATTTCTACTTCGGACATGGGCGAGCCTATGATGATCAACGATTTCTCTTCCGGCAGAGTTGGCTTATTTCTTCTGACCGGAGCAGAGTGCGATCAGGTGCAAAGCCTCATCGAGTCGGGGGCTCTTGTCGGGTGAAATTCGGGCGGACCTATCAGATACAGGTAAAGCCTCCCAATGGTCCCGCGATTACAATTGTTTCGCCTATTACCGCGATAATCGAAGTCGATCGGCATATCATGTCATCGGCGAATTCTGTCTCAGTCACGTTTTACAATCTCTCACAATCAACGCGCAGCGCGATCTACAAAGATAAATATATATTAAATCAATATTGGCAGATTGTTATCATGGCCGGATATCAAAACAGTATGCACGAAATGTTCCGGGGAAATATTTACGAAGCCTATTCCTATAAGGAAGGGTCAGAGTGGATCACGAAAATAGAGGCCTTCGACGGGCAATATGCCATGACGAACGCCTTCGTCACGGAATCCTTGAGTTCGAATCTCTCGAAAATGGAAATCGTGACGAGGCTCTTTGCCGCAATGCCCACCGTCTCGATCGGTTCGCTTGGCTCTCCGGCTCAAGGGCAGGCCGCGCGCGGGCAAGCCCTGGCCGGTCAAGCCTATGATCTTCTGCGCGCCCAGGTGGGTGATACCGTTTTTATCGATGGGGAAATCTGCCATATCCTTGCGAATGACGAAGTCATCTTTGGGCCAATATTTCAAGTTGACCAAGGGAATCTCTTCACGACTCCGCGGCGCCGAGATACCTTCCTTGAGGTCGACGCGATCTTCTCGCCCGAAATAAAAGCAGGATATCTCCTCGACCTAGAATCAAATGAGCCCCGCTACAATGGCCGCTACAAGGTCTTCGGCTTCAAGCACAATGTTACGATCTCAGGCGCAATCGGCGGAGACGCCGTCACTACCCTTAGCCTCTGTTGTGGGACGAAGGCCTTCTTTCAGGTGGCAGCATGAGCGAAAACCTAGCGCCCCCCGACCTCATTCTTCCTCCTAATCTCGACACGCTTCTTCTCAATCTCAGGCGGGACATTTTTGCGAATATCAATTGCGTCCAGATCGGGAAAGTGACCAAAATCACGTCTGCCGCTCAGACCGTCGAAGTCCAGATTCAGATTCTCCGCCTCGCGATCGATGGCTCGAGCGTTTCATATCCGGTCCTCGTTGATTGCCCCTATTTCGTCCTTCAGGGAGGTGGCGCCTACATCGACATGCCTATATCCATAGGTGATGGATGTATACTTCTGTTCAACGACCGCGATATCGACAATTGGTTTTCGGAAGGCATTGAGGCGAACCCGAATACGACGCGGAAGCACTCTCTTTCGGATGCTCTCGCGATCGTCGGCATTAATCCTTCGACGAAGGTCCTCGCGCATGACGGGACCCTGCTTCGGATCATCAATCCAAAAGGAGAAATTCAGCTCGGGACGGGAGCGCTCGCAGCCGCCGCGCGAGAGGGGGATACTATCGTCTCCAATCCGACTACCGACCCGACCAATTTCCCGGTCCTCGCAGCGCTCGCCTCCATGTTCGGCATGAGCCTACCCTCGCTCGGAGGAAAGATCAGCTCTGGATCGAGCCAGGTTCAGATTGGGAGCTCAACCTAAATGGCCCAGTCAAAAATCGTCACTGATATCCTTACCGCCCTCAACAAGTTGTTTCCGGTCGTACCCCTCGAGGATGTCAATGGCGGAATCTCGGCCATGTTCGACACGGCCGAGCAGGATATTCTCGCAAATCCCGACCCCGTCCCCGGATCCGCTCTCGCTACTCATGCCGCGCTCACGGGTTCGGAGGCTCATGGAGCAGTCAGCGCACCGACTGCGAGTGAGATCATTACGCGAGACGAAAATGGCCGCGCGCAGGTCGAGGACCCGGAGGACGGCCAGGATATCGCAACCCTCCATTGGGTCGAGTCGAATCCCTACAATTACCTGATCGGGATTACGTCGACGATGGTCGAGGACGCCCTGGGATATACTCCGCTCGAGGGAGTCACCGGAGCCATGGTTGAGGACGCGCTCGGATTCGCCCCCTATGATGCAACGAACCCGGCCGGATACATCACCTCGTCGGCCAGCATAACCGGTTCCGCGGGTTCCGTGGCGAACGCGCTGACGATAGGATCGGGCCTCACCGGGTCGGAGTCTTCCTTCAACGGCTCCCAGGCGGTCACGGTCTCGCTCTCCCAGGGCTACGGAGACACGGTCAACCCCTACGCCTCCAAGGCCAAGGGCCTCGTCCTCGCCACCCCGGCGTCGGGCTCGGGGGCGCCCTCCTTCCGCGCCCTCGCGCTGACCGACCTGCCGGCGGGCCCATTCGTCTACGCGGGGACGTGGGACGCCTCGGCAAATAGCCCCGCACTCGCCTCCGGCGTCGGCACGGCGGGCCAGTGGTACACGGTCTCCGTCGCCGGGTCCACTACGATCGACGGGATCAGTACGTGGTACGTCAACGACTCCTTGGTCTTCAACGGGAATCACTGGGAGCGCATCGCGGGCGCGGCCGAGACGGTGACGTCGGTCTTCGGCTACGTCGGCGCGGTGACGATAGCCAACTTCGAGACCGCCCTTGGCTATACCCCATACTCCGCCGCAAACCCTTCGGGGTACATCTCCGGAATTACCTCCGGAATGGTGACCACGGCTCTCGGCTTTACCCCCTATTCCAATACTAACCCGAGCGGATTCATTAATGGGATCACGTCGGGTATGGTGACAACTGCTCTCGGATATACGCCCTACAACGCGACGAACCCGAACGGGTATATAAACGGAATCACCTCTTCGATGGTCACGACTGCCCTCGGCTATACCCCACAGCCTCAGCTCTCCGGAACCGGCTTCGTCAAGGCTTCGGGGACGACGATCACCTACGACAACTCGACCTATCTCACGACAAGCTCTGCAGCGTCTACCTATCAGCCCCTCATGGCAAATCTTACGAGCCTGGCGGCCCTTTCCTATGCTTCGACGAGCTTCGTCAAGATGACTGCCGCCGGAACCTTCGCTCTCGATACAAACACATACCTTACTACCTCATCGGCGTCCTCGACCTACGCCCCGATCGCGCAGACGATGTACATAGGCACAACGGCGGTGGCGATCAACCGCTCAAGCGCGGCCCTCGTCCTGACCGGGATAACCTCAATTGACGGCAACGCCGCAACCGCGACGAACATCGCGGCCGGCACGACGACGCTCGCCTCCAACGTGGTGACATCCAGCTTGACGACCGTAGGCACGATCGGGACCGGGACATGGCAGGGCACTAAGGTCGCTCCCGGATACGGTGGGACCGGAGTGGCCAACAACGCTGCGAGCACGATCACGATCAGCGGGGCCTATGCGCTGACGCTGACGCTCTCCAACACGACGACCGTGACGCTACCTGTCTCTGGCACGCTCGCAACGACCGCGCAGGCGATCACGACCTTTACGACGACAGGCGCCTCGGGCACGGCGACATACAGCTCGGGAACCCTCAATATCCCGCAGTACACGCTCTCAGGTCTCGGCGGCGAGCCCGCGCTCGGCAACCCAGGTACGTCAGGCTATCTCCTGTCGTCGACGATCGCCGGGGTTCGTTCCTGGGTCGCTCCCTATTCGCTTCCGCCGGCAACCACCTCCGCCTTGGGCGGCGTCATCGTCCCGGCGGTCGGGACGTCAGGCCTCACTAACTCGTCCGGAACGATAGGCATTGCCACCGCCACGGCGTCGCAGCTCGGCGGGGTTACCGTAGGTAGCAACATTACGGTCACTTCCGGGTCTATCTCGCTCACGTCGGGGAACGTCACCGGTGCGCTCGGATTTACGCCCCTCTCGGCCGCAGCCTCGACGCTCCCCGCGTCCTTCCTCGCCTCGAGCCTGACCTCGGTCGGGACCCTCGCGAGCCTGACCGTAACCGCGACGATAACGGGCAGCGTGTCAGGCAACGCGGGGACCGTGACGAACGCTACCCTCACTACGGCCCTCACGGTCAACACGGGGGCGGTCACGATCCAGGGCGCGTCGGGGGCGGTGATCGCCTGCGCGGCCGGCACGACGACGCTCGTAACCGGGACCATGATAACGTCTTCCACGACGACGCTCTCGAGCCTGGCCACCGTAGGGACGATCACGTCCGGTACGTGGAGCGCGTCCTTCGGCTCGGTGTCTGGGGCGAACCTCACCTCCCTGACCGCCGCGAACATATCCAACGGCAACCTCGGATCGGGGGTGAACTCCTATTTCACCCTCGGCTCGGGTACCTACTACCTGACTGGCGTAACGGGGAACACGGCCGGGAACTACGCCGAGGCCACGCTCTCCGGCCTGAGTTTCGTCACTTCGACGGGCACGCTCTCCGCCTCGGTGTTTTCGGGCGCGGGGACGAGCCTCACGGGGACGGCTTCAAGCCTGACTGCAGGGCACGTGACGAACGCCACCTTGACGACCGCGCTCACCGTCAACACCGGGGCCGTCACCCTCGTCGGCAACTCTTCGGGATCTTCCCTGACCCTCCCGGTATCTCTGACCCTCCCTACCTCCGTGGCGGGGGCAGTAGTTTACGGCTCCTCTATGACGGCCTTCGCCATGTCCGCCGCCGCCGCTTCCGCAGGCCTCGCCCTGCTCTCCGGCACGTCTGGCACGGGCCAGCCCACCTGGTCCGCCGCCGCCTTGTCGCTGTCTACCGCCCTGACCGTCAACACGGGGGCGGTGACGCTGGTTGGCAACTCGGCCGGATCGACCCTCACCCTCCAATCCGGGTCAAACTCCCTCGGCACCGCCGCGTACCAGGCGACGAGCGCCTTCCAGGCCGCGTCTTCCGCGCTAACTTCGGTTGCCGGGCTGACGTACTCCTCATCGACGCCATATGTCGTCATGACTGCGGCAGGGACGTTCGGATTGACGGCGCTCCCGACTGCAACGACTTCCGCGCTCGGGCTCGTAGAGATAGGCACCAACATATCTGTCTCGTCCGGGACAATCAGCGTCGCGACGGGCTCATCCTCCACCCTCGGCGTGGTCAAGGTAGACAATACGACGATCACCGCATCGAGCGGGACCATATCGGCCTCGCTCTCAGGGCTCGGAGGCCTCGCCCTTACGGGCGGTACGATGACAGGCGCGCTGGTCCTCGCTACCGGTACGGCATCCCTCGCCCCAGTCAAGATGGTGGCGGGTCCAGTGCTTACGACCGCGACGGCCGGGGTGTTCGAATTTTCGACTGCAACGGTGACAACCGGAGCGCTGTCGTTCACGGACAATACCCCGACCCGGCATACGATCCCGTTTGCTACCACCCCATATTCCCTCAATTTCACTATCGCAGCAAACACGACGATCACGCTCCCGACGACGCTCACGCTCCCGACCTCGGTGGCGGGCGGGGTGCTCTATGGATCGTCCACGACAGCCTACGGGATCATGTCCGCCGGAACCTCCGGCCAGGTGCTCCTATCCGGCGGCGCGGGGTCTCCGACCTGGTCCACCGGTACGCTCACCCTCAACGTGGGCCTGACGGTTTCGACCAACGCGGGGACGATCGCCTTCAGCGCGGCCTCTTCGACCCTCACCGTGGCGGCGACCGCGAGCGTGAGCGGCACCAACACGGGCGATGTGACTCTCGCGGCGAACACGGGCCTCGCGTTCAGCTCGGGCCAGACGGGCCTCGCCCTCGGGACGCCATCTACGATCACGACTTCGACAACCAACTCCGTCACGACCTCGACGCACACGCACGCGCTGACGCTCCCGACCAACCTGTCGTCGCTCAACGGGCTATCGTATTCGTCGCTCTCCTTCGTCAAGATGTCCGCCTCAGGCACGTTTTCGCTCGATACAAACCAGTACCTCGCACAGACGGCCGCGACAGGGGTGGTTTCGGTCAACGCCACCTCGTTGTACGCCGCGAGTTCCGCGCTCCTCCTAATCAACACCTCGTCCACCGCGCTCTCCGGTGGGGCGAATATTTTCGAAATCTCAGTAACTGGAGCGCAGGCGAGCACCGTCGCCTCGATCCTTGGCGCCTACGTCTCGGTCAGCGCGACGAACGTCGCCGCCAACTTCGGGCTCTATGTGAACGTCTCCGGGGCCACGAACAACTACGCCTACTATGGCGTCGCCGGATCGATGTACAACTCCGGGCAGGTCGGGTTCGGCCAGGCCCCGACGGCGGGGTCAGGCTACGAGCTCACGGTGCTCGGCCAAACGCAGCTCGAGACTACGATAGCCTCGTCTCCAGGGACGCTCGACGGGGGGCAGAACCTGGCGCTGTACAACAATACCTACCTCGCCGGGGCGTCGTTCTCCGTGAGCGACTACCGCTTCATGACCTTCGGCATCGCACAAACTACGAATAACCCCTACATCCGGACGCTGGGGACGCTTGAATTGACGGGTAGCGTCCTCGTTGATGGGAATCTTACGGTTAATGGAACTTTAACTGGAAGCGTAAGTATTATAGGTGGAGTCTATAGTACGGTTTCTTTTGTTGCCACGATCGGTAATGCTGGAACATTGTATACTGCTTCTGCCGGTCAATGTGGATTGGCTTTTGTAACGGGCAACGCCGGCTGTGGAGTTTATGAGATGTATCTCTGGAGCTATAATGGGAGCTCAGGTCTTCAGTATTGGAAGTTTGCAGGATCTACTGCCCATATTACTATGACAGGAGCTGCTATCGGGTGGAATACTACCGGTGATGGCCCGATGACCTTTACATTGGTTAGGTTTTCATAAGCCGATCTTAGATCGGCTAACGTTAGGCAAGGGGGTATGGAATGAACGCGATCAACACGGCGAAGACGAACCTGATCAGCGCGCTCGACGCGGCGGGCTGGGGATTCGCACAGTACAATGGGCAGGCCGGAGGGCCGGGGGCAGTCCAGGTGTTCTGCTATCCGATCTCGCCAGCGGCGAAGCCGGCGGCCGGAGCGCAGGCGCAGCCAGTATCGGGGGGGCAGAAGATCGCTCTCATCCAGGCGCTCGAGGGGAGCTACAACGTCGGGCTCAACGACGCGACGGTATGGGACGAGGCGCAGCTCACGAACGTGTCGGGGCTCGTGGTGACGCTGACGCCGATCACGTCCTAGCAAGGAGGATGTGGGATGAAACTTACTATGGGAGAGGTTGTAAATGCGTATCGGGCGATACGCGGTGTACAGGGTGCTAAAGGATTGCCCGAAAGCCTTTCGAGCGATGTCTCGTTCAGACTTGGCCTTGTGGCTTCGAGGATCGAAGGCGAGTTCAAGGAATACAATAAGCGCATGGAGGAGCTTCGCGACAAGTACGGCGAGGCCAAGGTCAAGGGTGCGCCCAAGGTCGTAGCACCGGAGAGCAAGAACTACCCTACCTTCGTCGATGCTATCAATAAGATTGACGAGACGGTGCTCGAAGACGTTCATGTCTATACGATCAAGCTGTCGCTCCTCAAGGACGAGAAAGCCCTGGGCGCTGTGATACAGGCTATCTTTCCCTTTATCATCGATGACCTCGACGAGGAGAAAGAGCCCAAGCCCCCGAAGGAAAAGGAAGGAAAGTAAATGCCCGGACGTCAAGGCGCTCCTGCTCCGATGTTCTCGATGGGCTTGCCCACTCCGCAGCCTATAGTCACAAGGCCTTTCCTCGGCATTGATTGGCTCAACTCG
>Ga0181520_10004577_pt1 | contig 22977 bp, 41 predicted proteins | sample PEATcosm2014_Bin_29_FD_132451 | JGI IMG/M metagenome (GOLD analysis project Ga0181520, IMG submission 132451) | Peatland microbial communities from MTU Mesocosm Facility, Houghton, MI, USA - PEATcosm2014_Bin02_30_metaG | ecosystem: Environmental > Terrestrial > Soil > Wetlands > Peat | place...
GCCGTCGTGCATATCGCACGGCCATCATGGTTGCTTGCGGCGAGTCAAAGGTGTATCGTGAGACGGAACACCAGAAGCCGGTGCCTGAGCCGAGGAAGGTGAAGCCCAAGAAGTAGGAGCGGTATGGAGAATCGAAACGGTCTGAGAAAAAATTCTCAGACCGTTTTCGTTTGGCGTGGTACACTACTGGTAGGAGTGCCCTATGGCTGACCCCAAGACCTCGCTGGAACGATTGATTGAAGAACACGGCGGTGTGCTGGTTAGACAAAAGAAGCACAAGGTGTACCGCTTCCCGAATGGAGCTACATTCACGGTTGCCAGTACCCCGGAGTGCCCACTTGCGTATGACAATGCACTGGCATTTTTGAAGACCCTCTTGGGTGTCCATTCTCCCAACCGAGGAACCCCCGGTGAACGCCGCGAGAAGCGGCCCAAGCGAAAACCTGTGGGTAGTGGAAACCCGCTACCCTTTAGACTCGAAACCCCCGCACCAGAAGCAAACACATGGAAGGAAAAGTTGGCGGTAGCTGCAATACAGTTGACGCCGCCAGAAGCAAAGCGACCTGTGACAGCACCCCCGCGACGATTATCTTTTGAAGAACGAATGATTCGAGCCGGGGTCAGAAAACTGGAAGAGTAGTGCAAATTCCGGCAGTGCCCGGTATACTTGATTTGAAAGGCAGGATTCCATGGAGGAAGTTCAAACTATCCAGCTTGACCTTGTGAAATCCACGAAACGTTCTTTGGTTTACTCCAACTCAGCACTGGGAATCTCTAATCTCAAAGTTCCCAAACCACTGGTGGAAAGTGACGCTCCGGTCCGCATCGGCGTGACCTTTGAAGTTGCTTCTGACGCCATGACCGCTGAAAGCAGTATTGACGATCTTCGCTCCAAGTTGGGAACACGACTTCAGAAAGACAAAGAACTTCGAGGGCGTATCAGGAAGCTGGAGAAGACCTGCCAGCACGATTGGGCTCTCAAGGAAGGCAACTCTACCGAACGGCGTTGTCTGCTTTGTGGCAAGAAGGACAAGGTTCGAGAGCCAATAGCCTCTCTCGTTCAGTGCGAGATTTGCTATGAGAGCAAACATCTTGCTCCAGACGTGAAGGTAAACGGTTGGTGGGCGGTTGCTCAGAAAAAGGGCGGGGGCTCTTCCTCTCGTCCGCTGAAGGTCACCGGGCTCAAGCCCACCGAACGTGCAGCATGTGGCATCGGTCACTTGATGATTCTATGCGAACGGGCCGCCTCAGGGTCTCTCGATAAGACTGTGTATCCAGACAACAATAAGAAGCCGGTCGGCCTGACTGAAACCGCAGTGTTGAATGGCGAGGGCAAGCCGCCTTCAGTACAGTCATTCGAGGACCTACCGCCTGAAAATCTGATTGTCACTGGAGTTGATATTGTCGATGACATTCCTCCCGACCCGAATGTAACTCCTGAGCCCGAAGTTCCCGTTCTGGCGGAGCCGGTCACCAAGTTTCATGTACTCCCACTTTTGGTGCGACTCGTCAACAAGCACGTGCGTCCGCCCCTTGATGAGTTCCCCTTTCCATCTGGAGCCTCTAAGGGGGTGTGGGAGACATGAGCCCGGATGAAGAACTAGTTTCCCTTTACTCACGTCTCAACAAAGTGGACTGGAGAGCCACTTTCGAAGCTGTGTTTGGAAACTGGTGTCCTTATCCTGATGAAGCATACGCTCGAAAAGTGGGGTGGCCGGTCAATGCTGATGGAACCATCACCACCCCCGGCGTAGGGGTTGTACCTTCTCGTGAACTCTGCGAAGTTTACGACCTTGAGAAAATGTTCAAGCTGGAGGATAGACGCGCTAAAAAACGCTCTGTCCATGTCGGTTTCACTGGCACGAAAATTGGAATGCATCCTAACCAGCGATTGGAATTAGCTGAACACCTTTTGTATCTCAAGGGGTTGGGGTTCACACATTTTCATCACGGGGATTGTATCGGTGCTGATACTCAAGCAGCGAAGATTGCCAAGCAGTTTGGTTTTTTCATAGTCGCCCACCCCGGACACCCGCGTGACAAAAATAACACGATGTACCGGGCGTTCACTGAGTGTAATGATGAGGTTCGTGAGGTCAAACCTTTTATCCAACGTGACCACGACATTGTGGATGAAACCGAGCGGATGATTGCTACTCCGGCTGGTTGCACTGAGGAAATACGGTCAGGTACATGGACGACAGTACGGTACGCTCGAAAGCAGTCCAAGGAAGTTCACATCATTTATCCACCGGAAAAGAGGGCAGCATGAAAGAGGTCAAGTGTCCAACATGTGGCTCTGGAACATACACCGAGGGGTATGTGATGAGCACTCTTGTCGGTTACAGTAAATGGACAGAGAACGGAGTGCTTCATGAGCACAATGACAATTGCCGCAAGAGCGAAGCCCAGTGTGAGAAGGGGCACACATTCGTTATTCGGTACCAAGGGTTCTGCCCGAACTGCGATTGGGTGGGGAAGACTTCTTGTTTCTGCGACAGCGATGCTCCACATATCGTTGTTTGTTTGAAGGAACATGTGGAAGACCCAATTGATTTTTACGACCCAAAGGACAATGGGAATCAGGGGGCGTAATGCTGATAAAAGCCGAGGCGGTTTACAAAAATCAAGGCAAAGGTGACCCCAAGTTTGACCACTTCAAGCTGACTATTGGTGATGTGGTATTTGAGGACCTCCCGATTCGGTTTCTACGAATTAGCGAATTGCCCACCCTTGAAAAATTGTTGGGTTTGGCTGTTCAAGAAGCATTGGCCGAAGTCGCCGAAGAGCGAAGGAAGGCTGAACAACAGGCTGGAGTGGCACGGTATAACTGGGCAATCGCTGGACTCCTCGAAAAAGAAAAATCTGAAAAGAGATGGTGACATGTTTGACGCCTTACGTTTATCTAAGAAACAAATTGAGCGGACGATTAGTCCAACCACGTTCTACATGCTCGTGGGACACGCTCTAGCGAGTTCAACTTCGTTATCTGTCGTTCGGATGGCGGACGGAGAACGTGAACTCATGCTTGCTGCTCGAAAGGGAGACAGCGACGATCTTGTTACCATTGACCAGCCCGATCCTCAGGCATGGTTGAAGAAGATGGGGTGTCTTGGACTTTCCAAGGGAGAGTTGATGCGTCGGCTGGAAGCCGCAGCGAATGAGTGTTCCTATTTTGCTCCTTCAATGTCTGGTCTTCAAATGGAGAGCTACAGTGTGTATGACCTGTTCCAGCCTCGTGACTGCTACGTCGATAGTTTTTTCCACAACGTGTGGACAGAGGAAATGAAGATTAACCTGTTCAAAGCGGCCAAGCATGTTCTGTTCATTCATCGGAGTACGGAATCAGCGGATGCCATGCAGATTCGTGCCAAGTGGGCGTTGGGCGTCAAGGTCACCTATTTGAAAATGGAAACTTGGCAGCAGTCGGAAGAGATAATCGAGAAGGGCTCCAAGGTGGATGCTCCTCTTGTACTGTTCAGTGCAGGTCCAGCAAGCAAATACATCGGTGCTAGAATCAGTAGGCAGGGAATTTCCAAGGTCACACTGGACATTGGTCAATCCTCCGACCTTTGGTTGCTTAAGAGCCTTAAGGACATTCCCAACGGAAGGCGGTAGGACGATGGGGGAGTTCAGCGTTTGCCAGTTCTTTGAAGATGGAACCCACGAGTACACACGTCAGTTTGTTCCCGCCGAAGAGGCGGTTGAAGCCTTCCGGCACTATACCAATAGTGTAGCTGTACGGATGGGTATGGTATCCCGCGTCATAATCACGGACGGCGGTGACTGTACCTGTGCGGAATGGATTTATGGCAAGGGCATTGTGTACCCGCCCGAATGGATGGCTAAAAATTGAACTACTGAACCCTTTAGTTAGGGGGGTTCAGTAATGGCAAAACCAGATAAGAAACAGGAAGCTATCCAACTTAGGCTTTCTGAACGTTTGAGCAACCGGGCTCTCGCCGCTCGATTGGAAGTGTCCTCAGGTAGCGTTAGTCGATGGCTACGAGATTACCCATTATCAGAGCAAGAACTAAAAGAGCGGCAACACTCAGGAAATTCAAGGTGGGGTGTAGAGCCTAAGTTTTATGTTTCTGAAGGTGTGTGTCGCAACGGACATGTAAACCCTAAACGTCGGTTCAAGTCGGGAGCATGTCTTGAATGTAAACGAAAGCATGACCTCCATCATCACTTCCTTGAACATCGGGCTAAACCAGAAAAACACATGTGGAAGAACGCTCGTTCTCGGGCGAAGAGATTTGACATCCCATTTAATATAACGGTTGAAGATGTTCGTGCAGTATGGCCGAGGGATAATCGCTGCCCAATTTTGGGTATCCCATTTGAGGTTGGGAGAAACAAAGGGCCTGACGTGGACTCTCCTACTCTGGATAGAGTTGTTCCAAAAATGGGGTATGTGATAGGAAACATCGCAGTAATATCTAAGAGAGCCAATGCAATGAAGAATGATGAAACCAACCCCGACAACTTTCGTAAATTGGCAGACTGGTTAGAGGCGTGGCAAACAAAGCTAGAGTAGATGTTTCACGAGCCGAGAGAATGAACTGGGGTGGGCACTTTCCACATCCGGTTGAAGACATTGACGTGTTCAACCGGATGCCCTCTTCCCGCCAAGCTGAGGCCCGTGCAACGCACGAACTCATTCGCAACAATCCACACGCACAACTGTTTCTTATCTACGACCCAGTTACTCGGCAACCATATCCCGGACAGGTTCTCTACAGCGACATTGAGAAAAAGCTGAAAGAGTCACGTCGCTCTCTACCCGAAGTTCCAGCCGGGTATAAGTTCGGTGTACCTGATGGAGTCTCGCGTGGTGTGTTCTCTTACTGCTACGCTAAGGAGCCGACTGAGGACGAAGCATTTCAAATCCTTCTTGCCTTTGAGAAACATGTCACCCATGAGCGGCTGGTTGCAGCTTGCACATACGACCAGAGGCTGCTCTCGGATAAGCCGGTGGATGGTGTGTTCGCATTCATCTGGCGGCTGGCTCTATACATGAGTGGCGTCAGCACATCTATCCCCGCGACAGCGTTTGTAGATTTGACAGATGGTGTGTCTCGACTCACTCATCTTCGAGTTGACATCGCACGAGTGAACACGCTCATGAAGTTTCTTAAGGACAAGGCCGAGGAACTTGTAGATGCAGTGGGCAACAACCGCCACGCCGGAGCGTTACGCTGGGCTCAGGCATCAGGAGTGACAAGATGAAGGAAATGCGAGGCGTGTGTTTTCTTTTCAGTGAGACCGGAACAGAAGGCGGCTGGTGGGCAATACAGGAAGATGGCTTCTTATGTGAAGATGGGATTCACTGGAAATACGAAGGCTTGCAGTACCTGAAAGAGGGTGATGACTTTACGGTGTACGCCGAGGATGGTAGTGTGCTTTGGCATGGCATCATCCATCAGGACAAGAAAACCAGAATGAGGGCGCGTCAAGTTATCAACAAAAAGGGCAAGCTGGTAAACAGTCGCACATGGAAGCAGCAGGAAGTTGGAGGCATGTGGGTTCACTGGTTGCAAGCTGAGATTGACCCCGATGCTTGGGCTGACTTGTTTATTGGCAATAAGCGGTGTTTGCTTAAGAGGGAAGAGGAATGATTTTCTATCATGGCACATCGGAAGAGAACTGGGAGGCAATCCAAGAGGATGGAGTATTGTGGGGACCTCGTGTTGTGTTTGATTCAAATGGAAAACCATCAGTAGACTTCCATCCTGCTCGTTGTACTTATCTCGCGGCTGATGAAGCCGAGGCGTGGGAGTACGGTAGTGTGGTTCTTAGGGTAGAGTACGACCCGACCATTGGGGTGAACAACTATTGTGACGGCTGCTGGCAGCTTCGTGTGTACGACCCCATTCCAGTAAAAAATTTAACTAGAATACTGACTAAAACTGCGATGAATTAAGTATACTAGTTCTATGAGTGATGTTTTGCAAGTACGGTACTGGGCCGACCCGATATTGTCCACGATTTGTGAGCCGGTGCGGGACACCGAGTTTGGCTCTAAATTGGAGGAGTTCGCCAGTCAACTACTGACAACTATGAATACCCACAAAGGTATTGGTCTCGCTGCTCCACAAGTTGGGATAGCCCGACGCATTTTTATTATGCACTTTCCAGAGTCAGCCAAAGAGGGTAAGCTGACTTCCCCTCCCCTTGTGGCATGTAATCCCACCCTTGAACTTAGTGGGGAGACTCTGTACGAGCAAGAGGGGTGTCTTTCTGTACCAACTATTTTTGAACAGGTCGCTCGACCAAAGACAGCGGTGATGCGATACTTTACCGTTCTTGGAGAAGAACAAGAGGTAGAACTCCATAACATGAATGCCCGTGTAGCTGCTCATGAATTTGACCATTTGAACGGAATCATGTTTTTTGACCGTCGTCGTGTATCCAAGCAAGTAAATAAGGCGGTAGAGCGGGCTTGGGAAAAACAGAAGAGAAAAATTTTTATCAAAAAATCAGCCAAAGTGGGGTAGCTCCCTGTATACTACTACCATGAGTCGATATGAACAAGCCGCTAAAGTGGTAGACCGGATGGATGATGCTTCCCTTAAAGCAACATGGGACGCGCTGCTGCTCAACCCTGACGCTGAAACCGCAGGGGACTATAACGGCGTTGAATACCCCACTTGGTGTGAATTGGTTTATTCTGAACTTGACCGCCGTGGCTTGGGATAAGCAAAAGGGAAAAATTTTTCCCAAAAAGTAGCCAAATCAACTGGAACCTCAGTATACTGTTGGTATGGGAACCTCAAAGCTGACTCCTGAACCACTAACCCCCGAAACTCCGACGAGAGAGCCGCATCCTGTGAAGTTGTGGGCATCGGGTGGCTGCACCGGGTATGCCGATTATCTGATGAGCGATGGGTCTATTCAGACCTTACGTGTCGGTCCGGGTTGGGCGGGGTCTATCAACTAACAAAACTGGAAATTGGAGAACTATGGCCGACCGTGGTTACACTGAACAATTTGTGGATTACAGTGCAGGGCGTGAGGATGCTCCGACCTTGACAATGATGGTCGGGCTCTCGGGCTCCGGCAAGTCCGTGCTTTCGAAGCAGTGGGTGCTTGAAGGTTACGGCAAAACTTTTCGCTTCAACCGCGATTCACTCCGCGAAATGCTGTACCCCGGCGTGACGTGGGAGAAGGGCGGCAAGCACAATGAAGAGTACGTTCGCCGCTTCAATCAGGAAGGCGTCAAGATGGCGCTTCGCATGGGTCGCAACGTAATCATTGACGACACCAACTGCGTCCGTCGCACTCGCTACGCTTGGGAAGAAATCGCACGTGATGCACGGGTGAAGTTCCGCATCGTGCTTATGACCACCCCGATGGAAGAATGCATTGCACGTGACGCAAAGCGTGTCGGTGCCGGATGGGGTAACGCTTGCGTTGGTGAAATAGTAATTCGCCGTCAGGCGAAGGATTTGGGTGAGGCTACCGTGACCCCGCAGATGTATGAAGTCGCCGCACCGAGCCGTCCTGTGCAGGAGCGTGAAGCCCTGCGTCAAGGTGAGTTCCCGCTTCGTCTGCCGAACGCCCCGGTGGTTCTGTGCGATGTTGATGGTACGCTGGCTGACCATGTTGGTGTTCGCGGTCCGTTCGATGAATCAAAGGTGCTGCTCGACAACGTACATGAAGTTGTAGCTGATTGGGTTCGCGCTCTCTATCCTCATTACAACGTGGTTATCGTCTCGGGTCGTCACGACACATGCGGCGAGGATACGGTTGCGTGGCTGGAAGGTCACGGCATTCCGTTTGACCATATCCTGATGAGGGCTGGTGGCGATAACCGCTCCGACTTCATCATCAAGAAGGAACTCCTGAATGAATTGCTTGTTGTTCTGACGCAAGGTCAGCTTGCATTCGTGTTGGACGACCGGCCTCAGGTTGTGAAGATGTGGAGGGAGAACGGGCTCAAGGTTTACCCCGTGGCCGGAACCACCGTTCACCGGGACACTTGCCCCTATGGCGACAACCTTGCGGCAATGAAGGGAAAGCGTCGTTGCCCGGATTGTTGGGCCTTGGAGGATTTTTGAGTAGCTCGTCCTTCGTACAAATTTTTTTGACTACGGCTTTCCTATACAGGGGGCTGTATGTTAACCAGAAAATGTCCATCTTGTGGGGTGGAACGGCAGTACAAAAGTCAGGTGTACTTCAATCGTGTGGTAACAACTAATGGTGTATGCCACAGTTGTTCAAAGAAAGTCAGACCATACAATCGGGTTGCAGAGGGGGTTGAACAACAGGCGTTAACCCTATTTCAAACTGGTTGTAATGACCGAGAGGTTTCTAAGCAACTAGGACTCTCAAAAAGTACGGTTGCCGGGGTTAGAAGACGGTTGGGATTGTCGCCCCGAGGGCGGGTTTTGTTTAAGTTACAAATTGAAAACGGCAAGGCTGTGTGCAAGTCTTGTGGGAGTTCTCGATTTGAATCAGAGTTCGTTTCGCGACCAATAAAGGCAGGAATGCAACAGAGCCCAATCTGTAAGTTTTGTGAGTACGAGCGCACCAATCAACGATTGAGTGGTTCAATTGAGGCTTACATGAAACATAAAGTCTCTACATTGAAGTCATCGGCTAAACGTGCAGGACTGCCATTTGATTTGACTGCTGCATATTTGATTAGGCTGTTTGAGCACCAAGCTAGAAAGTGTTTTTACACGGGTCAGGAGTTGAAAACAGAAAGGGGTAAGGGTCTAGTTTTGAATTCCCTGTCGGTTGACAAGATTGTTCCAGAAGCGGGGTATACTCGTGAAAATGTTGTGCTTTGTACTTACAAGGCAAATGTAGTTAAGAACTGCTTGAGCCTCGAAGAAATCAAAGAGTGGTTGCCGGGGTGGTATCAACAGATTGAAAAAAGGAGAGAATCTCAATGCTGGTTAACGATTTGATGGATAAGCAACGGCTACAGGGTTTGATTGAGCAGGGATACATCAATGTGCGAAATCACCCCACGCTGCCATTGCGTATTTTCAATTACTCTCCATCAGCCCAGTTTGACCAGCACTGGCCCATTGAAGTGTGCTTGTGTCGATGCCGGTACCGGCTGAGTTCGCTGCATGGGTCAAGCAATGGCAGCGGGGTGTTACAAAAGCGTTCCATGAGAATCTCTTGAAGGCGGTGAAGGCTTGTGAAGAACTCCGCATGAAGGAGGGTGACGACAAGATTGGTGGCAACGACTCGGAAGAGTGGGTGCCTTTCTTCAAGAACGACATGCAGCGTAAGCAGTGGCTGGCGGCGGCTGGACATGACCGTGATGCCATAGCGGCGGCGATGCAGCTTTACAATGGCCGCGAGGTCGAAGCGTACGAGGGGTTGTGGAAGTTGGTACGCCCCCACGGTCGTGACGACCGTTTCTATGTTGAGGGGAAGGGTGAATAGTAGCCAAATTCTGTTCACCCTTTGTATACTGAACCTATGGAAAGCATAATCACTGTGCCACCGGAAACCGAGAAGCTTATCCTCCCCCCCAATATCGAACTTGCGTCCTTTTTTGAGCGGTTTTGGGATAGGTGGGCTGGTTGTCACCACCACTGGGGTTTTCCTTTTCGAAGTCGGGAGATGGAGTACCCGAACCTCTACGACACACATCAGACATGCAACAAGTGTGGCAAGTCTCGGTTTTACCTATTTCATGGAAAGACCATCAAGATCGGTCCCCTTTTCAGAGTATTGATTGACAATGGGAAGAGGAATGGCTAACGTGGACTTCACTCGATTCAAAGGACACTACCTTCTCCACGACCGGGGCAACATGGAAGATGTGGAGCGCCTAGCTGTAATCATGGCGGAGAGAGTAGGTAACCTCAGCGAATTCTTCAAGCGGCCTCAACCTCCTTACGAATTCAAAGAGGACGCATCCGCTTTGGAGTCCTATCATTGGTTGTGCTCATCCTTTTTGCCAGTGGTCATGTGCAATTCTGTTATCTTTGGCATTGGTCTCGGTGGTTTACTCGCTGCGAAATTGCAGGAAGACTACCCGGCGAAGGGTCTGTCTGTGGTTGCTATCAATGCTCCCTGCTTCGAGGGTACCATTAGTCTTGATAGTTTAGCTCCAAGCAGAGTAGCAATCTATAGTAGCGCCTATAATCCCATCATCGGTCGCTGCGACTGGGGACGGTTTACAACTCAGGCGTACGATGTTCCGTGGCTCCAGCATGGTCTTGTGAATACCAAGCATGGTCTTGCGTATCTCTTGACATCCTATATGCAGATTGAGAACCTCGCAGCCGAGGTTGCCTCATTCACAGCCTCCGCCCCGGAGATTCCAAAAGCCATCGGTGCCGTCTAAATTTCCTCAATAAAAACCCTAAAAGTTGGGTATTGCATGGTCGGAGGGTAGAATGAAGTTCTACTTTAAGACCCTGCTACCGTACTTCCTCATGCTTGTCCTGAACTACTACGTAGTAAAGTATTCGTTCATCGGCATGACAGCCCCCTATGACTGGTCATTCGCGGCGGGACTCCTAGCCATCATGGCTATCGCTGTGGCTGATGTGAAGTTTGTTATTTCGCGGGTGAAGAAAATTACATCCTCACTCGCAACCCCAACTCAAGAGGAAACCCATGAAGACCCCCCGTCTGCTTAGTGTTGCGGCATTGGCATTTTCAATGTTGTGCGTTGTCTCTCTCACGGGCTGCACCCGTATCGGCCCCGGCCATGTCGGCATCAAGGTTGACATGGCGGGTAGTGACCGTGGCGTATTGAATTCCACAGCGACAACCGGATGGGTGTTCTACAACCCGTTCTTGTCCACGGTGATTGAGTACCCCACCAATATGCAAACCGTCCACTGGACGAAGGATGTGAACGAAGGCAAGCCGACCGATGAGTCCGTGACGTTCACCAATAAGGATTCGATGGCTATCAACGCCGATGTGAACCTTTCCTATTACCTTCAGTCAGACCACGTTCCCGCGTTCTATGTGAAGTTTCTTGCGAAAGACATCGAAGATTTCACCGATGGGTACCTTCGCAATATTACTCGCAACTGCATGAATGACGCTGCGGGGCAGTACGAAATCGCACAGATTATGGGCGACAACTCGGCTTTCCTGAAGGATGCCAAGGCATGTCTTGAGAAGCAAGTGAGTCAATATGGTGTGGTGATTGACACACTGGGTTTGACGGGTGCTCCTCGTCCACCACAAGTTGTACTCGACCAAATCAACTCGAAGAATCAGGCTCAACAGCTTGCCCTTCAGAAACAGATGGAATTGCTTCAGGTACAAGCTGACGCGAATAAGCAAGTCGCTGCGGCTGATGGTCAGGCCCGTGCTGCAATCGCTGTCGCGAACGGCGATGCTCAGGCCAACCGTATTCGTGCGGCCAGCATCACCCCAGTCATTCTTCAGAATAAGGCTCTGGACAACCAGCACGACGCTATCTGGCGTTGGAACGGACAGATGCCAAGCACCGTAGTCAACAGCGGTCAGGGTAGCAATGGTTTGCTGTTCAACATCCCGGCCACCAACACCAACAAGTAGCTTTGAGAGCCCTGAGGGGAGTACAATGCTCTTCTCAGGGCATTCAATCTGATGGCAGCAACTAAAAGACAAAAAGAACCCGAAGAATCGTGGATGGTCGAGGAAGACGATCCTGAGACATGTGTGACCTGTGACGGTACAGGTTTGCTTGCGGGTAGGAAGTGCAAGGATTGCGATGGCAAAGGATTTGAACCCCGAAAGAATAGCTAAGGCGTGGAACTCCACAGCCGAAATCAAAAATCAACTGCGGGATATTGTTCTCACCCGAGAGAATCGACCTCGTTCTTCAAAAGAAGAAAGTGTGCTGACCTCCTCTCCCAATTACGACCTCCCCGTTGTTGTGACTAAGCGTCAGTCTGGCAAGACTATGGGTCTCGCCCATTTCATCGGTGAACGCACGCTCATTCTGTCGGAGACCGATACCATTGGTGTGGTCACACCCACCGAAAATATTGGCATGGAGTTCCTCCGTCAGTTTCGCACTCACTTTCCTACTTTGAAAGAGCCGGTCGTTGTTCCTATTTCAAGTGCATCGACGCGACTTCGTGGGCACCGCTTCCGTGAAATTTACGTGGAGGAGGTCTTTGGGATCAACCTTAGTCTCCTCTCTGATATTTGTGCCCACTACCCGGTTGTTGCGGCGATTGGCACAATTGAAGCACCAACTACCATCACGATTCGTGTATAATCTGGTAGTAAGACTTGATTAAAGGACCATCCAATGGCCGAGAACGAAACACCGACTCCTGAGCCGACCCCCGAGGCGACTCCCGCTGCAACTGAATCAACCCCCAACCCATCCGGCAATCCGCCTCCGGTCTCACCGGCTGTTGCTTTATGGCTGGAAGTAGCTGGTGCCGCCACAACCAAAGGCTCTGCTGTTCGTGAACTGGTCGTCACTGAATTGACTGGTCAAGAGATTGTCAAGCGTAAGGATGCTGTGATTGTTCTCTTGGGCAAGTACGAAGAGAAGACCAAGGAACTGAAGAAGCAGGAAAAGTCTCTCGCGAAGGTTGAGTACGATGCTGACGGCAAGGTGACCCGGACGTACTATGACGCCGATGGTAGCAAGGCCCTGAAGGCGATTCGCGAGGAAATCGAAAAGATTTCTGGCGCTCTTACCAACTTCTTCGAGAACAATAAGACCGACAAGCTGTACGAACTCGCCAAGAAATAACGCCGATGGACATCGCGGCGGAATTACAGCAAGAGGCTATACAACGTGCCGGAAGCCATGAGGGTTTTCAGCAGGTCATTCGACTTGTGCTTGAAGATGTAGAAAGGGGGGAGACCAGACTTCCCTCTTTCTATGGGGAATCCCCGCTAAAGTGGAGTTTTCCGGGACAGTGTGAATCAAGAGTAGCAAGACCGGAGTGGACCCCGCCAGAACAATACCTTCCAATCTTCCATGAGTATGTGTCTTTGATGCAGAGTGTTCTCTTTCACAGAAAAATGGTAGATGACCTTAACAGAGAAGTGAATGCCTCTCGTCATCAGGTTAATCAGATGGGCACCAGTCGTCAGATTGAAACAGAAGCTTGGTATCGTAAAAGATTCGCTGAGGCTCAAATGAATCTTAGTGATGTAACTCATGCCGCCCGTAGAAAGGCGAGGGAGTTACCCATTCACGCCTTCAAACGACTGAGAGCAATTGAGGTTCGTCTCGCCCCGTATTTAGGGGGCATCGGTAATATTTACAATCCAACCAACTGGAATTCCGCCTTGTTGGGAAAAAATGGAAATGTACATCAGTCATTGGAGCGAGGGGAGACTCGATGGAGATTGTCGAACAGTTGAGGTCTGAAGTCTCCGAACGAGCCGGGAGCCCGGAGGGGCTCCTGCGGCTTATCCATCTCATCATTGAGGAGATGGAAAAAATTGATGTAACCTCCCCTGAGGCCCCAAATCAATATGCGGCTCTGCTTCGTGCTTACGTTTTAGTGAAACGGCAACTGACGTTTTTCAACCGGCGTGCTGAGTTTACTGCAATCGACCAAACTGTCTACAACCAAACCGTGGGTCGTCTTAAGCACGCCATTCGGGAAAAGAGAGATGAGGCTCGTGAACATGCAGCACGTTTGATTTCTCCAGAGAAGTTGAAAGAAATCAAACGGTATGTGGGAACCCACTTGAATATTCGTCCAAGTGAGTTTATGGCCCGATTGGATGATGTAAAGCTACCATCTGGTCACAGTTATAACCGGATGACGAGTTGAATTTTAAGCTATGGGGTGCTTTATAGAGGGGTGCCCCCACAATGTTCCAGTTTACAGCCAAATTTTTGCAGGTCGCCGAGTCCAACTTCAACGGTTTTTCTGTCATGTCGCTTGACGAATTTGTTGAGCAAGAGGATGACTCTCTTCACATCGCCGCTGTCGCCGAGGAGGAAGAGGAAGAGGAAGAAGAGGCAGAAGAAACAAAGCCTAAAAAAGACAGCAAACCTGAGAAAAAAGATGATTCTGAGTTTGGCTTAGGCGCAAAAACCCGTCCGATGGAAGACGAGGAAATGCGTGAGTACGCGGACCGCATCATGCAGAATAGGGATGAGACGGGGAAGAAAGATAAGCAGAAGTATGATATTCACGACATGAGTCGGGATAAGTACAATCTGCCCTATCTTCACGGCAGCAATATTCCTATTGTGAATGAGGGGGGCAGAGAGTACGACCTCGCAGCCCTCAAAATTCAGATTATGAAACGTCCCGACAAGATTCTCAAACAGAATGAAAAGATGCAACACAGCGGCGGCAAAGCGGAGCAATTCTACAACATCGGACTTCCTGCTCTCAAGGGGCTGGCTGTCAATGAGAAGACGGGTAAGTTTGTAGTTGTGGATACTTGCCCCGGCTCTGGCCTCTGCAAGACATACTGCTATGCCATGAAGGGCAAGTATGTGCAGTTCGGGCAAACAAGTATGGGGTTGTCTCGAATTCTGAATTTTCTTTTGAATCATCCTGATAAATTCAAGTCTCGCTTGAAAGCAGAAATTGGCTTAGCTGTAGCCGATGCTGACGATGATACACAGGTAGTGGTTCGCTGGCACGATGCCGGGGACTTCTTCAGTCCTCAGTACATGAACATGGCATTCGATATTGCTCGTGCCTTTCCTGAAGTGAAATTCTACGCATACACAAAAGTGGGCGATGTTGTCAACGCGAAGAAGCCGAGTAATTTCTTGGTTTCTTTCAGCGAAGATGCCCAGCCTCGTGAAGTGAAAAAGGTTGACCTCACACAAATCAAACAGAGCAGAACTGTACCTCAGAAGATGTTTTGGGACCTGATTGTCACCAAAGGAGCCCACACAGTGAAGAATGAACACGGACAGGTACAGTTTAAGAGTGAGAAGGCGTGGGACGAGTTCAAAGACCGGCTCGTCGCAACCTACAAGATTCCCAAGAAAACCATTCTCTTCTACAATCAGTACATGGTGATGAGCGAGGATGAGGAGTTAGGCACCACCCCCAACTACTGGAATGTTGTAGTGCCTCCGGGGGGTGGCGATAATTCATCAAATGACCCCCTTGTGGGCGGAACCTACCTGATGTGGCACTAAAATAGGGCAAAAAAATTTCCTAAAAAACTAGCCAAAACAGTGGTCTCCCCGGTATACTGTATGTGAGGAGATTAACCGGCATGGCAACCAACCCAGTTTCCCTGCCCCGTGAGCGTAGCGTAGCGAAGTCCAAGCCAAGCAAGAGCCTGACTCGCAAGTCGAAGTCCACCCCGGCCAAGACCCTGAGCTACGAGCAGTACCAGAAGCTGACTGTGGTCAGCCAGATTCGTCGGGCGTTCATGCCCGGTGCCCGTTTGGCGGGTGCCCTCGGCGTCGTCCTCGGCGGTGCGATTCCTGTCGCCACTTACGTCATGATTCATGACCCTCGTGGCGTGGCTCTTATTCCCACTCTTTGGATACTGGTGGCTGGTTGCCTCCTGTACTCCGCTCCCAAGGTCTATCAGTGGATGGCAGTGGCGACCAGCAGCAAAGTCGCTGCAATCGGCTTTACGCTGGCAGCAGAGGGCATTCTGACCTTTGTTCCCATCCCTTTCCTGACCTACCTGTTCTTGGGGATTCTGGTGTTCATCAACGCCGTCGCCGCTGCTTGCTCCCTGCAAGTCCGCAAGGGTGATACCGGCAACGCCGAATCCTACAACGGTTCTCTTTCACTGCGGTAATTGAAAATCTCCTTGGGCTGGCTTCGGCCAGCCCAAATTTTTTCCTCAAAAACTAGCCAAAACTTGTGAGAAGCGGGTATACTGTAGCCATGGGACAATATGAGCGTGACCGCAACTACCTTGACGCTGAACGGCACTTCCAAGTAGCCGACCTGATGGCGTCCGCCGCCGTAGCCCTCACACCCATCAAGTACACTTTTTTTGTTGACTCGGAAGAGACCGTGGTCGGGCGTGACCCCGAGTACGCCGACATGGACAACCCTCGCGGTGAAATCATCCAGCTTCGTTATTTCATGGTCGCCGCAACCGACGCCGGTCGCTTGTATCGGTGGGGTTCGGAGCGCACGGCTGCGAAGGCTGAACAGGTGTTTCAACTCTTCGCCCCGGCTGTGGAACTGTGGCCGTTGTGGCGTTGCGTGTACGGCTCCGAGGCTTACGAGCAGGACGGCTGTGAACTCGAAACCCTCCAGTGGGAAATGGAAACTGAACTTGGACCGAACTGGCGGAATCACCCGCATGTGCAGCACTATCCGGCGCGGGTACTTTTGACTTAGGAGATTCACATGGCTGCGAAACTCAAATTGAAAGAAAAATCCGGTAGCTTTGAACTTTGGACTCAGGGCACATTTCGTGGCTTTGTCATGGTCGCGAAAGGGGAGCCCGGAGAGCCCCATCGGGTCGCAGTAGAGTTATACTCCGCTTCCGGCTTGGACGCAGCCAGTAGCGCCACCAGCGTCTTCAACCAACTCACTCAAGCTATGGCGAAAGCCACCAACCCCATTTGGAAACGCCGTCTAGGAGCCACAGCATGACACCCGCCGCCGTGCAATCGCAGCTTGTCACTCTTGAAGACCTCCCGGAAATCGCCGAGAGGTACGCGAGAAACTATTCGACCGTGGCTGAGTATCATGAGGCTCAGGACGCCGCCATCAATAACAACGCCAGCAAACACATTGAAGCCGGTCGTGAACCTTATTTGGTGAGACGGGATGCTATTGAGTTTGGTGTTCATCCCTACATCACTGTGTACGATGTGATGCGTGAGCGTCAGGATGGCTTGGTTGGAATCGCGACCAACCACCAGACCTACTTCCTTCAACCCAACACAATTCTGGCGTGGAGATAGTCATGCGAGTCAAGCCTTACATCGAGGTCATTATAGCCGCTCTCATGTTCGCAGCGTTCGCCTCTGCGGTTCGAAAGCGGAAAAGATGTACGCCATGTTGAAGGGAAAGTTCAAAATCGTTGGTTGCTGAGGATGTCATGGCTTATGAGGTTTTCAATCGGCGGTCGTCAGACACTTACATTAAGCGTAAGTGCCGTGAGACCGGCACCTACGTGGTATCTCGAACTTCAAACTGGCATTATTAGGAGCTACTGATGGCTCGTACAGAGGAACAAAAGTTGTTGATTCGTCTCGCTCGTAGGCTCAACGCCATCGCGGTACTTGCCGCGCAACAGGGCATCGTCTATCGGGGGCAGTTGTTGCACAACACACTGGAGCCCATTGCTGATGCATTGGCGTCGAGCGCCGGGTATGACGTAGTGTCTCAACAATGATTTTGGTGTAATTTTGCCTCGGCTCAGTATTAGGGGGCAGAGGTATTCTTCACCATGAGTTACACTCCCGGTACACTTCCCACTATAGTTGGGGGAATCGTTCTCGTCTTCGTCATTTTGGCGCTCGTGACCATCATCATTACATGGCCGGTCATGTGGCTCATCAACTGGCTCTTCCTGCCCTCGGTGCTTCTGGCTTTATTCGGCGTGGCAAAAATTGGCTTCTGGCAAACGTGGGCCTTGCTGTTCATCTGCGGGTCTTTGTTCAAGAGCACTTATACGGGCAACAACAAAAACTAGCCAAAAGTGAGTTTCGCTTTGTATACTACGGGTATGGTTAGTAGACGTGAGTTTACGGAGCGGTTTGGCGACCCTGCAAGCTTCGCTTTTAAGGGGCAGTTTTACCATTCGACTACCATAGCGAAGTGCGCCTTATGCGGACGTGACATCCGCAACGTCTACACCTTGTGCCCTCCACGAGGCCGCTCCGTCCCGTCAGGCGAGTGTTGCTTCAGGTTCTTCCAGAGATGGACTCCTGAGGTACACACTCGTCTTTTAGCTGCTCAAACCCTTTTGGGAGCAGTTAAGGACGGGATTCGGAGCGATGTAAAAATATACAACGCTATCGGAGATTTTGAACACCGGCTTCGTCAATGGAGAAAAGCGAAGAGACAGGCCATGCGAATGATTCGTGACCATAGGGAGTTCACTGGCGATAGCTGGCTCCCCAAGCCTCTCTTCGACCTCAAGGCCGAGGCTGAGAAAGCCCCCGGCAAAACCCCTCGTTGGTTCGACTCCCACCTTCCCGTTCTCACAAATAAGATGGAACTCGCCACTCAATTTTTGTTGACGTGTGCATAAAAGCGAGTATCTATATCTGTTGTAGAGGATATTTATGGCTTCACTGTACCTGCGGGTGAACGGCATTGAAATCGACAGCCTTAAGATTCGGAGGAAGATGATTTCCGGGGCACCGATAGGTGAACGGGAGTTAGTTATCGAGGACCCGATCTTGGGAAAATTCGCTATTGACGACAGCTTCATTATTGAAGCCCGTCCCGACCGGCGTAGAAAATGGCGTACGTCTTCCATAGCCGACCTATTCGAAATGATAGGCAATATCCCTAGTTTTCAACTATGACTTCTCTATAGCAGAAGCTAGGAGGTTGTGCCACCATGGGCAGCATATACGACGAAGAAGATTTCGATGACATCGACCTCGAACGTGAACGCGAAGAGGACGAAGACGAAGAAACATTAAAGGAACTCGACGTTGACGAGAACGGCCATGTCATAGAGGGTCGTCGTCGCAAACGCCGTAATCGAGATGACGAGTATGAAGAAGATTTCGATTACGAGGAACGGCACCCTGAGGACTACGAAAAAGAGGAATGATTGAATGATCGACCAAGAGCACGCATCTCCTGAGGCCAATGCTAAGGGGGTCTGCCACACGGACGAAGAATGTGTGCAGATGTACTCCGACCTATCTCCTGAACTCAAGGCTCCCGCCTTGGCTATGCTAGTCACAGAACTAGCTCCCGTTCGTGAAGAAATTGCTTCCGCATATAGAGATGATCCTGACGGCTGGCACGTGCCTTTCCATTTCTCTTGGGGCATGGCTGTGCGTAATCTACTCCGCAGCAAAGAGTTTGGAGAAAAATATTTTGGCGTTCACAATCTGGATGACATTTATGTGCCTCTTGTGGAAGAGGCGTTGCAGTTAGCTGTAGCTGATGACACGTTGGAACGTGAGACTTTTACGATCTGGAACGGTCACATCGTTGGCAACTCTGAGTGGGATGACTTAGATGAGGGTGACCAAGCGCGGTGGAAAAAGATGCTGGTCAGAGCGAGGAAGAAGTAAAGTGATTATGGGGGTCTCTAGTATAGGAGACCCTGATGGAAGACAGACTCATCTTTCCTACAAGCATCGAGCAAGTGGGAACCGGCGAACTTGTTCACGACACATTTCCACAGTGCAAATGGACAAACGTGCTTGATGAACCCCAAGCCTACTACATCTCCGACATCAAACTGGACATCGCCCCTGTGGTGTTCTTCGAGTGGGCATATCAGACCCCTGCTGGGATGGGGCCGATTCTCTTCTACTGTCTGAATCTTTCCATACAATTCCTTGTCGAGCCCACCGATTGGATGATAGATATTGGATGACAGCAGATATGCTGGAGAACAAGTATATCGGCAATCGTTTGAGGATGCCACAAAACAAGCCACCGAGAGAGGCACCATTCAGTATCTGAAGAGTGTTGAAGGGCGTGTTCTAACCGTGCTTGAGGCTGCGTTCTCCAGCCCGGAGCAGCGCGAGGCGGTCAAATCCCTGATTAAGAAAGAATTTCGCAGGGAAATGAACAAAGTCAATCGCTTACCTGACGAGGATTGAGATGAATACCAATGAACTGGACAAAGAACTTGTTGATATTGACAAGGAGCCAGAGAGTTGGTTTGACCAGCTTAACTCCATGTTTGATGGCGACGTGACTGTGCTTGAAGTTGAAGAGGCCGACTCAGGGTCAACTCTAGGCTCGATGGCGATATTGCTGTAGCCGGTCGAGTATTAGAGTAAATGAGCGAAGAGTCTATCCAGTGTCCCCTAATCACTACCTACACTACTCTCAAGGGGATTGACCCGGAGACATTGGAGAAACTATACTTCCTCCGCAAGTGGGACATCAAAAGGGACGACGCCGGGGTGATTCACAACCCCGTGCCCTTCAAGTGGCCTGACCTTCTCCGTAAGACAATTTTCGACATTGATAATGAGTGCGACTCGGGCATCCCGCTTGAGTTGCGTCAGTACCAACTTCAGATGGTTCATCATCTCATTCGGATGAACAGGTTCATCAATGGAGATGCTGTAGGGTTAGGCAAGACTTTGGATGTAGTCACCGCTGCCGCGTGGCTCAAACAACGCAAGCCCGAATACAAAATCGTCATTGTCACTACCAAATCTACCACTTACCAATGGCGGGATGAGTTTCTACGCTTCAGCTACCTGCGACCTTATGTAATGCGGGACACCTATCGGGGGTTGTCCTCGTCCGAAGCCCGACAGGCCCAGATGGAAAGTTTCTTCAGGGGCGACAAGAAAGATGTGATGATTGTCAAATACGACTCCATCAAAGGCACCCGAAAGAAAGTCAAAGGGAAGTTCGACTCCAATGGAATTCCAGTCAAGGGTGGCAGAGAAGCCGAGAGCGGCGATGTAGCGTTCTTCACCAAGATTTTCAAGAAGAACAAGGACAGACTAATACTCGTATTCGATGAGTGCCACAAGTTCAAGGGCACCGGCACGGCTATTCGCAATCTCGTCTTCAGCATCTCCCGTCAGGCAGATAAGACGTGGGGCTTGACTGCCACGGTGATGAAGAACTCTCTCAATGAGTTCTATGCGGTCGCTACAGCCCTTGGTATCTGCCCGTTCGGATTCATGCCTGAGTTTGTTGAAGAATTCTGCATCATGCGGCCTCAGTATATCGGCGCTGGGCGCAAGAAGATGGTGCTCGTCGGGTACCAGAATATCCCCAAGTTTAAGGCGGGTGTTCGCCCATTCTTCCTTGGTCGAAGCCAGCGACAAGTGAAGGAGCCACTGCCCCGTCTTTCGACCATTTATCACCCACTTGATTTGACCGACCAACAGATTGACCTTCTGGAAGACATCAAGAATGGTGTGTTCATTCTACCCCCGGCTCTCATCAAGGATGCCTCAGGCGATTTGCATGAATGTGAACGCGACCCGAGCAGCATGATGACGCAGTTGAGCGTCCAGCAGCTTGTCGCTGACCACCCGGCTATGCTTGACCCCGGCAACACTAAAGAGTTCTTCACAACCAAACTGAGCCCCAAGGAAGAGGCATTGTTGGACATGTTGGATGGTGACCTCGCGGGTGAGAAAGTCATCGTCTTCACCAAGTACAAAATGTGGATTGACCGGCTGGAGAAACTGACCAAAGATGGGCACTTCACCGACCGCAAATTCCTCCGTATCACCGGCAATGAGAATGAGAAACAGCGGAACGATAACAAACGGTTGTTCCAAGGGAGTCCCGACCACAACTTGATTGTGGTCAACGCGGCTGGCATCGAGGGCATCAATCTTCAGCAAGCCGCCCACATGGTGCTGCTCGATGTACCGTGGTCATGGGGCGACCTGATTCAGTTAGTTGGCCGCATGGTACGTATGGCGTCCCCACACTCTGCTTGTACTCTACATATCCTCGTAGCCAAGGGTACTATTGATGAATATGCTATCGAGACATTGAAAGGCAAGAAGGGGGTCTTTGAGCAAATTCTTGGAGAGAGTCATAGCGCCGGAATTCTGGACGAGAACGTGTTTCTTGACCTTGATTCAGGGATGGAGGCTGGCAACTCTGACGAGGAGTATCAATCTCTGCTCAAGGCTCATGTTAAAAAAATTGGACTTTCCACCTTCTTAGTAGGAGACCAAATTGCTGAGGCTCGTAATAACAAAGAGTACAAGATGGTCTTTGAGAGGGAGAAAAAACATGGAAAGAAACGGAACCGTAAGACTGAAAATATCGACACAACAAAATGGGGAAGCATCGAAGAGTTGTAAGGGGTGTGGCGTGCAGCATGATGGTTCGTTCGCCACCGGCCAGTATTGTTCCAAACCGTGCAGCTTACAAAATAGAAATCGGCTTGCACGAGAACGAGCATACCAAAGGGCAGTCAGTAACCGACCTCCTCACACACTTCGGGTTGAACGTCACGACAATGAATATCGTTACATTTTTCTTTGTAAGGAATGCAAAGAGATAGAGGTTTGGCATCCGGTATACTATTTTGGCAACCCGAAAAAATACGGGCACCTTCTAACCTACACCTGTCGCAGGTGTGCCAATAGGCACAACTGGGATAAAAAACGTAGACCTTATGAGTCAATGTTCAATCGTCTCAAAGAATCTGCGACTCGGCGTGGAGTTCCGGTTAGGTTGACGTTAAAAGAATTCACCACGTTTACGACTATTACGGGTTGTACTTATTGTGGGTCCGACATTGTATGGTACCCACGCGGGGTTGATGGGTCACATAACCTTGACAGAAAAGACAACTCTCAGGGGTACAACGTGAAAAATTGTGTCGTTTGTTGTGGGGAGTGCAACAGAATCAAAAGTAATCAGTATTCTTATTCTGAGATGCTTCGAATTGGAAGCATACTGAAGGAACTTAGGGAGCTATAGTATGGTTCATGATGTGAGTTGGCCGATGATTTTTGTCGGCTGTATAGCCGTCAATTTCGGAGTATGGGTCGCCAAGCTGATTAGCAAGCGAGACAGGTTTACTTTCGACACTTGCTTCTATCTCAGCATGGGCTACCTCATCGCTGCGTCCACTTTCAAGTGGGGGTGGTAAATGGGAATCAAGGGCGAACTGTACTTGCGTGACCTACTGCGATTGCGTATACCCACCCGGTGAGCCTTGCGAGTGTTCAGGTATGGCGAAAGACCCTCATTGCATGTACTGCTGTCAGCATTTGACACCAGAGCAGGAAATCAAATGGCGTCAGGAAGTAGAAGAACAAGAAACTAAGTGGCGTCAGGAAGAACCTCCATCACTGCCGAAGGGGTATTAAGAAGTATGAAACCGATTATCACTGGTGTCACAGTCAGCGTGGATGTGGGTGACAAAGAGTACGGTAATGGGCAGTCTTGTTTCATGAACATTCAGGGCCGTTACCCCGAGCCCAGC
>Ga0181520_10004578_pt1 | contig 22969 bp, 12 predicted proteins | sample PEATcosm2014_Bin_29_FD_132451 | JGI IMG/M metagenome (GOLD analysis project Ga0181520, IMG submission 132451) | Peatland microbial communities from MTU Mesocosm Facility, Houghton, MI, USA - PEATcosm2014_Bin02_30_metaG | ecosystem: Environmental > Terrestrial > Soil > Wetlands > Peat | place...
CGGGACCTCGGCCTCGGCGCCGAAGTTCAGCACCGGCACAACCAGCAGATCGCCCACGCGCACCGGGAAGCAGACGACCGGCGTGTCCTCCCGCCACCAGACCGGCGAGGTTACTCCTGACGAAAGGATCATCTCGCCGGGGCGCATGGCATAGGCCACATCCGCGGCGCGCCAGCCCTTCTCGCTGATCTGCGAGACCCTGCCCGAAGTGCAGGGCGTGAACCCGAAGGCCACGCACATCGCGAGATAGCGGTCTTCATCCGCCCAGTACAGCGGGAGCATCGCCCGCTTCGGGGTGCGCAGGATGCCCGTGTCGAAGCAGAACTCGACGGTCTGCCGCCAGGGTGTCGAACCGGAGAAGAAGCCGCACTCCAGCCAGTGCATGTCCGCGTACGGGAAGTTCTGCGCGTTGAGCAGGACCGCGCGGTCGGGGTCGGAGGCATGGACCGTCTCGTACTGGCGCTGGTAGAGGTTGTCCCAGGCGTCGGGGAGCACCGCGCGGCGGCTGCGGAAGTCCGTGTTCTCCAGCGGCGCGCCGCCGTCGCAGTAGATCCAGCCCGGCATATAGACATCGCACACGGCCTTGACGCGCGAGAGGTAGTGATCGACCCACTGCGGATTGAGGGGGTTGAAGAAGTACATGTAGCCGACCGGGTTGTCGCGGAAGCCGCTGAACATCGGCTTGCCGTCGACATCGCCCAGCGTCCACTCCGGGTGCTTCGCGAAGGCTTTCGTCACGCTGTCGATGAGACAGCCCTGGATGTACATGCCGATGCGCGTGCGCCCGTCGCTTTGGAAGTCGGCGACGTTGCGCTTCAGCCAACTCGCGGTAAGGGCCAGGTTCCCCGGCTCGTTGAGGAACACGCCCTCGGTGTCGTAGTCGCCGTCGAGGCACCAGGCGAACAGCCCGAGGGGCAGGTTCATGCCGCCGAGGCGTTTGACCACGGCGTGGGCGTCGGTGATCTGGTCGGGCGTGCTGGGCGGGTCGAATTGCCAGAAGCTCCCGACCTTCATCTCCGCGCACCAGGGGCGCACCGGCAGGTTCTCAAGAGCGCGCTGATCGGGCTGGGCGCGGAAATGCCGCCACACATCCAGGTAATCGCCGGGGGTGAGGTAGTAGTGCATCGTGGCTGAAATCGGGGCGCGGTCGCCATCGAGTATATGGAAGGCCTCGAAATGCCAGCCGGTAGGGGTGTACGTCAGCCCGTGCTTATCCGCCCCGCCGTAGGACCCGGTGAAGGCCGAGGGCATCACATGACGCCCGTTGACTGCATACCGGTAGTGGCCGATGCCGCCGCCCGAGGGCAGGAATCCCGCGACGATCCGGTTGTCCCAGCCGGAGCCGGAGACGACATCCTGCGCGAATTTCGTTGCCGGTTGCACCCCGCTCAGATCGCGCTCGGGCGCGGAGGCCCAGGACTGCCGGGGCGAGTAGTAGAGCGCCCCCTGCCGAAAGGCGGGGTCCAGGGTTGCCACCGAGTAGACGTGCAGCTCGCCGCGCGAGGTCAGTGGCTGGATCGTGATCGTCTTCGTCAGCGCCCCGTCGCCGGTGAGGCCGTAGGCCTTCGTCACGCGGATACCGAGGCGCTTGTTCCGGCACTCGAAGCTGACGCCGCCCTGCGTCCGCCGCTGCGAGACGATCTCATCCTCGCGCTCATCGCTGCGGGCGAGCGTATCCGTCTGCAGCAGGTATTGGTCATAGCAGGGCGCGAGGACCGCCTTGCCGGCGCGGCTCGCGGAGACGATGTTGCCGTGCGCCGCCGAGATTGTGAACTGCCCTAATGTGACATCCCCGAACGCCGCGCCGGCCAGGAGGGCTATCGCCGCCAGGCTAGTAGAGAGCCACTTCATCGAGTGTCGCCTCCTTGCCGTCAACGGTGCTGAGGATGCGCAGCCGTACCTGGCGCGTCACCGTCGGTGTGAGCGCGGTGCGCTGTCGCGCGGCCTGTGTGTTGCCCGTCACATGCGCCAATTCCACCCACTCCCCGCCGACCAGGCCCTCGACGATCATCTCGGCGGGCGTGCCCTCGGTCTGTAGCTTCTCAGCGGAGCGGCTCCACTCCAGCGCGTGGACCTCGGCATCCTTGCGCAAAGTCAGCGTGACCGTCGCCGGGCCGGGAGCGCCGGCCTTCCACGAGTTCTCCTCGCCGACCTTGCCGTCCACAAGATGCGCCGCGGAGTAGTTGCGGCGAAAGATCGAGCGCCCGGTCGAGACGACGGCATCGCGGGCGAGATTTGCGCCGGTGCCGGCCTCCAGGACCTCGAACTCGTCAAGCATCGGGTCGCCCCCAAGGCCCGCGGGCAAGCCCTTCGTGATCCGCATGCGGACCTTCGTCGCGGTCAGCGGCTCGAAGGTGTGCAGGATGCGAATGCCTGCCTCGGAAAGCTGCGCCGGCCCGATGAAGAAGTCGGTCCTGCGGGCCAGTTCGACCCAGGTTTTGCCGTCGGCGGAGGCTTCGATGACATAGTCGCTCGGCACATCGGACGCGCGCGCCCAGCCGGCCTCCTGTTCGGTGCCGCGGTCGATCAGTGGCCGGCCGTCGCGGCTCCAGCGCACGCCGGAGATACGCTTCGGCTCCTTAAGGGTCACGAGGACCTCCCCGGTGCTCGGCGTTCGTCCCACCAGCACCGCCTTGCCGTACAGGCCGTCGTGCAGCTCCGGCACGTCCTCGGCGCGCTCGATGGAGGGCGCGGTGGACGAGGCGGTCACCTCGGCTCCGTCGGAGAGCCGCGCGGGGAGGCGGTCGGGAAGCGGGGCCTTTGCCAGGGGGATGCTGTCGCAGCCGACGTACAGCGCCTCGTCGCACACCCGCACCTCGTCGATCAGCGCGCCGCACGGGGCCCCATACATGCCCGTCTCGCCGATCTGCAGCGGGGTCCTCGGCGGGGTGAAAGTCATCGGCTCGGCATACGCGGCGGTGGCGACGAGCTTGCCATCGGCGAACAGCCAACTTGAATGCTGCGTCCAGCTAGCCGCGATGTGGTGCCACTCGCCCCTCTTCCAGCCTAACTTGTGGCCGTCGTAGGTGATGCAGTGGTCGACGCCGTCATTGATGTTGAACGCGAGCACCTGCGCCGCGCCCATCCGGCCGTGGTAGTACAGGTTGATGCTGTTCCAGTTGCCGCCCTCCATGCGAAAGCCGATGAAGTTGCGCTGGTCCTGCTCGGTCCAGTCCCAGGCGGTCTTCACCCAGCACTCGAAAGTCCCCTGCGAGAAGTCGGCGGTCTTGTCGAGGGGGACACTCAGTGACTGGGGCGCAGTGCCGGTGACCCCAGCATCGAGCGCCCGCCCCTGCGGCCCATCCCCCGGAAAGCCGCTCCCCGGCGGTCCGAGGTGGGCCGTAGAATCGGCTGTGGCCAGGCGGTCGGCCGAGGTGGCGAAGTCGTTCACGTCGACGGCGGCGGTACCGTTGAAGTGGCCAAGGATTTGCTTGGCGAGCGCCGGGCGACAGAGGGGCAATGCGAGAAACACAAGGGCAAGGGGCAACGCGGAACGTGCAAGGGAAAGACGCATGGGTGGTCACCGTAGGTTGCAGGGCTGGGGGGCAGTCACGCCTCCGTATGGGAGGACGTGTGCGAGACGATTCGCCGCAACGGGGCGGGGACCTGCGAAGGCACGAAGAAAGGCCGACAGCACCGCCCCACAAGACTTTCACTGCTCCCGCAACAGCCGAATGGCCAGTCGGTGCCCTACCAGTCGCGCTCTTCTTCGTCGCGACGCCACATTCGGATGTCGGCTTCGATAGGTTCCTGCAAGGTCATAGCCCAGTCCCGGACCGATGGCTCAGGATCGTCCACCCACTGCTCTACGAGGGCGAGTTTGGACAGGAGCCAGTCGGACGTGTTGCCCATGTGGAGCCCGGACAGGAAATTGGCCTGTAGCTCGTTTCTTACTCGGTCGCAGTCGAACGCCACCAGTATCGCCCGCGCAGGATCGGCAAGCGGAACCCCGCCGACCGGAGACATGAGGGCAGCTAGGGACGGGCCGTTGGGCTCGTGGCTAGCAGCCCACTCGACCAACACCTCAGCGCCCACGTGTTTCCCGTACCACCCGCGCAGGCCGAACAGAAGGGACAGAAGCGCTCCGTCCCCCTGCAGATGGCACGCGATGAGGTTCCAGACCTCACGCGGTGCGCGTGTGGTCGCGTGCACCAGTGTCTGTGTCACAGCGTCTTCAGGGAATAGGTAGACATGGTCTCCTGTGGCAGCCATGATGAAAGCCCGTACGACCCGCACGGGGTCCTCGGCAAGCACAGACTCTGCCAGTTCACTCCAATGGTAGCGGTTCATTGTGCCTTGGAACACACAATCGGGGCGAGCCTCAACACAGCGCCACACTAGGTCGTTGACGAGTTTCGGGGTATCGTTCCCTCGGTCGCGGCGCTGCTTCACAACCTCAAAGGCACTTCCCACGACTATAGGGTTCTCAGCCGCGAGCATCAGGCCGACTACCTCGCTGAATGCTGATCTGGGGGCGTCGGCAATCCAAGGGCTGAAACAGACCTGCGTCAGCCACTCCAGTGGGGCCTTTCCCTTCTCGACGAGGGCGGTCAACCGCTGCGCTGCTCGCGAAGAGGGGGTGTATGCAATGGATGCGCTTACGGCCACAGCCGGGGGCAGGCCGGGCGCGGTGTCCCATTGGTCAAGAAGGTCTTCCAGCCATTCCCTGCCACGGTGCTCCGACGCGCCGCCGAGGTAATGTGTGAACAGGCGTGCGTCTCCGCCGCCGGTGACCTGCGCTAGCGGGCGGAGCCACGTTAAGTTTTCGTCGATCCGCCCGATGACCCAGCCCAATCGCCCCGCATAGTGGGCTTCCCCGGATGTCAGCCAGTCTATCTCGGCGAGAAGCAGTTCAGGCCGCTCCATAGCCTCTTGCGCAAGCGCGTCGATCTCGGCGTCCTGCTGATCTCTCGAACTCAAGGCGGCTGTCCATCGCCGCAGCCGGTCACCGAACGAGCGGCCCTCCAAGCGCGCCAACAGCCTCTCAAGTCGCCTTCGGAAGCCTTCCGATGTCCCTTCATCGGCTAGTGTGAGCAGCATTTCTGCTTCGTTCCGCGCACGAAGCCTCTGCGCTTCGGTGTCGAAGGTTAGCCCCTCAATGCGGGGAAGTACGTCCGCAGCGAACCCTACGCGACACAACTGCATCCAGTGTTTGAGGAGGGTGTCCCGCGCCAGTCGGGCTATCTCGGTGTCATCACTACTCATCGCCTCATCCAGGAGGTTCAGTGCCGACTGCCGGGCCTCCAAGTCCTCTTGAGGCGTGGGCGACCAAGCGACGGGGACCGCGCGGCCGCCTTGCACATCGCCTACGACAGAGCCGACCTCGTAAGTCTGAAGTGCCGCGCCGATTGCCCTAACGGCTAGATGGCGTTGCTCCGCGGAGGGGTTGCGGAGGGCTTCGCGTATCAGTTCGTGCCGCACGATGGCAGGTTCGGGTGTTCGGCTCAGGTGCGTTTGGAAGAGCGACACCCAGACCCCCGAGGCGTTGTTGCCGTAGCTCTCGTTCTCGGCCTCGGCCAGTTTCAGTAACATCTGGGCAGCGGCGAAGAACGTCTCGGGAAACCGCGCGAGTCGCTGCAACGTCCATACCACTTGCCTTCTGCCCTTCTTGAAGGCAAGTAGATCGTCGCGGGGGAGCCCGCCGATGAGTCGCTGCAGTGCCCGCATCCCGGCCTGTGGTGCCCCCTGCGCCAAGATCCCGAGCAGTTCCGCCGCGAACTCGTCGTCTAGCTGGTGCGCCTCGGCAAGCGGGCCTCCGGGGGCCGTTAGGCGTTCAATCAGACCACGCGCGTAGTCCTCATCTCCGATGTCCGCCAGTCGCCTCAACAGAGATGTGCGACTATCGTTGCTGGGGAGACTCCAGAAGAAGACGTTCATGATCTCCGCTGCGCGTTCGTCCCATACCTCGCGCGCGAGCCACACCGCCAAGATCGTAGGGGTGACATAGCGGTAACGCCCTCGCGGTGCCAGCACCTGATGTTCGTGCATCCTGCGACCTGCCTGCTGCATGGCGGCGAAGTCGATATGAAGGAAGCCAGCTATCTGCCGGCCTTCCTCGGCGATCTCGCCCTCCATTCCAACGCGCCGCAAGAGGGCCAATCCCTGCATTGCGCGTCGATCAGCGTCGTCTGGGATGAGTGCTCTGAGGAGTTTGCGTACTGAGCCATCTCGGATCAGTTCGGCGGTGGCTGCCTGCGGCTGCGCCCGCAGCAGTCTGGCCAGACAAACCGCCAGTTTCACGTAACCTTCGGCCATCCTGACGACGTACTCCACTGCCTCGTCCGTCAAGCCGCCGATACTCCTGAGCAATTGCCGCAGACACTCATCGTCAAGCTTCGTCACCGACACCACGGGGGTTGAGGTGACCGTTTCTGGGTCTGTACCGATGGTGATAAGCTTCACGCGCGAGCCGCACGCTGACGCCCAACCTTCCAGTCGCTCCGACTCCGCGAGATCGCATTCGTCCACCACGAGGGCGACCGTGGAGTTCTGCCGGTTCTGTATCCAGGTAAGCGTCCCCGAGTTCCTTAGGGCATCGGGCTGGTCGGCATAGAGTGTTCGCTCAGTCCAACTGGTATCGCGCAACGCCTCCAGCGCCAAGCGTGTCTTGCCCACACCAGCGCCCCCCTCGATGCGGAATGATGCTCGCGAGGTCGGGTCATCCAACCAGGTGCCGATATCCTGCATTGCGCCTTCACGCATTGCATCTGACTGGAACGCTACGCGGTGTGCCTCCTGCCTCGACCAGAACTCGTGCCGCTGCAGGTCCGCATGCGGACGCCGGAAGTGCGGGAGCAGCGCAAAGGCAGGGATATCCCTTGCCCACTCCGCCAGATGGCTGGCGCTGTACACATTACAGAGACCGGGCGGGATGCCGTTCGCGTCACACCAAGTGGTCGCAGCCTCTCTGAGGGTTTCCACGTCGCGCGGTGTGTGGTCATGGCCGCACGCGAGTCGCCAGTATGCCCCTCGCTGGAGAGCACTTCTCACGGCGGACTTCTCAAGTTCCTTCTTCACTTTCGCCGCTGTCTGCTTGCCAGCTCTGAACTGCCAGATACTCTCGCCGGGGGGGAGCCAATCAGTGCCCGGTTCGCCGACGTCGTTGACGCGTGCATCGATCCCTCCGTCAGGATCATTGAGCCGCAGAGTCGTGTCGACGTTGGTCCGCGGCAAGCCAACACGCTCCGCTTCGGCAAAGAGCAGGTGGCTCAACAGATCGACGAACTCGGCCGGCTGTAGACGCGCAATGTCGTCACTGTCAATGCTGAATGGCATCTTGGCCCTCCCAGCTTCCAGATAGCCTGAGGCAGACGCTCGACCATAGGAAGAAAGCTCGCGGCGCGATTAGGCACCGCCCCATACCGGCTGCGCTGGGGCCAACTCCCAGGCCTGCAGTGACCTGACCTCGCTGCGCCCGCCGCGCGAGAACGCGGCCACACCACGGCCCGGCCCGACCGGCAGGACCACCGGCGTGGCGACCTGCGCGCCGTCGTTGGCGAAGACCTCGATCACCGAGCGGTCCAGGAACACGTGCAGCTTCAGCGCTTGGGAACCGCTCACGGGCGGGCAGTCGAAACTGCGGTCGGCGATGGTCAGACTGCGGCCGTCGAAGGCGATCTCCACCCCGCCGTCGTTCTCCGGGGAGTGGCGCAGAATCAGGCCCGCCGTCGCGCCGTTCTCGGGCGCGAGTTCGACGATCAGCTCCAGCGCCTCGCCCTCAATCCCGGCGATGGGCACACATTGATCGTCCACCGCGAACGACGCGAGCGTGCGCTCATTGCGCCGCAGCACGCGCAGTTCGGGCACAGGCTCCTGGCGGGGGAGGCCGTCCGGGCCGAGAGACAGCAGGCGCGGGAGGGCCATGCAGCCGTTCCACTTGCGCCCCGGTCCGAAGTCCAGCAAGCGCCCCAGGAAGATGCAGCGCCCCTTGTCGTCGAGCAGCACATTCGTGCCGTAGAAGCAGCCCGTCTTCTCCAGCGTGCCGTGCGTATCCGCCTCGAACCGCAGTGTGTCGAGCGAGAATTCCCCGATGTGGTAGTCCACCGGGCCGAAAGGCGAAGTCATCAGCATCCAGCGCCCGCCCAATTCGACGAAGTTCGGGCACTCGCCGGAGATGCCGGTCATCAGGCCTTGATAGCGCCAGGAGGTCAGGCCCGGATCGGTCGCCTCATAGATCGGCGTGCCCGGCCCGGCGGCCCCGATGACCATGAAGGTCCGCCCTGCCTTCGCGAAAATGAACGGGTCGCGCCAGCCACCGTCGAAGCCGGGCCGCCCGTGTTTCTCCAGCGACAGGATCGGGTTGGCGGGGTGCTTCTGCCAGGTGACGAGGTCCCGGTCGCCCACAGCGGCCCATTGCTCGAAGGGGCCATCGCCCCCGGCGCGGGTGTAGAAGATCATCGGCCGCCCGTCGCCGTCGAAGCATGCGGTCCCGGACCAGCACCCCGTCTCGCCCGCCTCCTGCGACGGCCAGATCGCCGGGGCCAGATGCTCCCAGTGCACGAGGTCTCGACTGCGCGCGTGCCCCCAGTAGATCAGGTCGCCGAACCCGGGCACGAACGGGTTAAGCTGGTAGAAGATGTGATACCAGCCCTCATGGAAGAGCGGGCCGTTGACATCATTCATCCACCCGGCGGGCGGGCAGAAGTGGTACAAAGGCCGGTCAGGATCGGCCGCTGCCTCAGCCGCCACAGCCTCCATCGCGTCGATCGCCGCTTGTACTGCGGGGTTGGTGGCAGTCATCGTTGGGGTGTCCTCCAGGGTTCGTGCCTTGCGCAAGTCGCGGGTCAACCTGTTGCCACGGCTCACACAGGCGGCATGGCCATCTGGCCGAGCGCCCATTGCCGATGAAGAGGGCCATAACCTGCTTATCGCGAGCGGCGCTGCATCAGTTCGGGGCACGGGCGATAGAAAGGACCAGCTACACAGGGCCCGCAAGGGAGAGATGAACAGCCCATCACCTCTTGGCGGCGGGGCGCTGTCGGTGAGAAGGTTAGACGTCATCCTTACTCGCGGTCGTCCACCCGTGACTGGAACCCGGGAAAGCCTCGCGCCTCCGCGCGCTGACAGAGGTCGCGGTACACTTGCTCACAGGCGAGCGCGGCAACGTCCATCATGTACCTGTCGAAGTCGTAACATGCGCTCTGGCCGGGCAAGAGCACGCCCTCGTGCCCTGCAGCTTGTCTCAGGATCCCGACGTACACCATCGCCGCTGCCGTGATAGCGTGACAGATGTCCGTGACCTCGCCGAGGCCGAAGCGTGCGTAGGCCAGAGCGAGACCTCTCGTAGTCACCGTCTTCTCCAAGCAGCCGACCCAAAACGTGACCTGCTGATATACGAACCAGTCGAGGTCCCTCCGCGCGGTATCGTCTCCTACTGCCTTTAACGCGAGGTGGAGCAGGGCCACGGGTCCAGTGCCGTCCGCCGGGGATGCGCCCTGCTCTGTGTAGCGGACCCTGCTGCCTGCAGAGGCTGCGCCGAAGATGCTGCCAAACACATCCTCCCACACGTCACTGCCGCGCGCCGCGCCGCGTGCACGTGCGGCACTGTGCGTCACCCCTTCGCCGAGCGTACCCTCCATAGCCGTGCGAACACTCGGGCCGCCAGCACCTGCGCTCATGGCGAGTGCCTTCTCGATTACTAGCCTGTGAATGTCAGGCAGGGCGTCAATCGCCTGCGAACGCTTGGCTTCCTCGGGCGACGCCAGGAGTCGGAGCACAGCTCGCGCATCCGTGCTGGGCATTCCGCTCGGCAACAACGCCGCGAGTAGCTCGTCGTAGGCCTGGTCGTATGGCATGCTGACGAAGCTTGCGTAACGTCGGTCCTTCAGGAGCACCGGCACATCACAGTCTCCAATCTTGCAGACCAGCACGCGGGTGCGGTCGTCGTCGATCTGGTCCCAGAGGAATGGCTTCAGTTCGGCCTGCACCCACCTGGAGCCCGCCGATGCCTCTGACAGCATTACCACGAGGAAGTCCGCCTCGGCAATGCCTTGGCTGATCTTGTCGAGTATGGAATCGCCGACCTTGATCTCGGCTTCATCCACCCAAACACGAACGCCGTCCCGGCGGAGGTCAGCCGCCAAGCGGCGGACGAACTCGTGATCCTCACTGGAGTGACTCAGAAACGCGCTCGGCTGCGTTCCCATGGATTGCCCCTCTACATTGCTATCCGTTATCGGGTCCTTCATATCGCCTTCAGCACCCCACACAGCCCTGGCCTTCGTTGTCATCGCTGCCCAACTTCCGGCCAAACCAGGCACGCGTCCTGTGTCACGCCCTCTTGCTCTTGAGGAGTCGCAGCGCCGCCTCCAGGTGCTCAACGGCCTTCGCTTCCGTCCCGCCCGCCTGGCGGACGTGCTTCGCGATCTCCCGGCGGGTGTCTGCGTCGGCGAGCGCCTTGCCGACCTCGGGGCTCATGTCGAAGCCCCATTCCGACAGCCACACCTTGCTGCCCAGGTCGGCGACTTCGTCATACAGCGCGGCGGCGGTTTCCAGTTCGTCCAACGCTTTGCGCGGCAGATCGCCCGGCGTGATGGCGCCGACCATCAGGCGCAGGTACCTCGCGGCGTTGTGGCGTTCTTCCAGCATGACGCATTGGTCGCCATGCACCATCGTCCGCGTGCCGAGGACTTTTGGGTTCCCGGTCGGGTAGTCGCCGTCCACTTCGAGGCCCGACGCCCAGCCCTCGTAGGCCGCCAGGCCGGTGATGTGGTCGGGGTGTGTCGGGCGTTTGGCCGTGCGCTCGAGGTCCACCGCCCATTTCAGCGATGAGATCAGGATGTTGCGTTTCGGCGGGATCGGCTTGCGGTCGCCGATTCTAAGGAGCGCCACCTCGCCCGCCCAGGTGGCGGTCTCGAACCAGTTGCTTTTCTCATAGTAGCCGGGCAGTGCGGGGTCCTGGAAATAACTGTAGCCATACAGCACCTTGCCGCCCTGGTCGTAGCCCGTGATGATGCCGCATTCGGGCGGGCCGATAATGCCGAAGGCCAGAAGCGGCCTCCCCTTGGCGATGTTCTGCCGGACCGCGCGCGCGATCCGCGCTTTGTCGCCGGTCCCTACCGGGCGGAACTCATATCCCAGGGCCTCGGCGGCGCGGTCGGAGGGCTCGGGGGCCAGGTAGCTGAGGTCCACGTTGCCGCCGTCATCGCGGTTCCAGAAGCGCCGGAAGGCCGCGCCGGTGACACCCATGAGGTAATCATAGTCCACCGGATCGCCCAAATACTGCATCACCGAGTACAGCGACCCCGGGAACGGGCACAGGTGAACGTGATAGCCGATCTTCGGTACGCCCTCGAGCACGAGGCGGTCGGGGGCCGCGCCCGAATCGCCGGGCGGAGCAGGTGCTGATGTCATGGGTATCCCTTCTGTCACATACGCGCCGACTTCGGTCGCCGGACGGTGGAGAGGCCGGGCTACGAGCGCAGCGAAGTATCCGACCCCTCCTCGACGGCAGCCGCCCGCTCAGTATGCGCCGAAGATGACCTGTCGCGGCTGGAGCGTCACTTGGTTGGCGACCGCGGTGTCGGTGCGCCAGTCGCGCAGCTTCGCGTCGGCGACATTCCAATGCAGCGTGACTGTGACGGGCTGACGCATCAGGTTCGCCAGATAGGCCAGCCGGCGGCCACCTTCGTGCGCGGTGCGGGTCTCGATGCCCCAGGCCGGGCGGCCCTCCGCGTCGAGGGCGGTCAACTCGCGCTGGACGCCTGCGGCTCGCATCCACGCATCGAATTGCGGCTGGTAGACTTGCGGCGTGGCCGGGGCGAGCCGCTCGGCCCCCGGCACCTGCGCGTCCGCGCGGTGGCCGCCGGTCGGCAGCATGCTGAGGCTTGCGTCGTCGATGATGCCGATGGTCAGCCCTTTCCGGCGCGCGGTCTTGAGGGCGGCCACGGTCTGGTCCTGCACATAGCGAGCGTTGGGGACGATGACCACGCGGGTGTCGGCGGGCACGCCGCCTGTGGCAAGCTGGCGCTCGGTCACCACTCCGATGGGCACGCCGAGGAAGTTGAGCGCCTCGTAGGCATCGCGGAGGGTATCGAGGTAGTGCACGTCCTGGATCGCCGAGGGCTCCGAGTACAGCAGGCGAACCCGGCGCGGTTGCCGCGCGAACGCCATGACCGGGCGGACGAAGCGGCGCAGGCTCAGGGACTCCTGCGCATAGGCCTGCAGCGCCCAGGGCTGCTGGAGCAGCGACCCCTTGAACCACTCCGCCCCCCAGCTCATGGTCGAAGCGTTCGTGTCGCGGCCCCAGTACCACGTCAGATTGGCGGACATGCCGTGCAAGTGGGCGAGCCACAGGGCTAATTCCATGTGCTCCTTGGCCCCCGTCGCGTCGGGCAGTGGCTGATTGTCCGCGATGATGTGGAACTCGGAGTCGTAGAACGCCTTGTCCGGGGCCAGCGACTTGAGATAATCGGCTGAAAGCCCCGCGTCGATCCAGCCGCAGATGTACGGCACACTGCCGAAGTTGCGGTTCGGTTTCTCCACGCTCCCCAGGTCGTCGATGCCCATGTCTCCGCCGAGGAGGCTGCAGAACCCGGCCAGGATCTCGGGGTCGAGGCCGAAGGTGTGATAGGACAGGTTCATCTCCCATCCGCGCGGCTCGGTGCTGCCGGTGAACTCGGACCCCATCATGACCTTCACGTGGGTCGCGACCCTCGGCGCTTTGGCGTGGATGCGGTCAGACAGCGACCGGAAGAAGCCACCCACCCGGTCGTTGTTGAAGGCGCACCAGTCGTAGTGCATCCCGCGGATGCCGGGCTTGCTGAAGTCCACCGGCCCGCGTTCCCACCAGATGCCCCGTAGCAGCTCGGGCTGGCTGGGATAGTGGCGGATGGCCTCGAACGAGTCGAAGTTCGTTCCCCAGGCGCGATTGAGGGCCTCGAGAGTGCCATACTTGCGCTGCAGCCACACACGCCAACCCACAAACATGAGGTCCGATGGCTCCTGGAAGGCCGGCTCGTTCGCCAGATCGACCGCGAACAGCGCCGGATGGGCGGCATACAGCGGAACGAAGTGGTCCAGGATCTTGTCGAGGAACTGGGCAATCTGCGGGGCCTCGAACACGGCATCGAAGCCATTGCCATAGCCCGGGATCACCAGTCCCGGATTGGCGTCGGTCAGCCACTTGGGCGGGCCGAAGCCGAACAGGCAGTCTGCCGCGAAGCCTGCCTGGCCCACCCTGTCCAGCAAGGCCCCGTCTCCGGCTTTCATCCCGGCGTCATCGAACGACCCGTCGGCGTTCATCGTGCCGCGCATCATGCCGTCGCTAAGATTGACGCCCAGCCGCTTGAACAGCGCCGGGTCGTTGTCGACCACACCCGCGTCCCAGTTGAAGCCGCTGAGGAAGACGGGTTCATTGCCACTCCAGAAGCCGCCATCGTGCCAGGTCACGCCGACAGTGCGCCATTGGGGGATGACCGGGTAGCGCACCCGCCCGGCGAGCGCTTCATCGGCCCGGTGTAGTTCCCCATCGAGCATTGCATCGACGTACTTCATCCCGGCCAGCGCGGAAGGGATTAGGTCCGCCTTCCCGGCATCGCTGCGCGAGGCACGGCAGAAGTACTGGGCCACAGCAAGGGAGGCGTCCGGGTAGGCGATGTCCTGCCCGGCAACGCGGCAGGCCTCCAGCTTGGCGGCGAGGCGCTGGGCCTTTTGCTCGGAGCTAGCCACGAGCGCGAGGAGCGGCGCAGCCGGATCGGGGTCCGCCACGACACGGGCGACCGGAACGAGCGACGCCAGCAGCGCTGCCAGAAGCAGCATCAGCGTATGGTAACGCGCAAATGCGAATGGGATCATCGTGTACAACTCCTTCCAACGCGCACGCGGATACGCGCTCGGATACATACCGCGGCGCCGGGCCGCCTGCACGGACTTGCCGAGGGCGGACGCCTATGGCTTCTCCCCGAACCTGTACGAATCCCGGATACGGATGTAGCCGTTCACTTTCTCGGTTCGGTGGCGTGAGAAGACGCCTGACCGGTTGTCTACATTGCCCTCAGCAGTAAGGAGAGTATCCCCACGTCGTCGTAGCACAATGCCGATGTGGTCGTGCGGACCGTTGCCGAGGATGTCGTCGAACACAACGATGTCGCCGCGCTTTGCCGCGAAGGCGCTGCCGATGGCAGGACTGTAGAAGCCGATCTCGGGGAGTTGCGCCCACTGAAGCCACGCCGGGACCGCTGCGAAGCGGAACTGCACCGGGGCGGGGTACTTCATCGGCAGGTTGATGCCTGCGGTGAGGCAGCAGTGGTAGACAAAGGCCGCGCACCAGTCGAAGCCGACGTTCATATCTGGCCTCGGGAAGGGCAGCAGCAGCGGGTACAGGTCCGGCCCGCACTTGTGGTCATTGCCGATCAACGGCCGCGAGGCCAGTTCCTCGGCGATTCTGGCGAGGAGGCTCCGCCTGGTTTGCACGATCCGGCGCACCTCCTGGTCTGCGGCGGCCCCGCCACTCATCGTCCGGCGTTCCCCGACTGATCCACCGCCACCACCTTGTAGACCCCGGTGTCCCCGGCGGCATTTCGGTCGCTGTACTTCGTCGCCACCGTCGAGCCGATCTGCACGCCGTCGCGGAAGATGCGGTAGTAGCACAAGTCCGGCTCGGAGTTCGCTTGCCAGCGGACCACGATGCCGCCGTCGGGCGCTTTCTCGGTCTTCACGCCTTTCACCGGCGCGGGCGGGGTGTCATCGTAGGCGGTCGTGTAGACGGTCAGCGTCATCGGGCCGATGGTGTCGGTGAGGCGACCGCGCTTCATTGCGACCTTGCCCGACGGGCCCTGCAGATCGCCGCAGGGGTTCATCGGCGGGTGAGCGGGGTCGTAGACGTACTTGCGGAAGGCGGTGCCGTCGGGAATCGCGGGCGAGACGCCCGCGCCACGCGCTCCAATTTGCACCGAAACCTCGCGCTTGTTGCGGTTCACGATGACGATCGACCAAGTCTTGCGGTTGTGGTGCTGGATGGCCGCCACTCGCAGGCGCGGGTCGCTCGTCTCGACGGCGTAGACCGTTGCCGGCCCACGGAAGAACTTGGTCAACAGCCCGTAGGCATAGTACAGGCTACGGGTCGAGTGGTCCTGCCCGCTGGCCCTGAACAGGCCCCACTTGTTGATGTAGGTCTTGCTCATCTCGTCGGGCAGGTCCATGAAGGTCCAGTAGCCCATCGCATACACGCCGCCGTTGATCGCGGCGATGGCGGCCTCAGGCACCTGAATTCCGAGCATCGACTCCTGCGGGGTGTCGAAGTACACGCAGCAATCGTGCATCACGCCGTCGATCGTGCGCCCGTCTTGCTTGCTGCCGAACTCGCCGAGGACGAAGTTCTTCCCCTTCGCCTTCGCGATCCCCGCGCCCCATTGGGCCTTCTCCAGGAACCACGGGTAGAAGCGCTCGTCGTCCAGTGCCCGGTCGTTGACGTAGTGGTGCCCGCCGTAGATGCCGGTGATGTCGTCCATGTTCTTCGCAGCCCACTCGACCGTGTTCCACCAATCGACGGGTGAGGCGTCGGTCGCGAGGAGCTTCACATCGAGTTTGCGGGCTTTCAACTCGTCGAACAGGGCTTGGTGGTAGGCCTTGAAGGTCTCCATATCGGCCGCCATCGACCCCCACTTGCCAAGGCTTAGTTCGTTGCTCATGCAGTAGTAGTGGATGTTCGTGCAGCCCCGCCCGCGGATGAGGTGCTCCAGGTTATCGACGACCTTCCTGGCGTAGTCGCGGCGCTCGGCGTCGGTCTTGAGCACCGGCGGGTCCCAGGTGGTCATGTAGACCTCGGTGCCGGTCTGCTTCATCCGCAGGATGTGATCCGCGACATCGTCCCACTTGGCGCGATCCCAGCTCTGGTTGTCGTTCAGGCGCACGAAGGACGGGTTCAACTCCCGCCACTTCTTGTAGATGACGTTGTCCCACTCGTCCTTCGACCACGTGAAGGACTGCTGGAACGCATGGAAACCGACGCCGCCGAAATTGGGGTGCACGACCTTCGCCAGGTCGATTTGGATGTCGCGCGTGGCGTTGCCGAGGTCCGGCCACGGCTCGAAACGCGCGGTGCGCACCACTTCCGCGTCCGCGAACCAGACGGTGCCCTCCGCGTTCAGAACGAGGTTGATGCGCAGGGCTTTCGTGCCCTCAGGGGCTGTGCCCTCGGCGGTGAGTTGCGCCCACTCGGTGCTGCCGAGGCCAGCGCCCATCTGACTGTGCGCGATGCCGATGCGGTTATCGGCGGCGTCCACGAACTCCAGGGCGAGATACCCGCCGGGGGCCGCGACAGCGCCATCAGTCCGCACCCAGGCGCTCGCGCGGAACTGGTCGGCGGGTTGCGTCTCGCCGGGGGCGTCACCGCAGCGTTTGCGGATTTGCTGCCAGCTTAGCGGCGTGCCGGGCGCGATGGTGATTCGTGCCGCGGCGTGCCCGTCGTGGGTCTGCTGCGCGTCGCCGGCGAACTCTGCCTGGCCGCGGGCCTCCCACCCGGTCAGTTTGTCGTCGAAAGGCTGGGGGGCGAGGATGACGGTTTCCTTCGGCGCGGCGTGGAGGCAGGTTGCGGTCAGCACTGCCATAAGGAGGGTTAGCGGAAGGAGCGGTGTCTGCATGTCATCGTACCTCAAGAGGGATGTGCTAAAGTCTGTGAAAGCTCCCGGTAGTTGCCGTGAGAATCGCCGTTTGCCTCTCCCCTCCCGGAACGGGAGGGGTGCCCGCGCAGCGGGCGGGGTAGGGCCGTCTCCATCGCCCGGAAGCCTTGGGCAATGTGCCCATTGGCCAAGCCCCGATCCGGCCACCGGCGATCAGCCGCCCTTCGCCTTGCCGAAGGTCAGCCCCAGCTTGCCCGGCAGCCGAAATCGCACCGTCAGGATGTGACTCGCCGGATCGAATTCGGCGCGCCCTCCCTGGCAGCTCTCGAAGCTGTTCGTAAGGCCCACCAGTTCGGCCTCGCCGGTCAGCGACGGATCGAAGCTGAAGTCGAAGCTGCGATCGGTCCAGAAGTCCACTTCCGCGCCCGGCGGGTCGTTGTGCACCGACCGCGTGAAGTCGGCGACGAAGAGGTGCCTGCCGGAGATGCGGTCGCGGCCTGCGTACATGAGGTTCACGGCGTGCTCCGGGTCGGCGCGGCACCAGCGCCGCACGCCGGCGCGGTCCGCCTCGGCCTCGAGCAACCCCATCGCCTCGCGCAGGAACGGGCCGTCCACCGTTGGCGTGCGGTAGAGCACCACCCGGCCACGGCCCACCTTCGCCTCAACGCGCGCCGCCGGGTCGCTGCCGGCAGTCCTGATCGCCTCGGGCGAAAGCACCCCCGCCATCCCCGGCGTCGCGTGCACTGATCGGTCGGCCTCGATGGTGTACGCGAGGCACCCCTCGCCGAAGCCCACAAGCGTTCCGCCCTCGCGTACCCACTCCTTGAGGGCCTCGACCGCCCGGCGCGAGGTGACCGTCACCGAGCTGTTCGGGATCACAAGCAGCTTCCGCCCCGACAGCGCCCCGTCTTCGACCATGACATCATCCACCACGTCCGGCGAGCCGAGCGCCCGACCCCAGGACGGGTAGCCTTGCTCCGGGAACCACAGCGTGTTCGTGCCATCATACAGCCGCACGCAGTCGCCGTTCGAGCGCTCCGGCCGATACCACGAAGTCATGTATGAATGAAAGAACGCCGCGTCGCTCTTCACGTATCCCGTCCGGTAGCGGCGCACCAGGGGGCCGAGGCTCACCCAAGTCGTGCCGAACCAATGCTTGGGATCGAACAACTCGCCGGTCTGGGCGAGGTGGGCGGTGTCGGCCCCGCAGGCCAGTGTGTTGAGAGCCATGTTGTACTGATGGAACCGGTGCAGGTACGGCGGGCCGACGTGCTCGATCATCAGGTCCACCCCGTACTGCGAGCACGCGGCGCGCGTGTATCGGCAGGAGAAGAGCGTCTGGCTGTCCGTGTCGCTGAAGAAAGCCGGCCTCGTCTTGCCCAGCAGCTTCACAATCGGGCCGATGTTCCCGAGGGCGATGCCCTGGCTGAGGCCGATCTTCGGGCCGCCCATCATCACGGCGAGGGGCTTATCGGTTTCGGCGCGCGCCGCCGCCAGGCTTCGGCGGGTCACCTCCTCCAGCCACCAGTTGTACCAGTGCATGAAGTCCGACCAGGCGGTGCGCGTGTCGATGCCCACCGCCCCTGCCGTTGGCCCCATCGGCGGCACGATGGCCTCCCAACTCGTCACCGGCTGTCCCCACGCCCGCGACAACGCTGTCAGGTCGTCGTGATACTGCACCTTCAGCCATGCGCGGAAGCTGGCTTTCGCGGGCCGGCTGAAGACCGCGTACTGGCCGGTGGTCGAGGCGGCGTAGTGGACCTCCCCGTACATGCTGATCGGCGAGGAGAGCATGAAGGAGCTGACATACGAAGCGCCCTTCCGCGCTCGTACCTGGTCCCCCACGTACCGGCAGAAGCGGTCGAGGACCGCTGGCGAGAATACCGCGCTTTCCACCCCCTCGCCCGTCCGGTGCCCGGCGGAATCCTGGTCCATGTCTTCGCTGGTGAGGCCGAGGTCGGCGAAGGCCTCAGGGCCGGGGCGACCAGGGCAAACGTTCGAGGCGAGGCCCTGCACGAAGGCCAATTCCTGCTGCAGACGGGCCTCGCTGTTCGAGCCGAACTGCAGGCCGACCTGTCGGGCGCGGGCCAGGCCCTCGGGCGTGAGCGGCGGGAAGCCCCACATTCCGAGGCGCGGGAGGCCCCGCACCGGGGGCATCGCCCGCAGCTTGTCATCCAGCGGCCCCTTGGCGAAAGCCGCGCCCTGTCCGTGAGCGTTGCGCGCCACGATGTCGTCCACCCACAGCCTCGCCGGTCCGATCTCCCCCGTGGCGTCGATTTGGAACGCGTGCAGCGAGGGCAATCGCAGCGGCGTGCCCGGATTTGCGGCCTGGAAACGGGCGAGCGGGATGACCACCTCGTGCCAGGCCGTATCCCGCAGCGACACCGGCATCCCGAAGAAGGCGGGGACGTGCTGGTCGTTCCAGGCCTGGATGTCGATTGTCACCTGTTTGTCCTGGCCGTCGCCTTTCATCCAGAACGCGAACTCGTCGACGCCGGCATCGGCCCAAGCGTCGCCGAATGCCTCCAGCATGATGTAGGTTCCCGCCCAGCCCTGTCCGGCATGGAATGACACCTCGAGGCTGCCTTTGCCGGAGTGAGCGTCCGTCGACGGCGCGATGGAGACGAGCGGCGTATCCTGCGTTTTGCCGCTGTACTTCACCGCATCGTTGGTCACCCACCCGGCGATCCCGTGCTCGAAGTCCGACACGGTGAACGTGCGTCCGGTCTGTGCGAGCGCGGCGGGGGCAAGCAGGAGAGGTAGAAGCCACCGCATGGTTACGCCTCCGAGCACGGGGATTGTTGGCGAGGCGGATGGAAGGTGAACGGCGATTCACCACAGAGACACAGAGAACGGCTTGCATAACGACACGAACAACAACGGGCATAGCACTCAAGGCCGTGCCGTTCTCTATGTCTCTGTGGTTATCAGCCGTATCGCCTCTCTTCCGCTATCCTCCCAGCACCTTCTGCTTCACTTCCATATAGTACATGAAGTTGTCGTAGCTCACATCCGGCGGGACGGTGTGGTCGACGTGGGGGATGAAGCCGCCGTCGGCGATCAATTCCGGCACCTTGCGCATGATCTCGCGGTCGATGGCCGCCCGGTCTTTCGCCAGTTCGCGCTTGTCGATCCCGCCGCTGAAGGTCAGGTCGCGGCCGTATTCCTTGCGCAGTCTCAGCGGCTCCATGTCCGAGGCGATCTCGCACGGCCAGGTGCCGGTGATGCCCGCCTCGATGAGCAGCGGCAGGAGCGCCTCGGTGTTCCCGTCGCTGTCGAGGGTGATGATGTTTACGCCGTGGGCGCGCAGGAAGTCGTTGATGCGGATGTAGTGCGGCAGGAAGAATTTGCGGAAGATGGCGGGCGAGATGAGCGGCCCGTTCTTGAAGGCGAAGTCCTCGAAGTAGTTCCAGTAGTCGATCCTGACGGTATCGAGCGCCCGGTGCAAGCCCTCGATCATAAAGTCCGCGATGAACTCCAGCATCTCGTGGACGAGCTTCGGCTGGTCGTAGAAGGCCAACGAGAGGTTCTCGGTTCCCATCCAGATGCGCATGTTGCTGTACAGCCCGCCCCCCACGCAGTTGTGGCACAAGCACACCGGACGGTCGCCCTCGTTCCAGGCCTTCGCCAATTCGTCGAAGTTATCCGGGTAGCGCTCCGGCGTCTCCGCATTGTAGCGAAACTTCAGCGCCGCGAAGTCCTCGGGCGTCTCGACGGCGAAGCGCATGTACTGGTCCATCGACATGCGTCCGCCGCGACTGGTGCCGTCTTTGAGAGCCTTGGTGACATACCCCGTGCCATGGCGCGCGATGATATGGCGGTCAGTCTCCTCGAGGACCTCGTAGTCGAACCCGGGGATCATGCCGAGGTTCACGGGCACGAACTCGCGACGGTCGAGATGCAGGAAGTCCTCGCCCTCGAACCAGTTCATTTTGAAGGCATCCGGCGGGAGGCCCTCGGTCAGCCAGCGGTCGTATGCCTGCGGCCAGTAGCCCAGCTCGTGATTCGGCACGCGGTCGACGGGCTGGAACGTCATCGTCTTGATGAAGCGCTCTCGTTCGGTCATCAGGTCTAACCTCGTGGGGTTTGAGTTGCCGGCAAGGCTATTTCGGCCTCTGCGGCGGAAAACCTCGTGTAAGCAAAGAGACTCTTGCTCAAAGTGTGTGGGTGGCTTGACATGGGCTGGATGGACTGTCCGGCACATCGGGCCGTGACCCGTTCGCCGGCCCCGTCTCGGGCACGCGATCGTTGACGGTGCCAGGCGTCCTGCGGACGCGACGGCACGGGATAACGCCACGCGCCCGAGACGACTTGTTCAGCCAGTGTCAAGATATCCACACACATTGAGGAAGAGCCCGGCAGGAAGGGCACCGCCCCATCCCGAAGGAAACTCGATCACACAGGCATTGCGGGCCGCCACTGCGATGCGCGAGGCCCTCGGTGAGGAGAAATACGCATGGCATTGGACTATCGACCGCGCGATATGGCGCTCTGGGACCCGTGGTTTGTGGTGCGGGGCGACACGGTGCACCTGTTCCACCAGCAGGGCCGCATCGACCCCGGCTCCGACCGCGATCCTGCCGACTGCGATGCCATCGGCCATGCGGTCTCGCAAGACCTCATCCACTGGACCGAACGCCCGCCGGTGCTGCGACCGGACCCGGCGTACCCGCTGGAGGACTTGTGGGCGTGGACGGGCTGCGCTTGCGAGCGAGACGGGCGCTTCCACATGTTCTACACCATGCGCGGGAGCGCGGAGAACGGCCAAGTCGAGCGGATCGGCGTGGCGCTCAGCGACGACTGCGAGCGGTGGGAGCGCTACCCCGGCAATCCGTTGATCGAGCCGGATGGGCGCTGGTATCGGAACGCCGGCAATGCCACGGTGCCCGGTCGCATCGACTGCCGGGACCTCAGCGTGGCGCAAGACCCTCAGTCCGGCGACTGGTTCGGCTTCTTCGCGACCCGCATTCCGGGCAAGGAGATGCCTGAGACCTCCGTCATCGGCGCGGCGCGCTCTCGCGATCTCCTGCACTGGGAGCCGCTGCCGCCGGCTTTCGCACCAGGGACGTACGGAACCGTCGAGGTGCCCGAGGTATTCCCGCTGGGCGGCCGGTGGTACATGACCTGCCTGACCGGCAACATGCACGGCAATCGCCCGCCGCTGTCGGACCCCTACGTCCTCAGCGGCACGATGTACGCCGTCGCCGACCGGCCCGAAGGCCCTTACCGTGAGATCGAGGGCGACAATGTGCTAATCGCCGGCACCCCGCCGTGCCCGCACTCGTGTCGGAGCGTCGAGTTCGAGGGCCAGCGCTATGTCATCTCGACCCAGGAGACCGGGGCCACCAACACCCTCTCGCCGCCGATGCTCGCCCGCGCCCTACCGGATGGCCGCCTGCGCCTGGCTTACAGCCCGCGGACGGCGGCGATGCGACAGCAGACGCTCATCCAGCCCGGCGGCTGCCCTCCCATCGTCCACATGCCCCTGCCGCTGGGTCATTGGTGCCCGCTGTTGTCCGGGGAATGGGCGCTCGACGGGGAGGGATACCACGGAGTATCGCGCACCGGGTGGCAGACGGCCGACCTCGGGATCGGCGTCCGCGACATGGAGGTCGAGGCGCGTCTGACGCTGCACTCCGGCGTCGCCTGCGGCCTGATCCTGCGCCCGCAAAGCAACGCAGGCCACAACGTCGGCGACATCGTCGTGGGTCTCGATGCCGCAGAGCAGACGGCCTTCGTGGGCGCTCTCCCGTCTTTCTTCGAGTGCCATCGCCGACGGCTCCCGGTCCAGTGCGAGCGCACCTATCACCTCCGGGTCTCACTGCGGCCGCCGCGTCTGGAGTTGTATGTGGACGACCTCCTGGCCGTTCAGTGCGCCGTAGCGCCGCGGGAGTTCGCCGCCCCGTCGCTGGGCTTGTTCGTGGATCGGGGGCAAGTCACCATCCGGGACGTGGCAGCATACGCGCTGGGATAGCGCGAGCCTGCGTCGAGGCTGGAGCATCGCATCCTACGGCAGCGGCACGTTTTCGATCACGAACGGCACGAGGCGCGTGTCCGTGCCGTGGCGGATGAAGTCCACGCGCAGGCGGTCCACGATGGGCAGCACGGTATTGTCGCCTCGCGCGCGCCGCGCCGCAACCGCCTTCAGATCGAACGCCCGCATCAATTCCACTTCAATCCTTCTGCCATCATACGAGCCGCTGGCCCCGGCGTCCTCCCCCCCCCACGCCCCGTTCGGCTCGAACAACCGGACTCTGGTTGCTGGGCAAAACGGAAAATTGAGCCAGGGGAGCCAATTGCAAAAGTCCGGCCTGCTTCATGTTCGGCGGATGATTCAGGGCTTGGGTTGGGCCTGATGGCTGCTTCAGGCCCACTGATGCGCCTGTTCTCACCAAAATGCCCTCGAATCA